>Ga0172381_10000570_pt1 | contig 44548 bp, 53 predicted proteins | sample Leawel6488metaG_FD_119754 | JGI IMG/M metagenome (GOLD analysis project Ga0172381, IMG submission 119754) | Leachate microbial communities from a municipal landfill in Southern Ontario, Canada - Leachate well 64-88 metaG | ecosystem: Engineered > Solid waste > Landfill > Unclassified | place... | reverse complement strand
TTTGTTTTCAGCCACTAAATTAAAATAGGCTGAAATATGCTGAGGGATGAATGCCCCCAGCAAATTACAGTCTTTAGTTCTCATTAATTAGATTCTTGTTTTTCAAGACAATCCTCCCATACCTTACATTTAGAACACTCCTTATGTTCATCATTTTCCTCACCAAATTTATGACCATAAGGGCATTTACCTTTACTTTCGGTTTTTGATGATTTGGAAGAGCCTTTACCTGTCTTAACTATTTCCAAAGGGGTATCATAATGTAGAGTATGTGGTTGAGTTCTATCATCACATTGAACGTAAATCAATTTCTTATCCTCCAATGTTTTAGTAACTTCTCCAGTATATTTCTTACCTTTGTAGGTAAATGATACCGTTTGACCAACTTTTACAGGGCATTCAACTTCCTCTTCTTCCTCTTCATCCTCTGCCTCAAAAGGGTTATCATCAGTGGTAGCCTTCTCGGTAAGGTATTCCTCGTAGATGGTGAGCATTTCCATTCGTAAGGTAGATACTTTGGTTATCTTTTTAAAATCCTTCATTGATAACCTAAATATATCAGAATTTTCTTTAGCTATGGATAAAAGACTATCAATAGATTTACAACCCTTTATCTGATCCTCTAGGGATTCCTCTTCCTCTTCTTCCTCTTCTTCCTCTTCTTCCTCTTCTTCTTCCTCTTCTTCTTCCACCTGTACTTTACTTGATTTTTTGACAACTTTGTTTGCCTCTTTCCCTAACCTTTTCAAAGGTTTTTCATCCTCTTCCTCTTCCTCTTCTTCCTCTTCTTCCTCTGGTTCGGGTTGTTTCTTTGAGGTTTTACCACTTCTGGTTGGTCTCTCATCCTCATTTTCATCATCATCCTCAATGACATCATCAAACAGAATAGCCTCAATTTCAGCATAAGTCAAAATATTCAATACCTCATCCAGATTTGGTATATTTTTTTCAATTGAAGCCGGAATAGCAATTTTACGACTCTTAAAGTCAATCCTGGTGGTCTTTGGATATGGTTTACCACCACCAAATGTTTCAGCGGTAAATCGAACTAATAATGATTCACCATCCTCAATAGATGGAAACTCATTGTGTTCTGGATTCTCAAGTAATTCCTCGTTTAATTGTTCCTGAAAGTTAGCTGATGAAATATCCCAAATATGTGGTTTTGATTCATAGTCAGCAATATCCCTAGGAATAATAACATATAATACCCGATTGCTTGGTTTATAGACATCAAGTTCCTTTTTCTCAGCTCCACCATTCTTCAATTTAGCCTGATACTCACAAATTGGGCATGGTTTACCAAATGTGGTAGGGCATACAATAGAGGACTTAGAGCTTCCAATATAGCGGTGAAGTTTAAATGGCTTCTTGTACCATTCCTCACCAACAGGGGCTGCTGTTTTATCCATGTGCTTTGGGTCAGTGACCACATAAGGTAAAATATCCATAAGCACTTTGGTATCAATTTTTTCTTTAAAAACTTTTATGTCTTTTGGTAGATTCAGATACCCATACGAAGCCCCTTTGTGCTTATCATCGTTGGCATTCTGATTTATCCTACCTGCAAAACCTTTTGATTTTTTCATACTTGTATAGAATTAAATATTAATTATTACGTTTCATTTTCGATTTAACTGCTCTATTAGCTTGCTCATTTCGGTTGAATCTTTCCCACTCAAAACTTAATGCCCTCGGCTCATCGGGTCCGGCATTATAACCTTGTCCCTGAAGTTTAACCAGATTCTTTAATGCCTCAGTTTTGGTATAATGAAACTCACCATAAGCTATTTCTGCCATTTGTAACTCGTATTGAGCTTCAATCCATTCCTCTTTAGCATGGATGTGATCCGGGTGGGTGCGATAAAAAGCTTCAATATCAGCAGCATTTGGTTTTTCTTTCTTACAACACTTTAATGGGTTGATATTCGCCTTCGCAATCAATTCAGCCCGAGTAACTTTGATTCTTTCCTCTGCTTGACTTAATAGTTTTTTACATTCAGCAAAATGCTTACCATATTTCATAGCCAGATTTGGAAGACGCAGTAATTCTACATCTAATGCTTCTGGATCAATGCTTAAGTCTTCCCTGTAATTCATCTATTCAATTATTTAGTTTTTAATTACTCGATAACAGGCATAAACCAGACCAGGAAAACCAGAACTATACAGATTCTCAATGAAACACTCCATCACCATACCAGCCTGTTCATTGTCAGCCTTCAACAGAATAGCCTGACAATATCCTAAAACGGCTCTTCTGATTCCCTCAGGATCTTGATCCCTTAATCCGGTCAAGATATTAGCCACTTTCTTCCATACCATACCTTTACTCAACAAAGCTCTACATAATTCAATCGTTTGGCTTTGCTCCTCGGCATATTTGATGGCAATATCAATCCTTTGTTCAGGATCAGCCATCAAAACCTGATCTAAAGTATTAAGGGCATTACGGGCATGACCCTGAGCATCCTGAATTATTTGATCAATTACTTCTTTTTCAATTTTAACTCCTTCTTTACGACTTGTTTGTCTTAGTAAAAGCCTCATATCCTCCTCCTTCAATAGGGATACCTGGAATTGAGAACAGCGACCTAAAATAGTTGGTAAAAGCTTCTGAGGATCAGTTGTACAAAGAATGAAGTAAACATGAGATGGGGTATCCTCAAACATCTTTAATGCTGCAGATTGGGCATCATTTGTCAATTTATGAACCTCATCTAATAACCATACTCTGCAACTTCCTCTGGATGGTTGATATTGAATTTTGGTTCTTAGTTCTCTAATGGTATCCACCCCGCGAAAATCGGCAGAATCAATCTCATTAAAATCACTTTCATCACATCCTAACTTATTGGCAATGATTCTACCAATAGTTGTTTTACCACAACCAGAAGGTCCGGTAAGGATGAATACATGAGGGCATTTTTCTTTATTTTCAACCATTTTTGAGAGGGTGGTAATTAAGGCTTCATTACCCTTTACTTCATCCCAATCGGTTGGTCTATGTCTTAAATATAAACTACTCATATTTTTTTCAATTAAAATTCAAAATTAATATATATTTTTTAAATAATCAAATTTTTTTAAAAATTTATTTTTTTCATAAATGTCCAATTATGATCAACTGGGGCGATCTCCATCTCAATATCAAGAGGAGTGATAATCCAGTCCCATACCTTCCTAATATCTTGGGTCATAATTCTACGAATAATAGGTAATAAATAATCTCTCTCATTAGGATCAATACTCATTACTAAAGAGTCATGTATTTGACCAATGATTCTGCTATTTAGATTATTTTCTCGAATGAATTTATCAACATTAATTAATGACCATAGTAGGCAATGAAAAGCAGCTCCCTGAATAGGATAATTAAGAACATTATTCAATGACATAGGACCATAGAATCGAAAACCTGTATATGATTCTACATAACCCACCTTCTGATATTCCTTATACAATGAATTCTGGTAATCTTTACCAGTTTTGAAAATATCATTCCAGAAATAGTTTTCAACCGTTTTTATATGCTCCTCATAGTGCTCAAAATGGGTAAATCCTTTCTTCATCATATAATCTGACATACATGATCCTTCAATCTCAACCCCCAAATCAGGTTTAAATTTACTGGTTTTAGGCACTTTCCCCCACTCAAACATAAGGTTGGAGGCACATGATTTATACCATGATCCATATAGTTCAGGAAAAACAAACCCATTCTTTGCGGCACTCCTGAAATAACCATGTTCTTCTTTAGAAAAGTTTTTGATCATGAAAGCTTTTGATGCTATATCCCCGTGAATATCAGATTTAGGATCATTAATATACTTCAACATGGTAGGATCTTTATAATAGCATCCTGCTATCCTAAATTCAACTCCTGAAAAGTCAGCTTCCAACATTTGATGCCCCTTTAAAGGGTAGATACAGGATCTAACTATATCCATCGCCTCTTTATCCCTTTTTGGCATATTCTGAAAATTAGGACGGTCAGAACTTGATCTAAATGTTTTTACAAGATGAAGATTAAAGGAGGGGTGAATAACACCATCTACCTGCTCCCTAATGAATCCCTCCAAATAGGTATCCCGTATCTTTTTTAACTTCCTTATCTGAAGTAATAAATTTAATTCAGGAATATTCAATTGTTGTAAGGCATTCTCATCCGTCGCCCCCTGACCTGATTTGGTTTCGTATGAAGTGGTTAACTTCATTACTTTGTATAGGTAAGTAGATAACTGGGTATTGGATTGAATATCCACCTTTTCTTTAAATACATGATTCCAACGCTTATAAAAGTTGGTTTCAAAAAACTCATTTTCAAGGTGATTTATCTTTTTGGTGAGAATTATCTTTTTTTTCTCACAATACTTCATATCTACCCGTAAACCGGTTCTCTCAGCCCTTGCTAATGCCAAAGTACCTTGATGCATTAAATTATATGCCTCGGATGTGGTTGCTTTTAGTATATTATTCATAATATCTCCACTAAATAATTATAATCAAGTAATTGTCGCTGTAAATTGGCTAATCGGTAGGTAGTTATGGTATCCATTCCGTTATAAGTCATTAGTTTTAATTTACCCTCCTTTGACTTCATTAACTCCTCTACCCGATTAATGCCATTACCATCCTTTGTTTTAGCTTCTAAGTAGGGGGCAATTTCACTCGCATAATCAACAACCCCAAACTTAACAAATGTCTGAAACTTCAATCCGGTAACCCCTTTACGATTATCCAATTGGTGGGAGGCTATCATGGTATCCCAGCACCACCCCTCAATAGGTTGATCAAACAAAACCGCTGACCAATTATCCTCATACTTCATGTTTTGGGCTATTTTCTGAATCTTTGGATTAGCAATAAATCGAATCCATTGATTTATCTTTTTTTGCGTATCCAATTCAAATACATAGGAATGGTCCGGGGTATCCGAAACTGAAACAGATACTATTTTATGCCCATCAGCATGTGGTTTTAATCCGGTAGTTTCATAATCAATAGCCACCTCCCCGGTTAAGGTCCTCAGAAATGCCAGATCCTCTACAATATCAATTTTAGGCGTTTTGAAGCGATATAATTTTTTATTTAATAAAGATAGGGCTTTCTTAATATCACTTAGCCAAATCGTTTGTAAATCTTTGTTTTTAGCCTCCAAAATGGTTAAAGGTGAATATATTGGACAAACCCAAGAATTTAGATCCTGATCCGGTATATTCCACCCTCTCCACTTCTCAATTGGTTCACCTTCACCACTATTAAAATCATTTTTCCACCGATGCCCAATTAATGAAGCGGTTGCTGCCGTACCAAGTGTTAAAATAAATTGAGGTTGTTTTTCTTCGATTAACTTTAATAATCGACTTCTACAAGAGGTTACATCTTTCACTTTTGCCTCGGTTGGGTTTTCATTTGAATCCTTACAGAGGCATGGAACTGCATAGGTATAAAGGCAATCCTCAAGTAGATCAATATCAAAATCACTTAAAGTATTTTTTAATAACTGACCAAATTTATCTCTCAGTGGTTTACCTAATTGATCATCAGTAGAAGTAGGTGAACTGGCAATTATTAGTATTTCCTTCTTAAAGTTACCTATTGGTTTAAGTTTTGGATTCATACAATTTTTATACAATCCACATGAGGCACATGAATGAATCTTTCCATCTGGTCTGGATTTAGATTCAGTATCTTTTATAGAGAAAAATCCGGTTGGCATATTCTGCAATTATTCATTTTATACTCAAATTAATTCAATTTATTATCAACTCGTTCAGAATCATTTAAAAATAATGTTTGTTTATAATTGGTAGAATAAACTACTATTAAGCCATTAACATTACTACGGATTCCCAATTTTCACCTGAAAACTTAATCACCTGATCATTAACAATACAGGTATTAGATAACTTCAAAATATCAACAAAGAAAGTTGGTGAAATGATAAAGCTAAATGGTTTATCTGAATACTTAATACGAGTTTTTTCCTCAAATCTGCCAAAATCACTCTTGGATGTAATGGTTATCTCCTTATCAGATACTTTAATGGTAACTTGCTCATCAATAGCAGTATCCCGTTTGGCAAATATTATAGCCCTTTCAATAATCTCAGTTAAGGTGGGGGGAAAGGTTATTTCCTTACCTTTTACTTCAAAAAATTTATCGGTTTCAGGGTATTTATCATTAAATATCCGACATGATAAAATAGCCTTATCCTTCATAAAATGAACCCATCCCGATCCAAGTGATATTTTGGTAGGTTCAAATTTAATAACTTCTTTTGCTGAATTGGCAGGTATAAGGAACTCAGGTAGTTTCTTCCCATCATTTCTGATTCTCTTTAACCGGTATGAATCGGAAGCCTCTACAAGGGTTGGCGCTACATGGATAGTTGTCAATATAGGTCTTGCCATATTATTTGAACAGGTAGATACCACGAATGACAACATACCACAGAAATTATCAGGTAAAGTAGACCATTTACCAATTTCCTCAATTTGATCCAATGGTAGAAGTATTTCTGACTGAAGGATCAATCCGGCTTTCATCTTTCCAGCAGTTACCAGTATTTCAGAATCGGTTACCAGTATTTCAATCTCATCGGTTTTCATCTTACTAAGAAGCTTATAAAACTCCTCTGCTTTAATTGCCCCGGTAAAATCAACACCAGGAACTGGGTGGGATATGCTAATATTATCATTATATGTAACTATTCGACCCTGCATAAATGCAAAGGATTTGGATTGCTCAATAATATCTTTGTTAGTTATTCCTGGTTTTACCACTTCCAATGCTTTAAGTAATTCATTCCTATTTACTTTCATATTTAATTATTTTTAGATGTTTAAACACTTTTTGACTTTCAAACTGATTCTTTAATACCAAGAAGTAAGATAGTAATTGGTTGTTCATTCTACTTCTGTATTTATTTGGTTCATTCCCCGGAGCCGTTGCTGCTAGGTATATCTTCATAATGTTCCTTCAGTATGGTTAATATATTTGAATTTTTAATATACTGCATGTAGAAAAACGAGAATAATCGTTTGTATTTATATTTGGTAAATAACTCTCTCTCTTTTCCCTTAACATTAGTTACGGTTACCCCTCCGGCTAGGTATATTCTCATTTTACATACTCTTTAAATTCAGAAACCGGCCGCTGTTTAGTATGATAATAAGAAAGTAACCTTCGTCTTGATTTCTTATTATCCAATGACTCCTTGTGGCTTTTCTCAAATAACCATGTGGCTAAATAGATATGCATCAGAATAGGGTTTTAGTGGTTTGTTTAAATGGTTGGGGGTAAGGTGGTAAGTTCTTTTCAAGGTCGAGAAAATAAAGTATGTTTAGCTCATCTCGGAGCTTGTAATCATTACTAATACCTCTCTCAATTACTCGTTCTATCTTCCTGGATTCCCCTTTTATCTTTTTACCAATAAACCGTTCATTGTCTTGTAACTCATAATCAGCCGGAACCTCTAAAAACTCAGATTTACCCATTATATAACCTTTCTCATCCAAGTATCTTTTCATTATCTTTTGATAAGTGGGGGTCATAGTATCAAAATGGGCATTAGCTTTTGAGAGATCGGAGGATTGATTGGATACAGATAACTTTATGGCCTGCTTCAAATAATTCCAATTACCATTTTCCCATCTCGGTAGCATAATGCCTCCCATTCTTGATGTCATTACCCAGCTGGTTGAATCAACTGAATACCAAGGATAACGAAGCATTAAAGATAAGCTGGTTAATCCAAAACCATGAACTTTTACTTTTGGTAACCGGGTTACAGAATCAATTAAATAATTATCCCAAATATGATCTAACCAGGATTTTAATGCTGAGGCTGATCCCTTTACCATACCACCTAGGGCTATATACTCATAACCGGCATCCAGGTACTTGGTTAGCCATTTTTCATCCTCCCCGGAGTGGTAAACTGGTATTGGGTGAAGACCTTCCCGTTCCATTATCTTTTGATTAATGTATGAGGCTTTGGCATCCCCTATAACATCAAGATTGGCATAAACCCCAATAACATCAATATTTTCTTTAATAAAGGCAATATATTCCTTGATATCTATTACCACCCCCTGAGTTTTAGCTGAGAATGCACCTGAATCGAGGAATAAATGTATTTTATTGTTTCTTTTCATATAGTTTAAAAGTATTATAAACTGATTTTTCAGACTTAATAGAGAAAAAGGAAAGTAATCTGTTTCTAAATAGTTTCTTATTTAACAGATACTTTTCCTCTCTCTCTGAGGAGTATTACCAGCTAGGTAGATGATCATCCTTTGATTAACTGTATTAATTCCTGTTTTACCTCAGAATTAGTTCTAAAGATACCCTCCATAGAACTGGTAACCATTACTGAATTCTGTTTGGATACTCCTCTCATTCTCATACACATGTGGGTTGCCTCAATTATACAAGCTGCCCCCTGCGGTTTTAACAACTCCATCAAAGCCCCTGTTACTTGTTGTCCGATTCTCTCCTGTATCTGAAGTCTACGGGCATAGATATCAAGTAACCGAGCAAGTTTTGATATTCCCACTATCTTACCATTTGGATCAGGAAGGTAGGCAATATGAGCTTTACCAAAGAAAGGTAACATATGGTGTTCACACATGGAATACAATTCAATGTCTTTCAATAGAATGATTTGGTCAGCCCCATCCGCTGAGAAAGTGGTTAAGACTTCCTCTGGTTTTTGATTATAACCCTTGTAAATTTCATCCCATGACTTTACTACCCTTTTTGGGGTATCAATTAATCCTTCTCTACTCGGATCATCTCCGATATAGGTGATTATTTCTTCAATACTAGGTTGTAAATTAGGCATAACTTATGATCTTTTATGTTTTTTAATATCCTTTACTAATTGGGTGATTAATTCAGACTTTATAATACCTATTCTAAAAGCCGAACCGGTTAGGTAATTTAAAACCCGTCTATTTTTAATTGGATCAGAAAAATCACCTAAATAAATTATAAGTTTATGTACATTCTCCTCCTTATTCTCCATCCAGGTGCCAATAAATGACTTTCTTAATATTTGCCATTCGGTATTATTGACTACTTCTTTAATTGGTATCATTTTAAATACTTAACTGGATCAATTAACCCGTTTCTTTTAAATGCCGTTTTTCTCATAAAACAAGGACCACACTCCCCACAATGATATTCTTTGTTTTCATAACATGACCAAGTTAAATGATATGGAGTATTTAACTCTATTCCCAGTTTAACTATTTCATGTTTCATCAAACCCCCTAGAGGGGAATGTATTTCAATTTTAGTACCATTCTGAACGGCACTATACAGTAGATTATTAAAATCAAGTATGAATTGTTCCTCATTATCGGGGTATGCCCCGGACTCTTCCAAATTGGTACCCAGATAAATATGTCCTATATTGTTAGCCTCAGCATAAGCCGTGGCAATTGATAACATAACCAAATTTCGGGCAGGTACCCACTCATGAGCATATTCAGCCCCTGATTCACCTTTTGCCAAAACAGAAGTATCATCCAATAAAGAACTACCACCAAAAGAGGGCATGGGTATAATCTTAAATTTACAATTAAAATAATGGGCTATATTTTTAATTGCCTCCATTTCATTATTGCCTGCTCGGCATCCGTAATCAAAATGTAATAAAGTTATATCCCCATGGTTTAATTTAGCTATTGAAGCTACCGTCACCGAATCTAAACCAGAAGAGCATATAACCAATGCCCTTTCACTTTGATTCCTATCAATAGGTAAACTTTCTCCCGTTTTCAGATTTAATACTGAATACGGTTTCATCCTGATTGGTTGAGTTTCAGTGGGAAAATGGGAAGCTAGCGAACTAAAATAATAGTTATCCTGATACTTTATCCACCATATTGGCTTATAGTTACAAGCCAGCCATATTTCACCATTTGGAAACAATATACCAATAGCGTAAGAACCAACTATTTTTTTGAATGAATCCCTGAATGCCCCCAAAGAACTAATGTTTAATATCCTTGGTAATATAGAGGTATCCACTTCCCCAGGCAATACCCCCAACTCTTTATCGTTGGCAATAATTCCATTAAATACCAATTTATAACTTACCCCAACCGGTTGATTTTCTGTTGGTTTTTCTACTTCGGTGGTAGGAGTAGCCCTATGATTACCAACCCAACTATTGTTTTTTGGGGAGGTATATAATCCATGGTAATCCCTACCCCTATCTTTTGCCTGCTCCCAAATAAAATGGGAAAGGGGATCCCAATTGGATCCCCCACATATTGAACACATCCTATTGAATGAGTTTATATACCCCGTTTTTCTCCTCAATTGCCCCGGCAATAAGAAGAACTGGCAAATGAATATCAAGCATTGCTTTTGATCCTGAAACGCTTGGTTTACCACCATGATCTTCATAAAACTTATCCACCATTGGGATTAATTCTTGTTTGGTGCCTCCCTTTTTAAGAGCATCTATAAGGGCATGCCCCCTACCGTAGGTTCTTTTTGGACCGTTTTCCTTTTTAGGAGTTTCCTTTGCCTGAATTCCAAGGGCATCCCGCATGATCTTTTTATAAACGATTGGGTTTTTGGCTTCCGTCAATTGTTTTTTCACCTTTTTGAAAGCGTCAGGGTTTTCAGCAACGATAGCTTTCATATCAACCCATTTGTTACCCATGTTACGAACCTGATCTTCCAAAGATTGATCTTCATCAGAATCCTCTTCCTCTTCCTCTTCCTCTTCCTCTTCCTCTTCTTCTTCTTCCTCAGGTTCTGGTTCTGGTTGTTTCTTTCCTTTTGTTGGTGCTTTTGTTGCAGAGGCAGTTTTGCCTTTTTTTACGGGTTTTTCCTCTTCTTCTTCCTCTTCCTCTTCTTCCTCTTCTTCCTCTTCTTCTTCCTCTTCTTCTTCTTCTTCCTCAGGTTCTGGTTCAGGGGCTGATTTACCTTTACCCTTAGCAGGAGACTTTTTGGTAGATTTTTTAGCTGCCTCAGCTGCCTCAGCTTCCAAAATTACCTCATCAATTACTTTCTGAGAAGCTGGTGTTATTTCATCACCTTCCTCAAAACAATCATTCATTGCCTCAATGATTTTTTCCTTCATGTACACTTCATCTTGGTTTTTTGGATCCCAATCCTTTGATTTGATACCAAATACCTTGATCAATTCTGCACTCACACTGATTAATGATTTCTTAGTTGCCATAATATTCAATTTTTAAATTTGTTTATAAATTTTATGATTAATAATTTAAGTTATAATTTTTATAACCGACGCCTTTCGGCGTTTCGTCTCAATTTTCAGAGACTCCTCAGGGTTATTTTATTCAGTAATTTTAACAAAATATTTATAGGCTGAGGAAACTGTTTTAAAATATCTAGGAGCTATATCATAACCACCTATACGTATATTTGTATTAGAAGCTGTTATTTCAAAATATGTAGAATTTTCCATTTTAGAAATCAATTCTTTGTCTTTTTTGGTAAATTTTAAAGTTATCATTTTTCTTAGTATTATGTATCTGATTAGTTTCAAATACAATTCAAATATAAAGTCTATTTTTTAAATAACCTAATTTTTTTAAATAAATTTTACTGAAAACCTAAAAGTTTTTGCAATTGAACCGATAATTTGAACCGATTATTTTGCTTAACCAGTGATATGCAATAGTTTATATTATCTCTGGTCTCTTTCTCATTTTCTGAAAAAATTGGAGAGATAAAGTAAGAGCATTGTTTATACTCCGGTAAAAAAGGCATTGAATCCCCTTTTTTGACGGGAAATCGAATTTCAATTGGCACTTTTGATTCTATATTTAAAAACTCCAAATTTAATTTATTAGTATCCCACCAGTTTTTAACTTTAGGACTAATGGTAACATAATCAAATCCTTTTGGAATAAATAAGGTACCATTAGTTTCTAAAGCTTGTTTATAACTATTTCTCCAAAATAGATTAATAATTTCCTTAGTTAACTGCATTAGAGGCTCTCCCCCGGTCCAAACAATCCATTCACAAGGGTATCTGCCAATATCGTCTAAAATTTGTTGAATGGTCATTTCTGTATAAGGATCATGAAAGGTATCACAGAAGGGACATTTTAAATTACAACCAGCTAATCTTATAAAGATGGAAGCTTCACCGGCTCTCCCACCCTCTCCCTGAATTGAAAAGAATATTTCATTTACTTTAAGGGTAGTATTTAATACTTCGTTAAGATTCATAATAGATAGCTTTAGTGGATTCAGTTTCAGAAATAGCTACGGAGTAAAGTAATGGATTAGATCCCTTTATCTGTTCAAATATAGACTTTGCCATAACTTCCGAAGTGGTATAGACAAAGGAGTCATTTAAGTTGCCATGATCTAACAAATTGATAATAGGCTGAACTAACTCCTTAATCATTCGATAATCAATAACAAACTTATCTTTGTTCAGTTTATCAGATTTAAAGGCAAAAGTAACCTTGTAATTGTGACCATGTATCTTATGACATGGGTGATTCTCTGGTAAATGAGTCAAGGCATGAGCTGCTGAGAACTCAAATGTTTTTTCTACGATATACATGTTTTTAATTTATTTAATTTATTAATACTTTTTATTAACTTATAATCTTCAATAGGATATAATCCAATAAGTTGGGCATTCTATTTCTTTGCTTTATATTTTGCTTCTGCTAAACAGGAAGTTTCTATAATACCCCTAATGCCTTGAACTATCACAATATATGGTTCCATCATTGTTAAAAATAACTTGCTATTACTGGTTGACCTCGTTTGAGGTTTTGTAAAACATAAACACACTTCTCAGAATCAAATTCATCCTCCCTAAGTATTAACTCATTTATACGCATTATACCAATCCTTTTTTCTCTACCTAAGTGATCCTGATTTAAACCGTAAAATGCTGTCACATGAGCATATTTTCGTTTATCTTCTGAAAAGTTACTCTGTTTAAGAGTATCTATCTCATAACTTTTGGCATCTGCCTGAGTTGGGGCAATAATCAACGGTTGGTTATTTTCCTGACTCAAACCTCTAACTTCTTTCCAAATCTTATTTTGTTTTTGACGGTAATCATTACTTGAGCTATCCTCTAACAAATCCATGTAATCAATCAAAATGACCTCCGGTTCAAAGTTAAACTTCTTTTTCCAGTACTTCAATTTATTTCTTATCTTATTAACCGTTAAAGTTCCATTAGCATGGGTGGATAATCGAATGTTTTTTGAACCATCAATAAAATGCCTCTTCCAAAGTTTTTTAGCTTCTAATTTATCTAAAGGATCTCCTACATCTATCTTTTTAAGCCAAACCGCCCCAATAGGATCAGTTTTATGATTTACGCAATTAAAACAAGGTTTATAATTAGGATTATCATTATATGCCTCTTTTAATTGATCTATCGTTATTTCACCTCGTACTTGGCTTAAATTAAGGGTCTCAAATACTCCTGAATTACATTCCCTTTCCTTCTTATCACAAGTATCAAGTTGATTATAAATACAATCCCTGACAGGTTCCCAAATCACCCCGCAATACTTCTCTTTGTCTGATTTTTTTGCCAATGATATACAGAAGCGTCTTATCTGTTGTCTTTTGGTCATATCGCCAGCCTGAAAGAAAGCCACTTTTCTACCCTGATCAACAGCCAACTCGGCGGCTTTCATTAACATCCAAGTTTTACCCCTCTTTTCGGGGGATAGAATGGCTATGAATGATCCTTTTGTAAATGAATGGTTCCAGAAAGTGCCTAATTGTTTTGGCCATCGAATTAATATCTCCCCTGACTCCTCAAATGCAGCATCCACTTCCCTTAATGATGAATGTTGAGAAAAATCAACATCTTCCTCCTCCTCAATACTTAACGATTGATAATTTTCAAGTAGCTTTTTAGCCTCATCAAAATTATTTGACTCAATAAGATTTAAGGCTTTAGAACAGTTAATCTTTACTTTCTGCTTATTAAAGTAATCAATGGTAAGGTCAACAAGATGATCAGTATTCTTTCCTTCCTCGGTATACTCATCACTCAGACTTAGTAGGATTTCCTCAATATCTTGACCAATCTCTTTTTGCAGACCATTGGAAAGCTTTTCATAATAGATTGATTCAATATTACCACCAGGTGCTTTTCCATATTGGTCAAAATAAGTATTACACCAGGTAGCTAATCTTTTAGCTGATTCAGATGCAAGGTATTGACTTGAATACAAATCCCGTATGGTACTGATATACTCAGTTGAGCTAATCAGACCTATAATGATCAATCGTTCAATGTTATCACTTCTTTCCATCAGGTGGGTTAGAAAGGTTGTTTGTTAATAATGTGACTTGATCTTTCAATTCGCTTGGTTATTCTAACATCACCTAATACCAACGATAAGTCCTCTAATGAGAGGTTTGCCGTTATTATAGTCTGTTTAAGATTTTCGGTACGGCTATTGATTAGGTTGTATAAAACACTTGAAGACCAGGAATATATCGGAAAAGTACCCAGATCATCCAATACCAACAAGTCAGTATGTATATAAGTTTTCATAACATTATTCGTATGTAATGGGTCTGAAAATGAGTTACTGATATTTTCTATCATATCAGCGGCAGTGATAAATATATAACTACCAATACCCAGAGAAGGATTACCCAAAAGGTATTTATTCCTCAGGGCATTTAACATTATATGGGCTGCTAATATGGTTTTACCAGTCTCAACCTCCCCATGGATGTAGAATGAATCATCATAATTGTAACCGGTTAAATCTGGAGTTGGTAGGTTTTGAATATCTCGTTTAATACGAGGGGTTAGGGTAGGGTATATCTTTGGTAGAATACCTTGAACCCAAGTTTCATTAGTTCTCATCATTTATTTTTATTTTACTTAATTTAGTTATTTCTGCTAAATACTGCTTTTTACATTCTGGGCAACAGCATAATAAACTACTCTGATTGGCTGATTGAAAGGATATAGAGGTAAATTTAGTGGATTTAGTGGACTTTAATCCACATAAAGTTGAATGATCATTTTTGATGTGGTACATTTTGATTACATTTTTATTGATGGTTTAGTAAATTTTATGTTTGCTGGTAGATAACCAACCTTATTTTGAGTATTTATGTTTGTTTTATATTTTTCCGACCTTTCGATTGCATTCTCCAATTTGGAAAACTTTTCCCTAAGGGAGCGACCTGATTCAATTACTGGTACATATTCACCACCGATAAAAGTAGAATACCAATCCAAAGCGGCATTTATTCTTTCAGGACTGATGTGGTCCCGCTGGGACATGGCATTTATTTCAACAGACCAGGAATTCAGTTGATTTTTTGAATGGGTTGTATTTTTTCTTGTTTGGATAATCTTGCTTAACCTTTCAGCTATTTGGAAAAATTCATTATTTTCAGAGAAAGTTTCCCGCGCTCCATATAATACATTTTCTAACTTTCTTTTATTTCTTTCTTTCTTTTCTTTATTTTCTTTTATTTCTTTTTCTTTAATCAATTTTTCTTTTTCTTTCTTTTCTTTGTTTTCTGTTCTTTCGTTCTTTTTTTCTTTCGTTCTTTGGTCCTTTTTCCCATAGGCATGGTTTTCATGGGTCTGGCTAATTATTTCATAACCCTTTGATTTTAAACTATCTAAATACCTACTAAAATCAAAATTACCAGGTTCATCAGTATAAACTATGAATGATCCTTTGATTTGTTTAGTTATAATATCTCGGAATTTAATATGTTTAACATATCCCATTTGATTAAGTTCGGTAATGGCATTATCAATGGCATTGATACCCTCCTGTAAAACCGATTGAAGGTATTCCCTGTAATTCAACCATTTGTTTTTATTGGTCATTAAAATACTGATAATTACTTTAGCCTTACATGAGAGATCAGGTGTTGTTAAAATGGAATCTTTAACAACCGAGTAACTTTTACCGGTCGATCCATTTACTAAAAGACCATCAAGGGAAGTAGTATTTGAAGTAGTTCTGATCATAATCTGATAAATAAGAAAACCAATAGGTTCGGAGTGTCCAGTCCCCTACTACTATTGGTTTTTAATGAAAAGAATCTAAAATCGTTATATTGTTTTCTGGACATCATAATAAGTCGTTATTAAAATGATTTTCAAAATTATAAATTATAATTCAAATAAAAAATTATTTTTAAATTATTTTTTAATTAATTGATAATCAATTTATTATAATCACAAATTGATAATGGTATACTTTTATGTATTTATCATTCTTTTTAACCCATATATGTAAAAAGTTATTGGTTTCCCCTGCTGGAGGCTTTGAAATTATATAGGTTTTTCCATTCCTTAATGGGTAAACATCAAATTTTAACTTGATGGTTAGATTTACCCAATTATCGGTTATATTTCTTTTCATCTTCTTTTTGTTTTTCAAGTTTTAAGACTTGTAAATTATCTTCAATATAGGCTGATAATGGACCGGCACATTGTTGTCCATTATAGAGATTCAAAAGATACCACGCTGGTACATCTATCAATTTAACTCCCTTATAATACCCCCACGGCATAGGGGTATTATCATCAAACTCAATTTTTTTAACTGATTTTTTAGTAGTTCTTTCCATAATACTTTATTTTGGTTATTAATTGTTTCACTAAGTAATCTGCCTCTGATTGATCCATTGAACCAGGATCTCCTATGATATCAACTCTAAAGGCCTCCTTTCCTCTAAATCTCAACTCTGCCACTAATTCATCAGCTTTTTGTTTTGCCTGAATTTCACCACCATCAAAACAAATAGCAATACGATCAAAATGACGGCATATCTCTTTTACCTGATAATTGGTATATTCAATCCCATAAACACCAAAACTTTTATACCCAAATCGCCAAACATCAGTGATTCCTTCAACCCCTATTCCTATTCTATCATTCCAGCATTCTTGTTTACCATAAAGTATATGCTGATGATGTATTATTTCTCTTGATTTTGGGCAGGCTTTATACTTTTCAGTAGAGTTGTTAGTTATATCTCTTCCCTGAAATGAAACTGTTTGATTATTCCATTCAATAGGTGCTATTATTCGGTTGCGATAATCGGCTTCATCCAATACCGAATAGATACCAGTACCTAACAAACTCCATTCAGCTATTAATTTATCAGGATCAAATTTTCTTTTTTCGAGATATATTTTATGTTTTTTGGTTAGTTCAGTAGTGTTTGATGGGTATTTGAATGGTTTTAGGTTTATAGTAGCTTCAGGTGCTTTTTTAATCACGGAAGTACCAATATATTCAATCAATAGTTTTTTTGCTTCAAACTCTGAAACATTTAATAGTTTGACTATTACTTGAGATGGGTATTTTTTACCACATCGGTAACAGTGAAAAGGACCTCCCGTAATAGGGGTTCCAAGGTGATAACCGGGATTACCTGTACAAAATGGACATTCAATATTTACCCAACCAGGTCGACAATGTTTATGCCCTTCCGTTTTATAATCAATACCATAATCTTTATAAAGTTGAATTATATCCATGTTATTTATACATTTTCATTAATCTACTCAATACATCATCTGTAAACTCTGTAACCCCATCCATAACAGCTTTGGCATTTAATCTCTCAGCATCCAATAATTTTGCCATCTTATAATCAATAGTATCTGCTGCTAACAGGTAGTGAATGGTTACCGGCCATTTCTGACCTAATCGGTGAACCCTATCAGCGGCCTGATCTATTTTAGCCGGATTGTTTGGTAGTTCTATAATGGCACAATTACTGGCAGCCGTAAGGGTAATTGCCTCACCGGCAGCTATTATTTGTCCTACAAAAAGAGTAGTTTTAGGGTCATTTTGAAATCTGTTAACTATATCTTGTCTATGTTTGGTTGAAACTGAACCATCTATTTTAACGGCTTCTTTTTTAAATTCCTTCATAATGAAATCAATAACAAAGGAATGGGTGGCAAAAACAACTAACTTTTCACCTGATTCCAAAAACTCCCGTATCCACTCGATCACTGAGGTCAACTTACCATGAGATGATATTTGAAGTAAAGTATTAACTTTAGATAGGGAAGCCGCTTTTTTAGCCTTATTTGCCACCGATTCACCTTCAGTTTCTTTTAAGTAATTAATAAATTCTTTTTCAGCCTTTACATAGTCAGTTTTGTTATCAATTTCTAAAGGAACAAATCTAAATTGCTTAGGTGGTAGTTCTTTCAAAACATCTTTCTTTAGTCGTCTTAACATAACCGGATGATCCCCCGTGGTTAATAGTTTATGAAATTCACTTTTATTTGAAGCTCCTGTATAATCCCAACCAAAACCATTATTTTTGGCATCATAATATCGAATTGCTGTTGTTTGGAATGGAGGTAATAAATTTGGTTGAATCATTCTAACTATGTTATCTATTTCAACCGGACGTTTCTCAATAGGAGTGCCTGATAAACCAATAATATGAGGGGTGCTTTTAGCTAATTTTTTACAGGATTTAGTTCTATTACTTGTACTATTTTTAAGATAATGACATTCATCAAATATCACTATTTTTGGATTACATGCTATAATATGATCAACTAATCCGGTATTCATTACTTCTTTTTTAATCTTAAATCCATTAGGTAAAACAATTTCCTTGTAGGTATTTGCTAGTAGATTATAGCTTACAATAATAATGTCTTTGCCTAGTTTTTCTTTCTTCTTTGAAAACAATACTTGAATATTTTTCACAGTTGACCAATTTAATAACTCCTGTTTCCAATTAAGTTTTGGCGTTGATGGGCAAACAATTATGGCTGGTCTTAGTTCAGGATGAAGTTGAAGGAAGGCTATTGCCTGAATAGTTTTACCTAATCCCATCTCATCGGCAATTATACCATTTCCATCATTATTTTCAAGATACCTAACCCCAATATTCTGAAATTTACGAAGTTTTCCTTTTAGTTTGGGTATATTGATTGGAAGATAATTGTTTAAATAATTTATGACATTTTGACTTAATTTATATTCCCAATGCTTTAATTTTTTAACATTGGTTGGACTTAACTCAACTATTATACCAGATTTAACCACCCTATATCCACTTAAAGACTCTAACCGGGAATCAATACCCGGAGTAGAGTCAATTTTAAGTACTTGAGAATCTTTATATTTACAAATAGAAATCATTATTTATTTAACCAATTAATTACGTGTCTTTGTCTTACTGATACAGGTTGATCTATTGAGCAAGGACATCCATTTTTGGAGACAAAACTATAAATAGAATTTACAAAAGGTAGGTAATCATCAATCCCAAAAGAATATGGTATTTGCATGATGGATATGGCCTTATTTCGCCATTCTCGGTTATCTTCTCCATATTGCTCAAAAGGATTTTTACCCTTGCAATAGTTTTTTAATCTATCAACTGGATCATTGATTTTAGTTCGTTCCATGATTATTGGTTTTGATTAACTAATGATCCAAATTTTACTTTTTTTGATCCTGGTTTTGGATACTTTATTATCCTGAAAAAATTTATCAATTTTTTCTTGCTCAGTCTCTTTTTTAGTGAGAAGCATTTTGCCAGGAATAATAACGACATAGTTATCTTTAACATGAGATATGGCTACTAACCAGGTTTCCCCCACTTTAGGGCTATTAACATCACCCCTATGAATAAAGGCTACACATCCTTTAATAATGGCAATTGGTTTTTTTTCCAATACATTACGATTTTGAATAAACTCAACGGTGAAGAACTCACCGACTTCGATTTTACTTTTTTCTTTTGTCATTTTTCTAAAATATTAGTTATTATTTAGTTTTATTTACCTATCCGTATTAGTTATAATAAAATTGACAGGTAAATTTTTGAAATTGACTATTAGACCATATTAAGGTAAGGTTATAAGAAGTTTCAAACCCAATAAGAGGAGTTAACAAATCAATGTTTAAGCATTCGATTATTACATCAAATTTAGTTTTTGGGATGCTTTCCCTTCCAAAAACTAACTTTTCATCTATTTTCATGATTATTTCATTAATTAGTACCTAACCCCTTATTAGGGGTTTCGTCTTAATTTTCAAAGACTCATCAGAGGTATTTTTTATTTATTTAATAAGTTTAGGAGGTCAGTATATTCTTTAACCTTTAATGAATAGTATTCTTTTGGGTAAATAATGAAAGGTTTTTCATTAGATCCATTGGTTATGTTTTTCACTAACTCAGCTGCCATTTTTGGGGTAAATTGAGTGGCAAATAAACCAGAATTAATAACAGGTCTACCATTTTCTGAGGCTATAGTAGTTCCGTTTGGAAACATTACGATTGAATTACAATTTTCAATACATGAGCAACATGTAATCATTCTTAATTGAGCTTCTGCTTTTTCAAGATTGCTTTTAAGTAAATCAATTAATTCTTTCATTTTTCTTAGTATTATGTATCTGATTAGTTTCAAATACAATTCAAATATAAGGTATAGTTTTTAAATAACCTAATTTTTTTAAAAAAATATTCATTAAAATTTCATTATTTCAAAAAAATTCGATTAAAATCGAATTTTAACCTTTAATTTTGAACTGAATTTAAACATTAACCAGTATGTATAGAAAGAAACCAAATCCAAATGGGGCAGGTGGTCCTTGTAAATTGACCCCTGAAATGATAAAGCAAACATATAAATTGGCTTTATTGGGCTCCACTGAAAAACAGATAGCTGATTTCTTTGAAATATCAACCTGCACCATTGACTACTGGAAACAACAAAAACCACAATTTAAAGAAGCTTTACGAAAGGGTAGGTTAATCGCCGATGCAAATATATCTCATGCCTTATACCAAGTAGGTATGGGCTATTCTCACCCAGACAATGTAATCCTTACCAATCGTATTACCGAGTATGATGATGATGGAAAACCCCTCAGATCATATACCGAGCCATTAGTGGTCCCAACAATTAAACATTATCCTCCCAATCCTTATGCCCTCAATAAATGGTTATCATGTCGACAAAGAGGAACATGGGCAGATGTAACCAAATTAGAAGTATCAGGTCAAATAAGTTTGTTGCATTTTGAAAATCTCCCCGATATGGCAGAATTAACCAATGAAGAAATAAAATTGGCAATGAAATTGGGAATACAGAAAGCTTTAAAAGAAGCCCCAGTTGATAGTAATTAACCTTTCCAAATATAATCAACCATGGAAAGAACATCAATATCAAAACAAAAAAAATTAGAATTGTTGATAAATAATCCCTTAATGGCAGTAAGGGAATTGAACAATAGATCGTTCTTTGAATTTGTGAAATTTTTCTGGTGTGAAATATCCAATGATAAATTTAAGTCCAACTGGCATATTGAATTAATATGTAATGTAGTTCAGGAATATATTGAAAGAGTAGGAAGAGGGGAACCAAAAACAGATGATTTATTATTTAATGTTCCTCCCGGTACTTCAAAAACATCTATTCTTTCTATATTACTTGAAGCATGGGCATGGACAAGGTACTTTCATTTAAGATTTATTTGTATTTCTTATGCCGCTAATTTATCTCTGGAATCTGCTGAAAAATGTAGGGACCTGGTTAGAAGTGAAAGATTCAGAAGTATTTACCCAGAGTTGGCTATAAAGGATGATAAAGATACCAAAGGGAACTTTAGGATAGTTAAAACAGAATACGTAGAAGCAGGTAGAAGACCTCGGGTTACTTTTGGTGGTGGTCGATTATCAACTTCAGTAGATGCCGTAACAACTGGCTTTCATGGACATGTAATTATATGGGATGATTTAATTAGTCCTAAACAATCAATATCCCAAGCTGACTTAACAACCGCTAATAATTATCTTTCTCAAACTCTATCCACCAGGAAGACCGATAAGGATGTCACTTTAACAATTGGGGTGATGCAAAGATTAGCAGCAAATGATCCATCTGAATACTGGTTAGGTCGAAAAAGTAATATAAAACATTACTGCCTTCCTGGTACTTTGAATGGATATGAAGATATGGTTCAACCACCAGAGTTAAAACAGCATTACGTTAATGGTTTACTAGATCCTGTAAGACTCAGTCAAAAAATACTTAATGAGATGGAGGCCGATTTAGGACAGTATGGTTTTGCTGGTCAGGTAGGGCAAAGACCAACTCCTCCATCTGGTGGGATGTTTAAGGTAGATAAGTTTCAGATCATTGATACCATGCCAAATCCAGTCTCAATAATGAGAACTATAAGGTATTGGGATAAGGCAGGGACAAAGGAGGTTTTGGGTCTGGATAAGAATAAAGGAAAAGGTCCTTGTTATACAGTTGGATTAAAGATGTCAGAATTAACCAACGGAAAATGGTTAATATCTGATGTAAAACGGGGTAGATGGGAATCAGAGGAGAGAGAAGAGGTAATACGATCAACTGCTGAGGCAGATGGTCCTCGGGTAAAGGTATATCATGAACAGGAACCAGGATCAGGTGGCAAGCAATCGGCTCAACAAACTGATCGGGATACCTTAAAAGGTTTTAATTCAGAAGCAGATCAACCTAAAGGGGATAAGGTATACAGGGCTGATCCCCTTTCAGTTCAAGTAAATAGGGGGAATATTCTTTTATTAAACGCTATTTGGAATAAAGATTTGATTGAAGAATACAGAGATTTTCCATTTGGTAAGTTTAAGGATCAGGTTGATGCTGGATCTGGAGCTTATTCAAAATTAACAGGTAAAAAACAAGTAAAAACCCATTAATAAAAAGATGGAGAGAACAATAAATAATAACATGGCAATCGAAAGGAAGTTAAATAACCTTTCTGAGATGGTGGGTCGGGCTAGATTGGCTATGACTATGGGTATGTCCTATGGAGGTAAACGAAACATTTATGATACCCTCGGTTATCCTCAAACCATTCTGCCTATTGATTATATCAACAAGTACAAGAGGCATGATATATCCCATGCCATTATTGCCAAACCGGTTGATAAGATGTGGAAGGGGGATGTATTGATATTGGAGGCAGATGATGATAAAACTACCCCGTTAGAAGATGCTTGGATCACCTTATACAATGAACTCTTGTTAAAGAATATATTTGTAAGAGCTGATAAATTGACAGGTTTATCTGAGTATGGTATTATATTACTTGGATTTGATGATGTTGATTCAGTAGAGAAAATGACTTTTGCTGTTACCAAATCAAAAACATTAAAATTAGTCTATGCCAAACCATTTTCTTCAAATAAGGCAACTATAACTAAATATGATGAAAACCCTAAATCACCCAGATATGCTAAACCAATTCTGTACCAGATACAGATAGAGGATAGAATAACAATAACAGTTCATTATTCTCGAATAATCCATATCATTGATGAGGCAATGGAATCTGATATAAAAGGTTCACCAAGATTAGAGGTGGTTTATAACAGAATGGAGGATCTGGAAAAGATAACCGGGGGATCAGGAGAAATGTATTGGAGGGGAGCCCGTCCTGGTTATCAGGGTAAGATTGATGAAAATTATGACTTAGGAGATACTGAAAGGGCTGATCTTGAAAAACAAATTGATGAGTACGAGCATAACCTTAGAAGGTTATTTGTTAATGAGGGAGTGGATTTAAAGGGATTGGAAACTCAAGTATCAGATCCAACCAACCACTTCAACATTCAAATATCGGCAGTATCAGCAGTAACCAATATTCCTCAACGAATATTACTAGGTTCTGAGAGAGGGGAGTTAGCATCTAGTCAGGATGCTGATGAATGGTGGGGTTATCTAGCCTCCCGTAGAGATAATTTTGCTGAAACCCAAATATTGAGACCTTTCATTGATAGATTGATTGAGTTTGGGGCTCTACCAATGCCTACTAAGGGGATAAATGAGTACTCTATTAAATGGGAAGATTTATTTGCCCAATCAGAAGACGATAAAATAAGTATAGGAGTTAAAAGGGCAACGGCATTGAAAGAATATGCCAGTCAGGCAGGGGCAGAATCAATCGTTCCCCCTGAGGCATTCCTTGAGTTATTTCTCGGTCTGAGTGAAGAGCAGATAACCTTAGTATCTCAGATGAGAGATAAATGGCAGGCAGATGAAGAAAAGAAGATAGGAGAAGATGAGGCTAAGGCTAAACAAGAAGCTATTGATAATCCTGATGATGAGGAACCTATTGAACCAGATGATAGCGATTTAGAAGTACCAGATAATAACGAATAATGATAACTACAGCATCATATAAACCATTTAAAAAGTCTACTATTGACTATTCAAAGTCAATAGTAGCTAATAAGGCATCATCTAATTATGATCCAACCAAGACTACTGGTTTGCGTAATGCTTTTGTTAGACAGATAGATATTCGTTTTAATACTCTGAAATCAAGGATAAGTAAAGCAATCATTAACCAGGATTGTTTTGGTTTGATCTCATCTACTGGTAATATAAATCTCAACTCTACAAGTAGGGCAGATGCCCCTGACTCCTTACCGGGGAATAGGGCATTTGCTTTTTCTCGTAATCCTGAAAAAATGGATTCTTTTATGACTTGGTTGGATAGTCAGGAAAAATCAGGAATACTTACTACTACTAAAATAAATCAATTAGGATCAGCCGCAGAAACTCCGTGGACTAACATTTATATTCAGGACTCATATAAACGAGGAGTTCAACGGGCTACTTATGAGATGGGTAAAGAGGGTATTCAATTACCAAACGACATTCCTGCTGGATTACAAGCCTCAATTAATACCCCTTTCCATATTGACCGGGTTGGTTTATTATATACCAGAGCATTTAGTGATCTGAAAGGAATCACCAAGGCAATGGATATCCAAATCAGTCGTATATTAGCTCAGGGATTGGTTGATGGGGATAACCCTCGAACATTGGCAAAGAAGATCAATGATCAAGTTGATGGTATAGGGAAAGCAAGGGCAAGAACATTGGCAAGAACCGAAATCATTCGAGCCCATCATGCTGGCATGATTGGTGAATACAGAAACTACGGAATAGCAGGAGTAAAGGTAAAGGCTGAGTGGGTGACTGCCGGATTTAATGTATGCCCTAAATGCCAAAGTAATGAAGGTAAGATTTATACTTTAGATGAGATTGAGGGAATGATACCTTTCCATCCTAATTGTAGATGTATGGCTTTGCCAACAATGCCTGAGAAAGGTGTTAATAAGGGGGAGAATGTGCAGGAAAAAGGTTATGATTATGCAAATGTAAGGGAAAGTGAGAACACATATAAAATGATGGGAACAGAGGTTGCCAATGTTTTTGACAATACCGGAAAATGGGTTGGTAGTTCTGTTGGAACTTCCACTCAATGCCCTGTTCCCGAAATAGCTAAAACGCAAAAAGTTGTTTTTACTCATAATCATCCAAAAGGTACAAAATACGAATTGGGAAATATGTTGAGGATTGGAAGTTCTTTCTCATCTTCTGATATACAAGTGGCATCCACATTCAATATGATTGAAATGAGAGCAACAACTCCTGAATTTGTGTTTAGTATGAAACCAGGTAAAAAAGGTTGGCCAACATCGGAAACAATCAAAGAAACCTATGAAAAATACGATCAAAAAGTGTTAAAAGATTTTTCTAATCGAATAGATGAGGGAATAACTACCATAAATAAAGCTACTGTAATGCACTGGCATTTAGTAAATAGATTAGCAGCAAAAGAATTGGGAATGATTTACACTAAAATAAGAATACGATGAGTAATATAAATGATATAGCATTGAGTTATAACCCATATAAAGCAAATTGCAATAAATGTGTTCATTTTATAATTGATCATTTTATTTGCTCTGCTTTTCCAAAAGGGATTCCTGTAGAAATTTTAGAAGGTTCAGAAAAACATCTGAAAGTTTTAAAAAATCAGGATAATAAAATGGTATTCACTAAAAAATAAGAAACTATACAAACTTACTCAAATAAATAAATAGCTTATTCAGATTATGGCAAGAATATGTTATTAGGTTCGGATTGGTCAGGGGTTTTAAATTTATCAAATAAGGCGGCTAAAAATATATTTGAAAGTTATTTAGGTATTTAATAAAAAATTTTATAAATTTATGAAATTTTTTTAAAAAGATTATATATGAAAGAAGAGTTAACAACCAAGATGCATAATGAACTTTCAAGCTCTAAATTGAGTAGTTTAAAAAATACTGTATTTTCATTGCTATTAGTAGTCAAGGGAAATAAAGATAAGATAACTGCCGATCTATTGAATGACTTTGATTTAACATTAGAGGATGTTAATACCTTTTACAATGAGTTTATTAAATTGAATTAATTTGAGGAAAATAAACAAATATAAAATAACAATGAATATCTATCTTAATTCAACAGCAGCATATACCATTAAGGTAAAGACTTTCAGAAATAGAAAGTATATGGTGGTACCAGTTATAATGATGAGGGAGGGGGTTCATTCAGGATCACAAGGACCATTGCTTCATACGGCAGAAGAACTTGGTAAATATCCAGCCTCTTGGAATGGGATACCTATTGTGGTTAGGCATCCCGAAAAAGACGGAACATCGGTATCTGCCAACGATCCTGAGGTATTAACCTCCTATCAAATAGGGATGGTATTTAATGCTAGCATGGATGATGATAAATTGAAGGCGGATGCTTGGATAGATGAAGAGATAGCTAAAACCTCATTTCCTACTGTTTTATCTTATATCAAAAATAAAAAACCACTTGATGTATCAGTCGGGGTATTCTCTGATGAGGTAGAAGAGAGTGGGGAATGGAATGGTGAGCAGTATATTGGATTAGCTACCAACTTGAGACCTGATCATCTGGCTTTACTTCCTGGCGAAAGAGGAGCCTGTTCATGGTCTGATGGATGCGGAATACGAACAAATAAAAATAACAGCAATGAAATGACAATCGAAAAAACAGAAGCAGATAAGAAAGAGGATTTTACCAAATTGATAGTAAATATAACCACCTACATTAAGATGGGTTATCAGGAACTAATGTCCCGGTTATATTCAATGGTAAACACAATGGATGTTCGTTCTCAGGATCGAACAATTGAATCTAATTACTTGGAGGAGGTGTATGATAATTATATTATCTACCGGAGATCCTATTACACCCTTCCCAATTCTCAACCAAAGTACTTTCAACAGAAGTATTCAATTGATTCAAATAATGAGGTTACTTTTGATGGGGATCCTATTGAGGTAGTCAAGAATTTGACATATACAAAGAAAAGTATTAATAACAATAAACAAGGAGGTTCAAAAATGGAACGCACTGTAAAGCCATGCTCCGGATGTAAAGAGGATAAGATTGACAGGATTATTGCCAATAAATCTACCCAATTTACTGAGGATGATCGGGAACTCCTTAACAATATGGATGAGGCTGTCCTTGAAAAGATGGTCCCTGTAGAGGTTAAGGCAGAACCCACCGTAAATAAAGAAGAAAAGAAGGTGACTTCTGAGGAAGCCGTTCAAATTTTAGCTAACAGTTTTAAAACGACTGATGATTATTTGAAAATCTTACCAACTGAAATCAGAGAACAGGTTTCTGCTGGTTTAACTCTTAATAAGGAACGTCGTTCTGAACTTATTCAGAACATCGTAAACCATGCTGCTAAGGATTCTATTACCCCTGCTGAATTGGAGACCTACTCTATTGCTGAGTTAGAGAAGTTCAATAAGGCATTTGTAAAGAAAACCGTTGATTACTCAGGTAATGGTGGTCAGACCATTAATACCAATGCTGAGGATAATGAAGTACCTATTGTTTTACCATGCTAATAATTTAAAACTATGGCAAAGTATAGATCAATTAAATTAAAAAGTTACAACAATGTTCAGGAAGAACATATTGCTGTATCTGCTATTACTCCAGGTCACTTATTGGCCTTAAACTCTGATGATAAAGTTTTACCTCACTCGGTTCCTGGCGGAAATGCTTATCCAATGTTTGCATTGGAAGATGTGTATCAAGGAAAAACTATTGCTCATGCTTTCTCAGCTGATGACCCGGTACAATGCTGGATTCCTGGTAGAGGGGATATGGTAAATGCCATTCTAAAAGATGGTGAAAATGTAGTGATTGGAGATTACCTCGAATCCGCCGGAGATGGAACCTTACAAAAGCATGTAGCTGATGTTGATTCTAGCGCTGATATTACTACTATCTACCCACTACAAATTGTAGGTCAGGTGGTAGAATCTGTTGACCTTTCAGGTTCATCCGGTACCCATCCGGTAACCGAATTAAGGGTTAAAATACGAATTGTTTAATCTAAAAATAAAGGAGGATAATTATTATGCCTGAAAATATCAATGTTGATTTGATCAACAATACCGGAGGTCAAGGAGAATTGGCATCCTATTTGATGGAAAACGGAAGAATGGATAGTAATGCTATGCGTCCTTACGTATACAAGGGAAAAACCTATATTTCAGTCTATAAAGGATCTGGTGAACGTAATAAACCAGAGAATTATAAGGCAATACAGGTTAACAGTACTGGAACTCTTAGACCTCTTGAATGGAGGCAATTAGATGAGGCTATATTACCACTTGCTGAAAGTAGGTTAATTGGTATTAATCATCTTATTTCAAAAGGATTGGTATACAATCTTGGCAATGCAATGGGGACTACGGTTCTGGAATCTCATAACATTTCGGATGCCTTGGAGGCTGAGCTTTCAATGGATGCAATCAGTCGTGGTAAAAATGATCAAGTTGAGTACGGAGTTAACTACCTCCCTATTCCAATCATTCACGCCGATTATTCTTTAAACTTACGTCAGTTAAATGCTTCTCGTAGTTTGGGTAATCCTATTGACACCACCATGGCAGAAAGAGCGGTAAGAAAAGTTTCTGAGAAATTGGAAAAGATGTTATTTACCGATGTTAACTATAAGTTTGGGGGAGGTGCCATTTATTCTTTAACCAATTACCCAGATCGTAATGAAATATCTATTGGTACCCATTGGGATCATTCAGGAGTAACCGGTAAAGCAATTGTTCAACAAGTACAGGAAATGGTTCAGGCCGCTAAAGATGCCCATTTTTATGGACCATTTACTTTGTTTGTTCCATCTAAGTATGGTACAGTTTTGGATAACGATTACTCTGATTCAAAAGGAGATAATACTATTCGTGACCGAATACTTAAAATATCTTCTATTAAGGAAGTGTTGGATGTGGATACGTTAGCAGATGATAACGTATTACTGGTTCAGATGACTCGTGATGTTATTCGCCTGGTTCAAGGTATGGGTATTACCAACGTTCAATGGAAATCTGAGGGTGATTTTATTCAGAACTTTAAGGTGCTAACTATTCAAGTTCCTCAACTCCGCTCTGATCAGGATGGTCATTGTGGTATTGTTCACTTGGCCTAAATAAAACGACTAATCATGTCATTTTAATACAAATAATCATAATCATGGAGAGAAAGAAAGAAATATCAAAAGGATTACGTTGGAAAAAATTAGGTGGAGGGTCACTCCGCTATATCAACGGAAAGATTATCAAACCAAACGAAACTTTCGTGGCTGAATTAAAAGACATTCCTCCTATGTTTCTAAAATCATTGGAATGCCTGGATAAGGATAAACTGGATGAGGTAATTGTTACCGATCAAAAGTTAATTGAAGCCGGTGAAGTTCTTTACGAAAAGAGACCTAAAACGGCAAAAGGTTGGTTTGGGGTTTATCGAAAATCGGATGATAAAGAAATATCTGAATCCACTTTGAAGGAAGAACAGGCCGATGCCTTAGTATTAAAACTAAATAAAGGATAGAGATGTATTGGAAAGTACCTAATATATGGGAGGGGGGTAAGTGCTTCATTATAGGTGGAGGTAACTCAATGACTGAACAGTTCAATATACCACAGGAAGTGGTTGATAAAGTAATGATGGGGATTAATCCTCTATCCACTTACTCCCCTTATCTTTCCTTTTTGCATGATAAACATGTAATAGCAGTTAATGAAGCTTTTAAATTAGGATCATGGATAGATGTCCTGTTTTGGGGTGATGATAATTACTATAAAACCAGGAATACAGAGATACTAGGTTTTGAAGGATTGAGGGTAACTTGTATGAATGAACAGATCATGAGTCAAAAGATTAAGAACTTAAAGCGTCATTCATTCAAAAAAAATAACTATACCTTGATAGGAGTATCAGAGGATGTCAGTAAAGTAGCATGGAATGTTCATAAGGGTAATAGTGGATCAGCGGCAATCAATTTAGCTGTTCACTTTGGGGTGAAAGAAATATACTTGATTGGTTTTGATATGAATCTGGATGCTAACAATAATCAGCATTGGCATAATTCATACCACACTAATATAACAACAGTAGGGGGAACATTTAAAAGACATTTATTAAACTTCCCTCAAATAGCTGAGGATCTAAATAGATTGGGTATTAAATGTATTAATCTAAACCCTAACTCGGCTATAAATGATTTTGAGAAAATGACCGTAACCGATTTAATAAATAACTATAATGGATAATGCAATAAATAATATGTTTTTAGAAGGAAAACCAGGTCAATTAAGATGGAGAAAGATTGGTGGTGGGTCCCTTCGTTATATCAACGGAAAGATTATCAAACCAAACGAAATATTTACGGCAGCATTAAAAGACATACCATCGTCATTTTTGAAGTCATTGGTTTGCCTGGATGCTGAAGCCATGAACCAACAGTTAAAAGTAGAAGAAGAGGTTAAACCAAAACCACTTATCTGGTCAGCTATTAAATCAGAAGAAGGTGAATGGAATGTGATTGGGTCGAATGATAGGATTATCAATGAAAATCCAATGACTGAGGAGGAAGCAATTAAATTGGCAAACGCTTTAAACAACTAATAATATGAATGTAATTAAATTAATGGGTGGTTTAGGTAATCAATTATACCAATATGCTTTTGGTCAGGTCCAGAAAGCTAATGGTATAGATATTGCTTATGATCTTTCATGGTTTAATCATTCTCATACCGGGGTTAAAAGGGATTTTAATTTAGATAAATTTGAAATAGATATATTACCAGTTAATTCATTCTTAAAACAACAAGAAATAAGGGAAAGAGGTTATAATCCAGAATTGTTAAATGTTTCAAATTGTAACCTCTTTGGATATTGGCAGTATTTATCTTATTATACTTCAATTTTAACCACTCTAAAATCAATTATAAAGGTAATGCCATCTCTTTATACCCCTGAGTATATTAATTTAAAAAACAAGGCGGAAAATTATAAAACTACTGCTATTCACGTTCGCCGAGGAGATTATTTATTTACTAAAGAATTCAATACCCTCCCTTTATCATATTACTATCAGGCCTTACAAGAAACTGAGGGGGATTTGATTTATATTTTTTCTGATGATCTGGAGTGGTGTAAAAAATCATTCACCCAATCGGCATTTAAAAGGAAGTTAATATTTATTGATCTTCCTGATTTCTTAACTTGGGATTTAATGAGGGTTTGTCAAAATCAAATAATTGCCAATAGCTCATTTAGTCAATTTGCAGCATTTTTGAATCCTAACAAAGATAAAAAGGTTATATATTCCTCCATTATTACGATGAAGGGAGAAGAAGAAAGACAACAACATTTTCCTAATGAATGGATTAAGTTATGATTATAGATTTTACCAAATTGGCAAGTAAATTTAAACTTCACATTAATGGAGTGATTCATGTAGGGGCTCATGTGGGTCAGGAATATGAGGTATACAAAAAATTAGGTATTCTTAATATTGTTTGGTTTGAGCCAATACCTAAAACCTATCGTAGATTAATAGGTAATCTACCTAAAGGAGCCCATACCTATAACATTGCATTGGGAAATGATGAAGGGGAGAAGGAGATGTTTGTTGAAACAGTTAATCAGGGCATGAGTAATTCATTATTACCACCCGGGACCCATCTAAATAGCTATCCAAACATAACCTTTGATTCAAAAGAAAAGGTTCAAATGTTAAAACTTGATAACTTTGGATTTACCAGTTATAACATGCTAAATATGGATGTTCAGGGGTTTGAGTTGGAAGTATTAAAAGGGTCAGAAAAAACACTTAAACATATAGATATAATTTACACTGAAATAAATACGGAAGAGGTTTACGTGGGATGTGTTCAGGTTAATAAATTGGATGAGTTTTTAGCAGCTCATGGGTTTAGTCGAGTATTTACTCAGATGGCTCATAAGAGTTGGGGGGATGCATTATACCTTAAAACAAAGTAATCATGGGGGAAGTAATAAACACAGTAGTATTATGTTGGAGAACCGGTGGTGATTTTCACTTCTCTGATGTTCTTCTTTTAGCGGATCATTTACATACTCAAGCTGACCCGGTGAGGGTTATTTGTCTTACCAATATGGTTGATCAGGAGACTAAGTTAAATGGATTGACTTTACTTCCATTTGAAAATAAAGAATGGAAAGGTTGGTGGTGTAAAATGAACATGTTTTCTCCAGAGATGGAGAAGTATAGACCATTTCTTTTTATGGATTTGGATACTGCCGTGGTTGCGAGTTTAGAAGGTATCCTACCACCAACTGGTAATGAGGATAAGTTTATTTGCTTAGGTGGTTTTTATCAACCTGATACCACCAATGGTTTACAATCAGGAGTAATGTGGTTTTCTAAAGATAATGAATTGATAAATAAAGTTTGGCAAACTTGGCAAAATAATCCCTCTTCTATTATTAGAACTTTTCAAAATAAAGGAGGGGATCAGGCCTTTATACGATCGGTAGTTGGTAAACCTGATGTATTTTGGCAGGCAATTACCGACAAGATTACTTCGTTCAAAATCGGACCAAAAGGGCATCGACTATTAACAGAGTTACCAAAGCATATATCAATTGTTTGCTTTCATGGTCAACCACGAATTCCATTAGCCGGAATGAGTTATGAGTGGGTTAATCAATACATAAGAAAGTCAACTATTAAGAAAGGAAAAAGTAAAGTAACAATCATTATTCCTTATAAAAAGAATCCAAATCGACCATGGTTACAAGATGCTATTAATTCAGTCCCATTAGATTGTCAGTTAATAGTATCAGAAGGTCCGGGAATGTGGGCAGTTCAATTTAACAAGGTTTTACCTCAAGTAACTGGGGATTACGTTAAGTATTTACATGATGATGATATGCTAACCTCTAATTGCATTGAAGATTCAATAAGATGTTTGGAAGAGACTGGAGCTGATTTCATTCACGGAAAAGCCGAGGAGTTGGTAGTAAGTTCAGGTAAAAGACATACCTATATTCCCCCGGTAAAAGATGGAGGAAAGAGAGAGTTACTACAGCATAACTTTATTCACTCGGCAACAACCATGTATCGTAAATCAGTATTTGATAAGTTAGGTGGATTTGATGAGACCTTAACCGATTCCGAGGAATATGAGTTTAACCTCCGTTGCTTAAACGCTGGTTTTAAGCTAAAGTATTGTAATTCAATTCTTGCTATATACAGAAGGCATTCGGAACAGCAAACGGTGAAGTTAGGGGGCAAACAATTGATAAATACAAGTAAGCAAATCGCTGATAAATACAAATAATGATGGAAAAGAATAAAAGCATAGCTCCTATATTTGTAACCGGTATTGAAAGATCCGGTAGCTCAATCATTGCAAAGATAATTAGCTCCACTAATGTATTTACTGGGGATTGTACTCGAATGAATGAGAATAAGTTAATCAGGGAACAAATGATTAATTATTATGCTTCAATCGGAGCAGATGTTAAGGCTCAATATCCTTTACCTATTGTTAAATATGTTCATGATTTTCAATCCATTATACTTGATAAATTATATCAAGATGGTTATAAAGGGGATAAAGAATGGATGTATAAGTCAAGTCGATTATGTCAAACTTGGAAATTATGGAATAATGCTTTTCCTGATGCCAAATGGATTATTGTTCGCAGAAAACCAACAGATATTGTTTATTCTTGCCAACATACTTCATTTATGACGGCCTTTAAGAATGAAGAAACTCGTAAGCGGATAGGAGTTGAGTCAGAAAGTGAAGGTTGGTCCTGGTGGATTAAACAACATGAGAAGTTATTTATTGATATGATCCAAAATGGCTTAAATTGTAAAGTTGTTTGGCCGGATAGGATTCAATCAGGGGATTATAACCAGATTGAGGAGATGCTTAATTGGTTAGGTCTTGAATATGATCTAAATAAGATAAAGGAGCAAATTGAACCATTAATACGAAAATAAAATGGCAGTAAGAACTACAGGAACCTTGGTTAAAGAGATAATTGAAACCACTCTCACCTCTACTCAAATTGATCCTTTCATATTAGGAGCAAATGCCATGGTTACCGATGTATTAGGAACCAGTTCAATATCGGAAACTACTCTAGCTGAGATTGAAAGGTGGGTAGCTGCTCATTTAGTTTGTGTGACTAAGGAAAGGTTAGCAAAGAAAGAAGGAGCTGGAGGGGCTTCAATTGAATATGCCGGAGAGTTCGGAAGCGGATTAAGTTCTACCTCATACGGACAGGCAGCAATAGCATTAGACTATACTGGGGCTTTATCCCGGTTATCTGATGGAAGAAAGAAAGCGAGAGTTTATACTATACCTACAGTAATAGAATAGATCATGGGAATAGAATCGTTCATAAAAAAGATATGTGTTCAAACCGCAGTATATTGGGGGAATCCTCAACCAGATGGTTTTGGAGGTATGACTTTTGATGAGCCTGTTGAGATTATGGTTCGTTGGGATGGTAAGATAACCCAGCTAACTGATAAAGGGATTACTAAAGATGGTAAAGTAATTGTTTCAGTAGCCACTATTCTAACTCCTGAGGATTTACAAGTAGAAGGTCGATTGTATTTAGGCTCTTTAACTGATTTACTTGGTAGCGATGATAGCAGTGGAGGTATTGCTAATCCCTCTAAGATTGATAATACTTATGAAATCATTGCTATTGAGAAGGTATTTATGTTGAAGTCATTAACTCAAGCAGTAAGAACAGTATATGTCGGATAAAAGAACCATAAAAGGAATTGATGAGGTGATGAAAAACCTAAATAAGGAAGTCAATAAAATTGAAGGGGTGACTATGGCTGGTTTGATAAAGGCAGGTATCGAAGTTAGAAGATCAATGGAAAAGGAATCCCCAATGACCCCGGTTGATACAGGCAATTTAAGATCAAGTTTTTCCATGCTCACATCAACCGGTAAAGTTCTTGCCTCTGGTAATAATCCATCATTTACCTCTGAATTATCTACCACTGTTTCCACTTTGGCTAAAGGATCAGGGAAAATGATGGTAGCTTTAGGGTTTGGTGCCAATTATGCTTACTGGGTGCATGAAAATGTTGATGCTAAGTTTCAAAGACCGGGGGCGGGAGCTAAGTTCTTTGAGGCCGCTTTAAAAAGAAATCAACCAAAGATGTTACAAATAATAGCTGATAACGTAAAACTATGAATGCTCTGTCAATAGATATTAAGGATATAATAGTTGGTGATAGCTCTCTGAATGGGTTGGAATTTGCAAATAACTTATTTATTGCTAGGGAACCAGCTAAACCAGATAATACTGTTACCATATTTGATACCCCGGGAAGTCCGAGTGAGTTAAATATGAATAAAGGAGTTTATTACTATGATTCTTGCCAGTTAAGAATCAGAAATGTAAGTTATAATGAGGCAATGGAGTTAGGAATGAATCTAATGGTTTATCTTAATGGTATATCACAGACAACAATTAATGATACATATTATGCGTTGATTCAATGTTCTTCCCCTTCAGTATTGGAGTGGGATGACTTGAATAGAATTAAAGTAATTATAAATATAAACGTTCAAAGGAGGTAAATTATGGCAGATGAAGTAGCTAGTAATGCCCTTGTAGGCATAGGCACATCGTTCAGTAGGTGGTTATCCGGTTCATCATCTTGGCAGTTAATTGCTGAGATAACCGAGATCGGAGGACCTAACAAAGCAAAGGAGATGGTAGAGGTTACCCACCTTAAATCGCCCGATAAATACAAAGAATTTGTTGGTGGTTTAAAAGAGGCTGGAACTTGTTCACTATCCATGAACTTCACTAAGGAAACTTATGATATTATGGATGCTGATTTTGAATCAGATGCAAAACAGAACTATCAGATAGTTATTCCAGATGACACATTAACTACAATTGAGTTTGAAGGTAATGTAAGTGAGTTAGGTCTATCAATTCCGGTAGGTGACAAAATTTCTTCTGATGTAACCATTCAGATTTCAGGTAAACCTGTGATTTCAGAAGGATCCTCAGGAGCTTAATTAAATTAACCTAATCAGGGTTTACTATTATTAAAACAATTATTATTAATCAAATAAATTATACAAATCATGATAAAGTATATTAAATTAGTAAAGATGGATGAGACTGGCAAAGTTTCATTTGATAAGAATGGAAAAGAAGAAACTGAAAAGTACCCAATTAGAGTATCCTATTATGTATTAAAAATGTTAAAAGAAAAGGATGGTATTAATTTTAACAATATACCAGACGATGATTATCAGGCTCAGGAGGCTCTGTTATTTTATTCTCTCGAAAAAGGACACAAGATATTAGGTTTGACCATGCCATTTAAACGGGAACAAATGGAGGATTTAATTGATTACTGTTGGCAGGATTTTGTAAAACTTATTCCTGAGTTTTTCAAAGCTCCAGAAGGAGGGGAGTTGCCAATAACAAAAAAGGGATTGAGCGGGAAATAGATGAAATAAATTATGACCGATATGTCGGTCTTGCTATTGCCCGATTACATATAAATGTAAGTGAATTTTATGAACTTAGTCCCCGTGAATTTAGTGAAGCAATTGAGGTAGTTAATGATTTAGATACCTCCAATTACAAACTATTATACGATGTGGCAAGATGGTCAGCCAAACATAATTGGAATATGGCGGGCAGATCATTAAAACGAATGTTCAGAAAAAATACGGATGTTGAGTTATTTAGTTGGGATGAGGTTTACAAAAAAAGATATTTAGAACCAAAAAAACCTCAATCACCAGATGAAATGAAGAAAGCATTGTTTGCAGCATTTGGAATACCTTTAAAAAAGTAACAATATGGGATCAATTAACATAGGAACTTTAATGGCAACCATTGGTGGGGATATTACTCCACTTAAAGGAGCTTTGAATAATGCAAACATTACTTTAAATAAATTTTCGGATCAGGCTGAAAAGAATGCGGAGGCATTAAAGAATCAATTCCGGGGATTAACTAAGATAGGGGATTCAATAGCAGGAGTAGGAAAAAAAATGAGTTTAGGCCTAACCTTACCTATTGGAGCAGCCGGGGCAGCTTCTTTTAAACTGGCCTCTGATTTGGAAGAAAATATAAACAAAACTATAGTAGCCTTTAGAGGATCAGGAGATGAAGTTTTAAAGTGGAGTGATACTACTTTAAAATCTTTTGGTATTGCAAAAAGTTCTGCTCTGGATATGGCTTCTCTTTTTGGGGATATGTCTACTTCAATGGGTTTATCAGGACCAGAAGCTGCTAAAATGTCAACTTCTTTGGTCGGTTTAGCTGGTGATTTGGCATCTTTTAAGAATATTAGTTCAGATATGGCTTCTACGGCTTTAAAAGGGATATTTACCGGAGAAACAGAAGCTTTGAAAGGTTTAGGTATTGTAATGACTGAGGATAATCTGAAAGCCTTTGCAATGTCACAAGGTATTAAAGAGAATATTAAGGATATGACTCAGGCTGAGAAAGTCAATCTGCGATATGCTTATGTCATGGCTAATACTACTAACGCCCAAGGTGATTTTATTAATACTTCAGGAGGGGCTGCTAATCAGATGCGTATTTTTACTGAATCATTAAAACAGATAGGTGCTCAATTTGGTACTATTGTTTTACCAGCTATCACATCTATGATTACCAAAGTCAATAGTCTCATGACTTGGATAAGTGGTTTAGATGATACTACTAAGAAATGGGTGGTTGGTATTGGCATAGCCGTAGCTGCTATTGGTCCTATGTTATTAATGATTGGAAAAATAATAACATTGATTCCTATTTTAAAAACGGGATTAACCGGTATTAAAACTGTTATGACCTTAATCGGAAAAATACCACCCTTCGGTTTATGGGGTATAGCCATAGCAGCGGTAATAGCCGGGATTGTTTTATTATGGAAAAAATGTGATACTTTCAGGGCAGTAGTCAAATATGTGGCTCAAAATATTTCAGCATTTTTTCAGAAAGCTTGGATTGAGATCAAGATGGGGGCTGAGTTGATGTGGTTAGGCATTAAAACCTATTTTACTGCCATTCCCAAACTTGCGGAAGTAATCTGGAATACGATTAAAAGGGTAATGAAAGGGGAAAGTATAGGGGATGCCTTTAAAGATGAGTTATCAAAGGTAATTACTACTGTAACTGATGAAGCCAAAGGTATTAAAGATAAATATAATGCCGAATTGGAAGGAATTAAGCCAGTTTCATTTGCTGATATTTTGGCTAAAGAGAAAGCTATCCCTGAGGCAAAAGAGGCTGGTCAAGAAATAGGGGCATCTTTAGCGACTGGTATTTCCACCGGGGTTAATTCAATCGTAACTGAAGGGGAATCGGGCACCATGAAAGGTTCCAGGTGGGATACCCCTCAAAAAATGGAAAGTAAAACATCTGGTATTTCAGTAACTTCATCCACCTTAAATTCAGGGGAGTTAATGAAAGTGGCAGATGCCTATCAAATAGTTGATAAAAGCATAAATAATGTTTCTGATTCTTTCAATAAAGCTAAAACAAATGCCGAACTATTTGGAGAACCATTTGATGCTAATAAAACTAAATTAGAATCTTTAAAAACTGAGTTAGATAGGTTAACTGCCGAAGGATTACCAGCAAATAAAGCGGCAATTGAGAAACTGGGGGAAGAATATAGAAATCTCTCCAACTCAATAAACACCGCGGGTCAGGCTAGTATTAATATTGGTCAAATGATGAGCAACTCACTTAGTCAGGGTTTTGCTACTATGGGTGAATCCCTAGGACAGATGATGGCCGGAACGGGAACCCTTCAATCAGGTTTACAAGCTATGCTAGGCATTGTTTTAGATTTTGGAGCTGAGTTTGGTAAAGCATTAATAGCTGTTGGTATAGGTAAAATGGCATTGGATAAACTTATTCAAACCCCCGGTGGAGCTGTATTAGCTATTGCCGCTGGAGTGGCATTAACGGCATTAGTAGGATATGCTAAATCTAAATTAGAGGGAGGTTTAAGTGGAGGGGGTGGGGATGGATCAACTCAATCAGGTAGTTTAAGTTCAGTACCAGCTTTAGCCACCGGAGGATTAGCTTATGGTCCTACTTATGCTCAAGTAGGAGATAATCCTCAAGCAAGATTTGATCCTGAATTTATAGCCCCAGTATCTCAAGTAGGTAAATATTTGAATCAGAGTGGGGGATCAAGTGATTTACCATCTTATATAACCTTAACAGTTAGGGGTGAGGATTTAGAAGCGGTTTTAAATTTAAGGGATAAGCGTTCACGAAATATGAGATAAACTAACTAAGAAACAATTATTCTACCAATTATAAACAAACATTATTTTTAAATGATTCTGAACGAGTTGAGTTTAAAATAGATGAATTGATTATTAGTTAAGAAAAAAGTAAGAAAATAGGTAATGAAAAGAAATGAAGTAATATCATTGAAACTATAACTAGTGGATAATCAATTTAATTAATTTGAGTATAAAATGACATACGGTCAAAAATATCAAATGGAATTTACGGATCTTGATAATCACGTAATTCTTGTTATAATTTCTCAGGATGGATTTACAGGAGGACTAACTACCATTATTGCTTCAGCAGATCCATTTGTTACAAAATTAGATAAGCAGAGAGATGATCGTTTTGAGCAATTAAAACCAACAGCGGCTGAAATAAATATATTTGTTGATGAGGCTGGAGATTATGATGAATTTTATGATATTGATAATTTTGAATACAAGGTAGAAAAGTGGATAGATGGGATTCCAGAATGGTCTGGATATATAAATGATGAGGTATTTACCGAACCTTATGCCAATGGTAGTTATATGATTCATCTTACTGCTACTGATGGAATGTCAATACTTAAAGGACGATATACGGAATTAACTGGAAGGCATACCCATTTTGATATGATTCAAGAATGTTTGGATGCTATTGGTTTAGGTTTGAATATTGTAGATGCTATTGGTATTACAGAAGCAGGACATACAGCTGGAGGTCCATTGCAGCAGACTTGTTTTGATTCTACTATATTTACAGAAGAAAAGAAACGGTGGATTTTAGAAAAGGTTTTACGAGATATTCTAAAAACTTATGGGGCAAATATTACTCAAGTTCACAATAAATGGGTGATTACAAACGTTGAAAGTTATTACGTGAGTATTTCGGGTTGGGAATATACGAAAGACGGTGTTTTAGTGGGAGTTTATTCTGATACAGATGAAAAGGTAATTGATCATATCTTAGTTGAAAATAAAGTTACCTTATTAACTGGAGGTCAGATCCAGAAGAATAAAGGATGGAAGGAATTAAAAGTTAAAAAGACTTTTGGTAAAAGAGATTTATCTGGTATTATTTTTAATGGTGATTTTTCTAAAACCAGACCTTTAATTTCATCTAACCCTCCCAGTTTTATAGTTGAAGGATGGTGGGGTCCATTTTTCTATGAAGAACCAAGGGAAGCCTATTCTAAATACTTTTTAAAACAAACAGCTGAAGGTGATTCTTATTTATTTATAGATAATGAATATGGGGATTATTTTTATTCAGATGTTGATAAAGTTCCTTACATTGCAGCAGATACCACTAATTATTATATTTTTCATGCAGATTATGCCATGCTCCAGAGTTGGAGTGGTTTATGGGATAATACCAATACGGCAAGGATAAAAATAGAGGTCATTGATGATAGTACTATTTATTATCTGCAGCAGGATAGTGAAACTAAAGAATTTGGTTGGACTCTGGTAGATACTTATATAGTAATAGGAAAAACAAAGCAACAAATACAATCATCTTTCAAATGGATTCCCTTAGATATTAGAGTTTTAGGTTATCCAGGTGGAAAAATAAAAGTTACTTTATATAATGATCATGTTGATACTCCTTTATGTTATGTAGGTATTGGTTGGGATAATATTAAATTTTATTGTGAAGCTGTAGAGCAAGTTCTAGGAAATGGAGTATTAATAGGAGAACCAACCGATAATAAATTTACTGAAATACCAGAGGAAGTTGAGTTCACCCAAAATGATATATTAACAGAAAATGCTGATTACTTTTTTAATAACTATCTTTCTTTATTAGATGGAACCCCAACTGCTGATTGGATTTCAACTCATCATTCAGGAACTTTGGCGAGTATATACTTAATGGCGGTATTGGAAGCTCATGGTAAATCTGTACAGGTTAAATCTATTCCTGGTAGGGGATTAATAACTCCTCATACAAGGTTAATAGACCATAATGGTAAAAAGTTTCAAATTATATCCTATTCTCATTCAGATAAAACTAATCAGTTCACTTGTGAAGCAGTTGAAATAATAGAACCAGGAACAATACCTATCACTTCAAATATAGTGATGGAAAGTTCAAGTTCTTCAGGAGCAGCAGTTTCAGAGGCTACTGAACCAATTGAAGGAGAAGGAGCTACAGATGATCGTTTAGTTTCTATGTTAGGGGCAAATGGACAAGAAACTGGATTACCGGGTAGATTACATAACGATTATTTTAAACAGGATTACATCATGACTAATCCTGTTTATATACCAACCGCCCTTTCTACTCTTAAATCAGGTAAAGTGGTTTATAATATAGGAATTCATAATGTAACTTTTGGTACTCCTTTTGTAAATCCTTATATGGTAGTAGTTTCTGGATCAACTGGAGTAGCCGGGGTAAATGTAATAATAATATCAGATTCAAATTTGAATTATTTTACTATTAAAGTACCTGTTAATAATACCACGGTGAGATGGATTGCTTATGAACTTAATAACAATTAAATGTATATACTTATGAAAAAATTACTAATTATTTTACTGATTTTAATCAGTTTTTCAAGCTTCGCCCAATTTGAGGCGGGCGAATTTATCAACGGGGACACGGCAAAGATAAAAGGGAGTTCAATTATTTACCCTGATGCCGATTCTGTAGAACAATTCTATTACAGCAAGATGCGTGATCCTTCTGAGTCACTAGATGGGGTCAACCTTCGCACCCTATCTAAATGGCTTGCAGGCATAGACTCAACTTTTTATGTTCGAGAAAAACCAGGATGTTTAAACTGTTGGCAGTATAGTTATGACAATAACTACTGGGTTAATTGGTTTTGTTCGGAAACGGGGGCGAGTAACTTGTCAATTGATTATAATGCAGATGATATCCTAGGAATTCATTACAATTCTGGGTTAGGGGCATACACTGATAGTTTATATTTTCGAGTCATCGAAGCTGACAGCGGGAAAGTGCCTATGATTGTCGGGGATTCTGTTTTGTGGAGTCCAATTCCTAGAGATAGTTTGTTTGATGCTTACTCTAGTAATTGGCTAACCGTCGGGGATACTATTCCGAAACAAAAAGATTCGATAGAAATAAATGGCGAGTGGATTTTATTAGGTGAATCTGTTGTTACTCCAAATGATACTTCGTTATGGAAAATATTAGATTTAACTACTATTGCGCCAAAAACAAGCGGCGTAAATATTGGATATGAAACGCATGTAGATGAGGGGTTGCTTGTTTGGACGTCAGGAAATTCAATAACGGCACAATCTGGTACTGTTGGTGTAACATCATCCGCTGACTCTATCGGGATAGAATCAATCGGGCAAAAAATAGGAACGTATAGTCGATCCACAAATGGAGTAGGTGTTAAAGCTTATTCACATATCGGAGTGGCTATAGACGCACTATCTGATGACAGTACTGCTATTAATGTAGTAAGTGGAAGAATTGGTATCAATTCTTACAGTCAAGATGGAATTGCTATTAATGCATCAAGTGTTAACGAAAGCGCAATTGTGGGAGAAAGTTTTTATAGCAATGGCGTTAAAGGGTTAAATACTACTGGTGGAATTGGGGTTTTAGGTGTTTCAGATTATGCCACAGGGGTTAAGGGCACGACACAACGAGGTGTCGGAGTATATGCCGAAGTAACAACACAAGACGGGTTGCCTTTAGTGGCTCAATCGACCGTATACTCTCCTTTGGTTGCTGACTTTCGCGGGACACAAGGAATTGCCTCCAATAAATTATATTTGGGTGGCGGGACTCATGAAGAAAAGGGAGCTCAATTATACATCGACGGGGCTCAAGAGATATATGGATCATCATTGGAAAATTATGGGTTGCTAATTCGAGACAGCAAAGGGTTGTATTGTGATAGTATATTGCGTTTAGGTGGCTATCTTTCGGGTGGAGTGACTTATCCAAGCGCACCAGGAAGAACAGGGCAATTTTTGAGATTAAGGGATAGTCTTTCAGGAATACTTGAATTTGTCGATCAAGATAGTTCTCTTTGGTCTATTTCAGGAACAGGTATTCGAAGCAAAATTGACAATGTCGGAATAGGCATTGATTCAGATGGTCATTATGGTTTGAGCGTTCAAGGCATTGATTATTACCCGTCTCTAGGATTGTGGCAAAGCGGAACTGGGGATTTTTTGCAGGGGCTTAAGGGTTCTAGTGTAATTTGGAATATAGATAATGATGGCCTAGCAACGTTTCCTTCATTGACCGTTGGCAGCGGCGCAACTATTACCCGTTCAGGAACAATTGCAAGTAAAGACATTTGGACTGGCACGGCGGCTGAATATGCAGCTAATACGGTCAAGGACGGCATAACTCCACAGGCTTCAACAACTATCGCTTTTATTCTCGACTAAGATGAAAAAACTACTATTAACAATAATTATTTTGGGGGCTTGCTTAGTTGGCAGCTCCCAAAATTGGGACTCTGTAAGGGTTGGAAATCTCGATGTTGATTCTATCATGTTAGGAGGTGTTAAGATTTGGGAAAAAAAATCAACAACACCCGTTTTTGACGAGGTTATTATTGGCACTCAAACTTGGATGGCTAAGAATTTGGATATTGACGATGGGTTGGGGGGTATTTATGCTTATAATAATGACGAGGGAAATGTTGCCACGTATGGAAGGCTTTACACTTGGGATGCTGCTGTAAGGGTTGCTGCTAGTATTGATGGGTGGCATTTACCTAGTGATGCGGAATGGACGACATTAACTACATATTTAGGGGGAGAATCTGTTGCTGGTGGAAAACTTAAAGAAACAGGCTTAGTGCATTGGGCAAGTCCAAATACAGGGGCAACCAACGAAACCGGCTTTACAGCCCTGCCGGGAGGCTACCGTTTCACTAATGGGACGTTCGGCAGTTTTGGATTAACCGGTTACTGGTGGAGTGCTGCGGAGAGCAGTGCGACAAGTGCATGGTACTATTACTTGAACTACTATTACAGCAAGGTAATCAGGGACGGCACCGATAAGGAGGTTGGTTTTTCCGTTCGCCTAATA
>Ga0172381_10000569_pt1 | contig 44597 bp, 46 predicted proteins | sample Leawel6488metaG_FD_119754 | JGI IMG/M metagenome (GOLD analysis project Ga0172381, IMG submission 119754) | Leachate microbial communities from a municipal landfill in Southern Ontario, Canada - Leachate well 64-88 metaG | ecosystem: Engineered > Solid waste > Landfill > Unclassified | place... | reverse complement strand
TGCGGGACTTGCTTCAGCGGGGACAACCGAAGTATTGCGGCGCGCAATTGAATCGTTTCTTGAACGCGATTCGGTGCTCACCTTCGCGGCAACAGGACTTGAAGGCCTTCTGGGTCAACATTTTGCGCCGTGGAGACGACCGATTGATCGCATCGTCTCCCGCGTTGACCGAGCAGCCAGAGCGTACGTGCCCGCGAACTGAACCTGAAAGACAGAACTTTAAGAGGGGGGAGGCCTTGTGCCAACCCCCTCGAACTGTTTTTATTGTCATCCATCCAATTTTTTGATATTCTGAAATCACAATTGAATATTAGTGGCCTAAACCTGCGCTTTTTAATTAAAGCTGGGCATGGCTCAAAGTCCCAATCACGACACTGAACCCCGCGTTCAGCAACTCGTGATTGGGCCGTACCTCGAAAGGGGTATGGGGTCGTAAGACCTAGCTAGCGCGGGGCTTAGTGTACATGAATGAAATAATCTACATTTTAACTAATGAAGCCATGCCGGGATATATCAAAATCGGCATGACGAATAATTCTCTGGAAGAAAGAATTCGTCAATTAGACCGAACAAATATTCCATTGCCTTTTGAGTGTTATTACGCTTGTGAAGTGGAAAATGCTCATGAGGAAGAGAGATGGCTTCATTCGGTTTTTTCCGACCGAAGAGTTCGAGATGGTCGTGAGTTTTTTCAGATTGACCCAGAGAGAGTCGTTACCGCTATTCGAAGAGTTCAGAAAAAAGATATAACACCGAAGAATTTTATTAACACCACTAAAGAAGAAGAAAAAGAGCTGGAAGAAGTAAAAAGTGTTAGGGCTAAATTTGACTTTGCTCATTACGGGATACTCCCAAATTCCACTCTGACTTTTTCTCGGGATCAGTCGACAAAAGCGGTGGTATTAGAAAATAACAAAATAGAAGTTAACGGAAAAATCACTAGCCTGTCGGCTTCTGCTCAGGAACTTTTAGGTTACAAGAGGGGTGTGGCAGGAACGCTTTATTGGCTCTATGAAGACGAGACGCTGGATGAACGCCGGAGACGACTTGAGGGTAACAATATTTGAAGACGATACTCAAACGACATAACAGGCTATATGTCTAGAGTGGATAACTCGACTACACAAAAATTGAAATTGAAGTTAAGTTACAAACCGACGTTTAAAGTATTATAAGTTAAGTAAAAAAATATTATGAAAAATCGTAGCGTTGCTATTCTATTAGCCCTGTTTCTCGGTGGTATCGGCATCCAGAAATTCTATCTTAACAAACCGGGCCAGGGTGTGCTTTGTGTATTGTTTTGTTGGACATTTATCCCCGCCATCATCGCCCTGATTGATGTCATCCGTTTTCTCGCAATGGGTGAAGATAAATTCCAAAAACTTTACTCACCCATGACACAAACTCAGCAAGAGAAATAAGCTAATTTTGATTCATGTCTTTCAACTCTTTCAGCTCTCCCTCCTTAGTAAGTTCGAAGAAAGTCATCTTATTTGAAGGTGGCAGTTTTTTCTGCAAGGATGGGCCTCTGCCAAATTCATCCGGACATTTCTTTTCTAGATATTTCCAACTACATTTCCAGTCACCAGAACTAATAGCATCAAAAATGTTCTTTCTGGCCTTGAGAATTAAAGAGGCCTCGCAGCGTTTTCTAAGATCCCTGATTTCCGGTTGCAAACTGGCGAAATATTTATATTCTCTCAAAGTAATACCTGCGTGGCTGCAAGCTTCCTCCAAGGTAGCATCAATCTGGAAGGCGGCAATCAGACGGTACATTTTACCCCTATCCATCCACCAGCCATTGGCGCTATGTCGGACATTGAGAATAACGTCATTCTGGTTAATGGTGTAGGCAATTTTAAGGGATTTAGTGACAGTTTTCTCAGCCATGAACTTATTATATACCGGTTAAGGTTAACCGTCAGTTTTGTACTTTTTGGGTTTTCCACAAAAAAGTCTCTAATATCATTATTTTGCTTAATATCACGGGGAATCTCTTCTTTCGAAAAAGCATGTGTTTAGGGTACAAAACTATCCCAAAAGTATTCGAGACATGTTAGTATTTGAGATTCAAAATTGCTATAATCTAAATTATGGTAAATTATATATATGACTCTCGTGGTAATCCTGTGGGGTTTTGGGAAGATAAATATGTTTACGCACTAAACGGCACACCAATTGGTCAACTAGATGGTGAACATGTCCATAAACTTAAAGGTCCTTATGTTGGGGAACTTTATAAAGATATGGTCGTTGATAAACATATTGGTAATTTGGGGAATATTGTCCATCCTGGAAACCCTGGAAATCCAGGGCATCCGGGTCATCCAGGAAATAGAGGTGCAGTTAACTACGGTTATCCTGATGTATTTGAAAAATTACTAGAAAATTGATGCGACTTAGACAGGTCAGCCCCTAGATTAATAGAGTGGTAAAACGCCCTTACAACGCCTAGTATTATGCGTACTAGACCAAAGCACACAGCCGATGAAAAAAATCAATTACAATCAGGAGGATATTTTAAACCATCATGGTATCGCGGCGGTCATCAAGAACGCCCGCGGTGAAATTTTGATGCAAGAACATGTTAAGTATGGATTTTGGACAATCCCAGTTGGCAAAGTAAAAGAGGGGCAAAGTGTAGCAGACGGTTTAAAACAAGAAATATTGGAAGAGTGCGATCTGGAAATCCAAGAATATCAAGAATTAGTTGAAAAAGATTATTTTTATGAACGAGAAGGTAGAGAAGTAAAAGTAATTAGCCATCTTTTTGAAATTCTAAAATATGAAGGGGAATTAAAAAATATGGAGCCGGCCAAACATCGCCAACAATTATTTTTGCCGATCGAGAAAATTAAAAAACTCCCCTATTTGTCCGACTTAACTTTGCTATACCTAGAGCAATTAGATTTTAAAAGAGAGGCGCGGATTTAATCTAAGTGATGGAGTATTTCGTCTATATCCTCGAATGCGCTGATAACTCTCTATATGTTGGTTGTACCAATAATCTAGAAAGAAGGTTAGAGCAACACAATAATTCAAAACGGGGGGCTCATTATACAAAAATCAGACGGCCCGTAATTCTAAAATACAAAGAAATATTTAAAACTTTAAAAGAAGCTCGAGGGCGAGAAGCCGAGATAAAAAGTTGGAAAAGAGAGAGGAAATTAAATTTGTTTAAAAATCATACGGATATGAAAATAAAAACTTCGTGGGATTTGGGATTGCTTTATAAGAATAGCGACGACCCCAAGATTGAAAAAGATTTGCAAGCAATAGAGCATGGGTGCCAAGCTTTTGAAAAAAAGTATCGGGGGCAAAATTTTACCGCTTCGCCGGCAACCTTAGCCCAAGCTTATAACGATTTTGAAATCTTAAATAAGAAGCTGGGCGAATATGGACCAAGCTGGTATTTTGCCCTAAGAACCGATCTGAATTCGGCTGACAACAAATCCCGAGCCTTAGAGACTAAGTATAATGAGCGCCTGACGGGGGCAATGAACCGGCTAGAATTTTTTGAATTGACCATTGCCCAAATTGCACCTGCCAAACAGCAAGCTTTTTTGAAACATCCAGCTTTAAAACCCTATGTCTATGCTCTCACCCTCATCTTCAAGCAGGCCAAATTTAATTTATCCGAAGGCGAAGAGCAATTGAAATCACTGCTTTTGCCAACCAGTTACTCGATGTGGATTGACACTCAAAACAAATTATTGAGCCAACAAATAATTAAATATAGGGGCAAGGGTTTACCCCTGGCCGAGGCGATGGCCAAAATACCAGACTTACCCAAAAGAGATCGGCGCTTGATTCACCAAGAGGCCAACGCTGTCCTAAAATCAATTAGTCATGTGGCCGAGGGTGAGATTAACGCCGTTTACAATTATAAAAAGGTGATGGATAAGCGACGCGGTTACGAGAAACCTTACAGCGCAACAATTTTGGATTACGAAAATGACGAGCCAACCATTGAGAATTTTGTCGCCCTAGTTTCGAAACATTTCAAAATCGCGCACCGCTTTTATAAATTGCAGGCCAAACTTCTGGGTGAGAAAAAAATCAAATTGGCGGATCGGGCGGTCAAAATCGGCAAAATCAAAACCAAATTTGACTTCCCCACCTCGGTCTCAATTCTCCAATCAGCCCTAGGAAAAATTGATCAAGAATATCTAAATTTGTTTAATGACCTCCTAGCCAAGGGCCAAATCGACGCCTTCTCCCAAAAAGGCAAAAAGAGTGGTGCCTATTGTTGGGGCAACGGCCAATTGCCAACCTTCTTATTGCTTAACCACGTAGATGATATCCGGTCACTCGAGACACTGGCTCACGAAATGGGTCATGCCATCCATCTGGAGCTAAGCAAGCGCCAACCGCCTCGTTATCAAGGCCACTCCACTGCTACCGCCGAAGTGGCGAGCACTTTTTTCGAACAAATTATTTTGGGCGAGATTGCCGACCGTCTCCCACCTCAAGAAAAAATGATTTTGCTCCACAATCGGATTTTAGGTGACATTTCAACCATCTTCCGTCAGATCGCCTGCTTCAATTTTGAACTCGAGCTCCACCAAAAAATTAGGCAGGGCGGCCAAGTCCCCAAGGAGGAAATTGCTAAATTGATGGCTAAGCATTTAAAATCTTATTTGGGCCCAGCGGTCGAGATAATTCCTGATGATGGCTACTTCTTTGTTTACTGGTTACATATTCGCAATTTCTTCTATGTCTATACTTACGCCTATGGCCAATTAATCAGCAAAGCTCTCTACGAAAAATACCGCTCGGACCCCACCTACGCCGACAAAATCAAACAATTTCTCTTGGCTGGCCGTTCAATGAGCCCTGAAGAAATTTTCAAATCGATTGGCGTTGACACCTCTCAGCCAGCATTTTTCGAAGCCGGACTCAAAGAAATCGAGCGAGACATCGCCGAATTAGAGAGCTTGTCTAAAAAACAATGAATATCCTCCCGACAATCACCACAACAAAACGAGCCAATTGGCGAGCCATGGCGAAAGAGGCTAACCTTCTAAACTTAACCGAAGTGGCCTTTTTCCCTACTGTTCTCTCCAAGGAAGAACGAGACGAGGCCTATCTTTTATTTAAAGAAAATGGAATAATTAGTATCCCCTTTGTTCATTTAAGAACAGATATGGATAACGACGAGATTGATTTTTTAATCAAAGAATTTAATACTAAAATTTTTAATATCCACCCCTTTCGAACACATAAACCGGAACACGATTTGACTCCACACGCCCAACAAATTTATATAGAAACTCAGATCGAACTAGAAGCGAGCGAATTGAAGAAATTTGCTGGTATTTGTATCGACATTTCCCACCTAGAACAATTTGAAAAGACGAGCCCAGACGTTTTTGTGGGGATCTCGGCACTTTTAAAGACTTTCCCGGTTGGTTGTGCTCATATTAGCGCGGTGAGAAAAATTCCAGAGATTTTCCCTGATCGAACAAAATGGGCCTTCCATTACTTTGAAGATCTCGCCGACTTTGATTACGTCAAAAAATATCAATCAATTCTCCCGCCAATTGTCGCCCTCGAAATTGAAAACCCCCTGACCGAACAACTCAAAGCCAAAGAATATATTTTGAATTCACTCAAAAACTAGCTAGTCAAAATTCTCACCACCGCTAATTCAACTGGCACTTGGGGGAGGAAACTCCCCCCAAGGAGATTATAGGTGTCGAGGAATTCACGCAGGGCGGGAGCAAGTTTTTGAGCACCCTGGCCGGGCAGGCCCGATTTTTGAGAGAGGGCAGTGAAAAATTCTTTTTCTTTATCCCCCGCTTCAGCCAAAATTTTGGGCTTGAGGGTAGGCGACATTGTGGTAAGTAAGGCCAAGCGAATTTCGCGCATCACCAATTTCAAGAAAATTTTAAAATCCGTCCCCGCTTCGGCCGTTTGATCAATCACCGATAAGGCGCCGTCTAAATTATTATCCGCAATCGCCTCAACCAAATCATAAACTAATTTGGGGGGTGGCGCACCGGTAATATTTTGCACTTCTTCGAGCGCGATTTTTTTATCAACTGACGAGCCAATGATCTTTTGCAAAATGCCAATCGTATCACGAAAAGAACCGTCACCCATAAAAGCGAGCAGATCGGCCACGTCATCGGCAATGGTAAAGCCCTCTTTCTTGGCAATATCTTTCGCTATCTTCTTTAATATCTCATTAGAGGGTTTTTTGAAAATAAAAGTCTGGCAACGAGAAATAATAGTGTCAATAACTTTGTGCTGTTCGGTTGTGGCCAAAATGAAGATGACATGTGCCGGCGGTTCTTCGAGCGTCTTCAACAGAGCGTTGAAGGCGTCTTTGGTAAGCATATGCACCTCGTCAATAATATAAACTTTGTATTTAGACTCAAACGGCAAGGTGCGGACCGCTTCGCGCAAGGCCCGAATTTCGTCAATCCCGCGATTAGAGGCACCATCAATCTCAATCAAGTCATTGTCGCTTGTACCAATCGCTTTAGCGAAAATGCGCGCCACACTGGTTTTACCCGTCCCGCGCGAACCGACAAAAAGATAAGCGTGGACGAGATGATCCTGTTTAATGGCGGAAGCCAAAACCCCAGTCACCTGCTCTTGACCAATTACTTCGTTAAAATTACTCGGCCGATATTTGCGATAAAGGGCTAATTCAGACATAGGCCTATTATATAGCTTTTAAAAATTCTTGCACCACCCGCTCCACTTCATCTGGATTATTCGTTTGCATCAATTTAGTTCGAAGAGCCGTCGCACCTTTGAAGCCCGCGACATAGGCTTTGAAATGTTTGCGCATCACCGCGAAGTTTTTTTGATGACCGTGAAAAAGTTTTTGATTGGTGGCAGTGGGGCCATACAAGTCCCAGAAAAGTTGGGAGTGTTCAAGTGCGTTGAGAAGTTTTTCTTCGGTTGTGCGAAAAACGACTTCGGGCTCACTTGAAGTCGCATTTCTCATAACCTCGTCGGCGAGGCGGTGAGAAGTCGTACTTTGCGTAGCTAAGTCCGACTTCGCATGGCCGAGCCGGAAGAGGTAAGGTCGCCCAAATGCCCCGCGACCAATCATTACGCCGTCAATCCCGTATTTTTCAGCCAACTTTTTTCCCGCTTCGACATTTTTAATATCACCATTCGCGATCAAAACAATGCCACAATTTTTAAACAGCGCCACAATTTTCGGCAAAATTTCATAATGAGCGGGGACGTCAGACATTTCCTTCCGTGTTCGTAAATGAAAAGTCACCGCGTCTGGCTTAGCCTCCAAAATCGTTTGCCACCAACTCTCATCAATTTTATTGTAACCAAGACGGGTCTTGACCGAGACTGGCATTTCTTGAGCCCCACGCTTAGCCGCTAAAATAATCTCTCTCGCCAATTCAGAATTTTTCATTAAAGCCGAACCAGCCCCCTGTTTCTCCACCGCCCGATCAGGACAGCCCATGTTGATATCCACGCCGTCAAAACCTAATTCTCGAATTAACTTAACCGCCGACTCAATCGTGGCAGGGTTAGAACCAAAAATCTGCGCCACAATTGGCCGTTCAGCTTCAGTGTAATAAAGTTCGCGTAAAAGTTTTGCTCTCCCCGCCTCACTCGCCAAGCCATCAACTGAAACAAACTCAGTAAACAGCACGAGCGAAGTGGTTAAGTTTGGGAGCCGAACTCCCAATTTGGGAGTTCGGCTCCCAAACTCTTTACTATACTTAACAACCATCGCCCGAAACGCTGCGTCGGTGACATCATACATCGGCGCCAAACAAAAAAACGGCTTATTTAATTTTTGCCAAAAGCTAGACATTGATTAAATATATAACAAAAACGAGCCGGCTCCAACTTTCGTCAGAACCGGCTGAGACTCGCGAATCCAACCAGAATAGGATCAACCATCGATCCCCACCCTCTCGAGATCTCGATAGAGTTCTGGGTGGTTGTTGTGACAGCGAACTTCCGGCTTCTCATCAACCACTTTGACCTCCAACCAATTGATCAAGTCTGCCCGCGGAGGAATCGTCACCCCTTTGATGAAGATGTTGACGATCGTTGTCCCCGTCCGGCCACACATGAAATCGCGATGCTGGCCGTCGAAGAGATACATTCCGCGCGGACCATCCTCGATGATCGGGGGAAGATAGTGCGCTACCAACCAAAGCCCATCCTTCTTGGCCATGACAATCATCGGAGACTTCTTGGCAATGCCGACGGGCACATGATGATCGGCAAACACTTGATCGAAACGTTCCAGAAACTCCAAAAGTTTCGATCGTTGAACGAACGTCTGTGTCACCGGCAAAAAAAGCGGGTATACTGGTTCAACCGTGATTTGTGCTTTCTCGTACGGATGGATGTCCGTGCCAATAAGCACAACACTACGTAGCATCTGGGTCAGATATTCCTTCCCCATAACGACAACTGATTGAACTTTTGCCCCCATTGTCGCCAATTGGCGAAGGGGGACAACCTGTCCACGTCGTGGCAAGCCCCGATAACAGATGCCGGTATTTCCCCGAAACTCTTCGATACTTAATTCTCGGAAAGCCATCATCTTCTCCTTCCATAGACGAGAAATCGACCTCGTGTTACCATACAATCTAAACAAAGAACACCTATGACCAAACTAGCACAAAAAACTAAAAAAACAATAGGGTTTGATCTTGATGACACAATTATCGACCACGAACCTAATCGGATAAAATTAAGTCGAAAATTAAATCTTCCCAAACACGACCAACGATTAAAGAAGATTCTTTATGCTGAAATTTCCGCCAAAGCCCGACCATTAAAAAATGCTCGCTTAATAGTTAGAAAATTATCTAAAGATGGGTACCGCTTAATTATTGTCTCACGACGAAAGCGTGGTGGACGGCAATTTGGGAGACAGTGGTTAGCTGATCATCTACCAGCAATCAAAAAGAGTAATGTCTTTTTTGTCGACAAAGATAAAGACAAAACAATTATTTGCCGTCAGCAACAAGTCGAAATATTTATTGACGATTCGTTAGAAGTTTTAGAACATTTAGATAAAAAGATTAAAAAGATTCCTTTTCGTAAAAATTGGCTAGCAATCTATCGCCAAATCAAAAAGGTGAATTAGGTCTTCTTGACAAGAAGTTTTAGTTTGTCGGGGAGATCATCAGAAAAAATAAATTCCACCACTGACCCACTCTTGACCGTCCCTTGGATAATCGCGTCGGCCACTTGTTGCTCGACATTGTCTTGAATAAAGCGTTGCATTGGTCGCGCGCCAAAGACTTCGTTCGCTCCCAATTCTGCCACCGCCTTAACCAAGAGATCGTTAACTTCAAGCGTTACGCCTTGAGTCAATAATCTTTTCGCTAATTTATTAAGCATTAAACGCGCAATCTGATTAAGTTCGTCGGGTTGCAGGGGGTAGAAGACGACCACCGCGTCAAAACGATTAAGCAATTCGGGTTTGAAGGTTCCCGCCTCAACAATATGATTAACCAATTCGTCAACTTTGTCCTGCGGTTTAGTTCCAGCCCGCACCATTTGCCAAATCAAATCCGCGCCCGCGTTGGAAGTGGCAATAATGATGAGGTTCCGCAAGCTAACCCGCTTGCCTGTTTTGTCGGAGAAAAAACCTTCGTCCAAAATTTGAAGAAAAATATTAAGCACATCGTGATTGGTTTTTTCAAACTCATCCAATAACAAAACGCCATAAGGATTTTCGCGCACCAAATCAGCCAAAATCCCGGGTTGGCCAGTCGTAAACGAGCCGATTAATTTATCCACCGCATCGGGCGTTTGATACTCCGACATATCGAGCCGAATCATTTTAGTCGCTTGACCAAACATCACTTCCGCTAAGGCCTTGCTCGTCTCGGTCTTGCCCACCCCCGTCGGACCCAGAAAAAGAAAGGAGCCGATTGGTCGCTCGGCATTGCGCACCCCGGCTCGCGCTCGACGCAAAGCGTTGCTGACCGCCAGAATGGCCTCGTCTTGCCCCACCACTCGGCCATGAAGATTTTTTTCGAGCGCCATCAGATTTTCCCGTTCGGCTGGTTGCAATTCACCCACTGGAATACCAGTTTTCGTTCGCACCAATTCCTCCACTTCGGTTTGGTCAATCACTCGATAACCCCGGCTCTTGGCCCATGGGATAATCTCGACCAGTAAATCCACCGCTTTGTCACCGGAATCACTCTCGGTAAAATAGCGATTAGCGTCGCGAGCAATTTCGAGCAGAGCGGGATAGGTAAAGAGGAGACGATTTTTCTTTTCAATTTGCCAAACGGTTTGTTCGAGATTGTGGATAATTGACTCTTCGGGCAACGGCCGAATAAAAATCCGATCAAAAGTCGTAGCCAGAGTGGCATTCGTTTCTAAGACATGATGAAAATCGTCATTGCTCGCCAAACCGATAATTTGAATAGTGTTAGAAGTTAGGGCTGGATAAACCAAACTAACAAAATCCGTGCCTAAGATGGTAGTGCCTTGAAGCAAGCCGGCAAAATTATCAAAAACCAAAATTAAATTACCCGCCCGACTCGCTTCGGCTAAAATTTTCAATAATTCTATTTCTAGTGTCGACTTGTCTTTGAAATGAGAGAGAAAAACAGCTGTATTAAACAAAACTGGCCGTTTATATTCTAAGGCCGGAGGCGCCACTCCATCTTGAATCCGACGCACCAAATGCCAAATCACATCCATCCGCTCACTGGTCGAATCAGCCACGACAAAAACATTGGCCTCTCTTTGTTTCGACAAAATATTTTCAATCTGCGCAATTTCGTCGCTGTGAGTTGAGTACTCATAATCAAGCGAAGAATAATTAAGGCCATAGAGTAGGTCCCAACTGTATTGGTCGAGGGTAGAAGTGTTACCAAAACCCCAATCCTTGGCAATGCTCGGTAAGCGCGCCAAATTGCTTTCGCTCCACCACCGCTTACGATACTCGCCATATTCAATCTCGTAAACTACCCAACCGACCGCGCCAATCAATTCGGCTTCATTAATCCCCGCCTCGGCCAACCAATTAGCGAAGGCGCTATCATTTTGAAATAAAAATTTGACCAAATCCCGCAATTTGAGCACTTCGTCCGACTTGAGCGGTAATTTATAGAAAACCGCCGGCCCCCGTCGCTTCAAAAAATCGTTGGTCGCCCGATCCGACAAACCACAACGTTTGAGTACCCGTCGACCGATATGAGAATTAAGAAAACCCTCAAGCACATCGTTACCTTTGACCTTAAGCAAAATCCGGCCAACGGTAAAAGTGAAAATATCGCCCGGCTGATAACGATTGAGGACGACATTATCAAAATAATAAGACGAGTTAAAATAAAATTCGATCATCTTGGCCACCGCGTAAAAAGCCGAGCTGATAAAAATTAAACCCCAAACTTTTGGTGCCCAGACCGCGAGACGAGAAAAAGAGAAGAAGGCGGCTAAGATAACTAAAGCGATAAATAAACTCCCACTAATCTTAATCAAACGCGACCGAACCCGACTCGACAAAACTGATTCTAAAATCAAAATCGGGTAGAGCGGACTATTTTTGACTAATTGCGCGATGTTCATCCCGTTAGAAACAGATCGCGATCAAAAAAATCGCTTTCTTTTTTAGTTATACCATCTTGTAATATTGAATTCATATTTTATTTAAAAATTTATTATAGCGATCACGGTTTCTAACGGGATTCATTATCGAAACAGCAAGCCAAAACCGATAAAGAAAACCACCACCACACCAAATGGCAAAATCAACCAAACTAAAAGGATGATGGGATAGCTCAAAATTAACAACAGAGTCGCCAGCATGCCAACCACAATCACCACCGTGCGCATAAAAATACCGACGCAACGCATAATCAGATTGACAGTAAAGGTGGATAAATAATCAAACGGGTCAACACTCTTGTCGGGATAAGCTTCGCCCATTCGTCGCCACGGCGCAAAATAAGAATTAACCAAAATTGAAACCGAGAAAAAATTAAAAACAAAAACAATCAATTGACGATAAATTTTCGTCAAATCCCTGATCGCCCGACCATAATGCCAGATAAAATAATGCCCAATCACCGTCGCAAAGCGCATACCCTAATTTTACCACAGATTTACCAATTTGGGTGAAGGGGTTGTGTATAAAAAGTTTGCCCGCCCGGCACCATGGTGCCGGGCGGGACAATTTCACCCCGAGTCATGTCTGGACGGAGGTTCTAGACAGGGCAACGTCGACGATGGTCCTTTCACTCCTCCCCTTCCCCCATTCCTTGATCTTCGTTGGAACGAAAAAGATCTCGTTCGACGACAACGATTTGAAGACCCTCTCGAGGGTCTCGAAAAATTCGTCGAACTCCGCTGGGAGCAACTCGACCATCAACCGCACTATCGGCACGGGAGTGGTGGAGGATGACTGCCCGAGAAGGAGGTTGGCAATCTCCACCACCAACGACGAGGAATCGATACCCCCATTGGAACCCTCTCTGATCAAAAAGATCTTGAGCAACAAAATGATACCCTCCGGCTTTACAGCCATTTCCCGAAAGTCTTTCGGGTGTCCAATTTCCCAATTCCAAATCAGCGTTCCACCTTTGCCCTACACCCTATACAGATTCTGTCAAGGTGGCAATTATTTGAATCGATAAAACACCTTATTGTTGAAACGAAGATCGAGGTAATCGAGGGATTTTGCTTGTAGTGAGCCTGTCGAACCATGAGCCCAATCTTTAGTCAGAGTGGGATCTTTGATTAATGAATGAAAATTGGTGATGAGCTGGTCAGCCGAGGCGCCGGTATTGAAAATAAGTTTCCATGATTGAGTGGGGTCATCAGGATTAGCGTTTGAGACCATCACGGCTTCGAAATCTTTAAGTGGCAAGGCGACAACATAAGCCAATTTGTAGGTCTGGGGAATTGAGGCCAGCCCGCCTTCGCCAAGGCTACGGCGAGGCCAGTCCGTCAGAGTTGATTTTAAAAAACTGATAAAAGTTTTGGCACGCTCCAGATCAATCGGATCAATCACGGCCGAATTAAGCTTGGTCACCGTGGTCGAACTATTAAATTCTAAGATAATTGATTCGGAAAAATTGGGCGCCAATTGATAAACCAAACCCTCGTCGTTAAGATAATAACAATGCTTTTGAGAAGCCAGGCCATTGCACCACAAAACTTTGGTCTCGCGATCAGTCACCTTAATGGCTAAGGTGTTCAAATTGGGTGAATCGATCTCGACCGATTGTAGGCCGGGGAATTTCTGCTTCAACAAAACGATTAAATTATTTTTGGAGAAAAAGAAAATACTGTTTTGAGGCACTAAGCCAAAATAATAACCATCTAATTGCTCCCGAACCGTCTGCTTAAGCGCCGACAAATCTTGACTTGTTTGACCCAAGAGACTGAAGGTGGTGAGACGCAAAAAATTAAGATTAAGCAAAAGCACAAAGCCACCGACGATCACAAAAATCACCAACATCCCCACCGCCCGTTTGGTGTTGCGACGTTTTTTGGCGCGTTCGCGACTCGAACGCAAAATTTCGGTTTTTGACGAAACGACCATGACTAACGAATCTCCGTCCGCCCATTCATAAACGGTTGGAGCACCTTAGGAATAAGGATCGAACCGTCGGCCTGTTGATAATTCTCAATCAACGGCACCAGAATTCGGGGCGAGGCAAGAGCCGTCCCATTGAGCGAATGGACTAGGCGCATTTTGCCATCGGCATCTTTGTATTTGATATTCGAACGACGAGTTTGGAAATCGTGGAAGTAGGAAATGGAGTGCGTCTCGCGATATTTATTTTCGGTTGGCACCCAAGCCTCAATGTCATATTTTTTAACCTGACCTTGACCCAAATCGCCCGTGCAATTAATCACCACATGGTAGGGAATTTCGAGACCTTGCATAATCTTCTCGGCATTGGCCAGTAATTGCTTGTGCCATTTCACACTCTCTTCGTGACTAGCTTCGCACAAAATCACTTGTTCAACTTTGTAAAATTCGTGGAGTCGAATCAGTCCGCGGGTATCTTTGCCATGACTCCCCGCCTCGCGTCGATAACAAGGGGAGAAGGCAACAAATTTAACGGGTAGGTGTTCACGCGGGATCACTTCGTCGAAATAATAACCCATCGTTGGCACTTCAGCCGTGCCAGCGAGATAATCACCATCTTGGGTTTTGTATAAATCATCCTCGCCTTGCGGGAGATAACCAGTGCCCATAAACATTTCAGGGCGATCAATAATCGGCGCCATCAGAGGCGTAAAGCCGTCGGCCGTTACCACTTGCAAAGCATATTGCCAGAGCGCGAGCGATAATTCAGCCGCTTCATTTTTCAAAAAATAACCCCGAAAACCGGCCACCTTGGTCCCCCGATCAAAATCAGCCAACTTAAGGGCCAACATCAAATCAACATGACTCTTGGGAATAAAATCAAATTTGCGTCGATCGCCCCAAGCCTTAATTTCTTGATTGCCCGCATCATCATCGCCTTCGGGCACGCTCATATCGGGGATATTGGGCACTTCGAGCATCAACTTCTGCCAAGTTTTCATCACCTCTTTTAATTTTTCTTCACCGGCTTGAAGTTCGGTTTTAACACTTGAGACCTGCTCAATTAACTTGGCTTTTTCATCACCACTTGCCTTAGCAATCCCCTCGCTGGCCTCATTTTGTTTCCGACGGAGATCGTCAACTTGCCCCACCAGCTTAACCCGCTCGTCATCAGCTTTTAATAATTCATCGATCTTAAAGTCTAAACGCTTTTTGCGTCCAGCCTCAGCAATCAGGTTCTTGTTCTCACGAATAAATTTTATGTCTAACATGATGATTTTAATAATAGCACTTTTATTGATAAAATAAAGCCTAATGGCTAAAAACAAAAATCAATTTAAAAAATTAACTCCCGAGCAATTTCCAACCTTGCTGAAAGAAATTAACGACCCGCCAGACGAATTGTATTTGGAGGGGACTTTGCCCAACGAAAATGAGAACAAATTTCTCGCCGTGGTCGGCTCGCGCAAATACTCGCGTTATGGCAAAGAAGCGTGTGAGGAATTAATTCGCGGTCTCGCTGGTTACCCGATTGTGATTGTCTCAGGCCTCGCCCTGGGCATCGACGCGATCGCGCATCAATCGGCGCTGAATAACAAACTTCTCACCATGGCAATTCCCGGTTCAGGCTTGGACAGAAAAGTTTTGCACCCTTTCTCCAACCATCGTTTGGCTGATGAAATTGTTGAAGCAGGCGGTTGTTTATTGTCTGAACTCGAACCCGAATGTCCAGCTGGTGTGCACACCTTCCCTCGGCGTAATCGCATTATGGCTGGCTTATCGCACGCCATTTTAATTATTGAAGCTGGTGAACGATCGGGTACTTTGATTACGGCCCGCTTGGCCATGGAATATAATCGCGACGTACTCGTCGTACCCGGCTCAATCTTTTCACCCGGCTCACGAGGCGCCAATAATCTCATTCGTCAGGGCGCCATGCCCGTTAACAAAAGTGAGGATATTTTACAAGCGCTCGGTTTTGACACTGAAGAAGCCGAGGCCGACAAACAAGGCCGACTCTGGTCCGACCTCTCGCCGATTGAACAAAAAATTGTCGAGTTCTTATTAAGCGACAGCTTCCCCCGCGATGAACTCATCGAACTCGCCGAGCTCTCCGTCACCGACGCCAACATTATTCTCTCCACCATGGAAATTAAAGGGATAATTAAAGAGGCGATGGGGGAAATTAGGCTAATGTGACATTTGGATCGTCGGGACGATGATCAGATAACGATTCGAGGAAACCCTCCCCATATTTCATATTAATATATTGAACAAATTTCTCATAGAGACTAGTCATTTCTCCTTTGAGAAAATTCTGAAGATAAAGAGACCGAGATTCCCTTGCTCTTTCCGGTAATTCAGGCGGAATATAATCTCCCTTTATGTGACTAGTTAGTAAATTAATTTTATCCATAATTACTTTTGTCATAGCATCTTCAGGATATTTTTCGCAAAATCTAACAAGAATCTCTCCTTGGGCAGCTTGGCTAATTGCGGAAAAGAGATTTTTAATCTCTTCTCGACCATGCTCTATTCTACTAATTTTTAAGGTGACATCTTCTAAACGCTCTTCTAAAGGACTTTTAAATTTTTCCATAAAAAATAATATTACATTACGAAACATTTATAATGGTTTTAGTATATCAAACCCAATCAAAAAAAGCAATCCCCAGTTGACAAATTGTGACAAGAAAGATAATACTTGCTAAACTAAAGGGCAATGCCAATCTACGAATGTTCACCCTGTGGAATAAACCTTGTCCCTATTCCACAGGGCAAGTGCGAATCTACAAATAAAATATGAAACTTTTAATAGTTGAGTCACCGGCGAAAGCCAAGACGATTTCTAAATACTTGGATAATGCCTACACCGTTAAAGCCAGTGTCGGGCATATTCGTGATTTACCGAAATCGAATAAAAACGCGATTGATATCGAGGGCGGTTTTGTGCCTCGTTACGAAATTAGTCCGGGCAAAGAAAAAGTAATTGACGAGCTAACGCGCCTGACCAAAAAAGCCGATGAGGTTTTGCTCGCGACTGACCCCGATCGCGAAGGCGAAGCGATTGCTTGGCACTTGCAACAAGCGTTGAAATTGAAAAATCCCAAGCGCATCGCCTTCCACGAAATTACTAGGGAGGCCGTGCAGGAGGCGATGAAGCACCCGCGCGCCATTGATACCAATTTGCGGGTCGCTCAAGAAGCGCGCCGGGTTTTGGATCGACTTTTTGGTTATGATTTGTCGGCCTTGATTTGGCAAAAAGTTCGTTATGGCTTGTCGGCCGGTCGCGTGCAGTCTCCCGCCTTGCGTTTGATTGTCGAGCGCGAAAAAGAAATTCGCGCTTTCATCCCGGTTGCCTATTGGGTAATCGACGCAATGTTTGAGGATACCAAAAATCCGCCCAAGGCGGGCCAGTCTGTATCTGGAATTCCCTTCAAATGCTCGGTCGAACCCAAGACCGAGAAAGAAGCGCTGGAAATTGTTGGGCTCGCCCAAAAATCAAATTGGCAAGTGGGCAGTGTCGACAAAACCAAGGCCAAGCGAACGGCTCGCGCGCCTTTTACCACCTCAACCTTACAACAGGCCACTTCGTCGCGTCTCGGCTATGCCCCATCAGTGACTATGCGTTTGGCCCAAAAACTTTATGAGGCCGGCCACATTACTTATATGCGAACCGACAGCACCACTTTGAGCCAACAAGCGATCGATGAAATTGCCAGTGTGGTAAAAAGTAAATTTGGCGCTAATTATTCTGAAGCGCGACAATTTAAAACCAAGAGCAAAAATGCTCAAGAAGCTCACGAGGCCATTCGACCCACCCATGCCAGTGTCGCTGGCGCCGGCACCAGTCCGCAAGAAAGAAAAGTTTACCAATTGATTTGGCAACGAACCGTGGCCAGTCAAATGACTGACGCGGAAATTTTACGGACGAAGATAACAGCGACAGTGGTTCGAGATCCCATCTCGCTACGCGAGAAACGATCTCGAACCACTGTCCCCGACTTTGAGACGAACGGCTCACATCTTTTATTTGACGGCTGGCTCAAGGCTGACCCGGGCGCACGGGGCGAAGAAATTGATTTGCCTAAACTCACGACCGGCGACAAATTAAATTTATTAGAGATTAACTCAACCGGCAAAGAAACCGAGCCACCCCATCGTTATACCGAAGCCGGCTTGATTAAAGAATTAGAAAAACGCGGGATTGGCCGACCAAGCACTTACGCCGCCATTCTTAAAACCATTCAGGATCGTGGCTATGTGCTTAAAGAGAATAAGGCCCTTAAACCGACCGACACCGGCGAAGTCGTTAGCGATTTTTTGAGCCAATATTTTGCCAATTATATTAGCGACACCTTCACCGCCGAAATGGAAAATGAGTTGGACGAAATCGCCAACGGTGACCGCGATTATGTTAAAACGCTCAAAGATTTTTATGGTCCATTTACGAAAGATATCGCCAGCAAAAAGAAAATTGAGAAAATTACCAACCTAGGTGAAGCCCCCCAAGAAATGAAGTGCCCCAAGTGCGGTTCGCCGATGATTATCAAGTTGGCCAAGAGTGGCAAATTCTACAGTTGTTCGCGCTTCCCCGATTGCGATGGTGCCCTTACGATTGAGGGTAAAGAATTAGAGGGACCCAAATTAACGGGCGAGAAATGTCCCGACTGCGGTGGCGACCTCATTGAACGAGATGGCAAATTCGGTCGGTTTGTGGCCTGTTCAAAATATCCCAAATGCAAATATATTAAAAAGGATGCCGTGATCGAAGGGCAAGAAAAACAGGGCGACACCGGGGTAGAGTGCCCCAAGTGTAAAGTGGGGACGATGACCGAAAAACGTGGCTGTTATGGCATCTTCTATGGTTGTTCCAATTATCCCAAATGCAAAAATATCATCAAAACTAAACCCACCGGTCGCCTTTGCCCCGAATGTGGCGCCTTAATGATGGAGGGAACTAAAACCATCCCCGAACGTTGTAGTGACCGAACTTGCCCCAACCACAACCCCCACCGGATGAAATAAACTATTTATTGTGCTATTTTAGGGGCAATGGACGCCAAGGAAATTATTGGGCGGATGAAGAATCCGAGCGATCAAGATCGGGCGCTGATTGAAAAGGCGTTGACTTTTGCCGAGCAAGCTCACCAAGGACAGACACGGGCGTCGGGCGATCCTTATATTACTCACCCTTATCAAACGGCAATCATTTTGGCCGAATTTCAGGCGGATGCCGAAACCATTGCGGCAGGTCTTTTGCACGATACCATCGAAGATACTCATATTACTTTGGTCGATATTGAAAAAGAATTTGGCCAGCAAATTGCTTTTATGGTTGAGGGGGTCACTAAACTTGGCCAACTTAAGTATCGTGGCGGTAAACGCCATAGCGAAAGTTTGCGCAAACTTTTCGTCGCGATGGCCGAGGATATTCGCATAATTATGATTCGTCTGGCTGACCGCCTACACAATGTGCGCACTCTCAAATTTCTCCCACCCGAAAAACAAAAACGGATCGCCCTCGAAACACTAGAGATTTATGCCCCCCTCGCCAACCGTCTCGGCGTCTGGAAACTTAAAGGGATGCTCGAGGATGCCAGCTTCCCCTACGCTTACCCTGAAGAACACCAAAAAGTGGTGGCCTTACGCAAAACCAAGGGCAAGGAGACGGTTAAAAAACTGGAGAAAATCTACCGCACACTAGAAAAGGAATTGTCAACGCGAGGTTTTAAAGATTATCAGATTGATTATCGCATAAAATATCTCTACAGTCTCCACGCGAAATTATTGCTCAAGCATATGAACATTAACGAGATTTACGATATCTCGGCCTTGCGCGTGATTGTTAAAACAATTGATGAATGCTATCAAGTGCTAGGTATTATCCACAATCTCTGGCGACCGATCCCGGGTCGGCTTAAAGATTATATCGCCAACCCTAAACCTAATGGTTATCAAAGTATTCATACTTCAATTTTTACCGGCGACGGCAATGCCGTCGAAATTCAGATCCGAACCGAGCAAATGCATCACGAAGCCGAGTTTGGTATCGCTTCACACTTAATTTATGACGAGCAAGGCAAGAAAAGTACCCAGAGCGCCAAATTGACCAAAGATTTGGCCTGGATTAACGAGCTCATCGAATGGCAAAAACATGCCCATAAAAACGCCCCATTTGCCTCGCTGGTTAAGGGTCAACTTTTTCACCAACGAATTTTCGTCTTCACCCCCAAGGGTGAGGTAGTAGAATTACCCAAAGATGCCACCCCGATCGACTTCGCCTACGCTATCCACTCAGACATCGGCCATCATGCCAATAGCGCCAAAATTAATGACAAAATGTCTGCTTTAAACACCAAATTAAAAAATGGCGACGTGGTTTTTATTATTGCCAACAAAAATAATAAGCCCACCGCCAAATGGTTGGACTTTGTTAAAACCACTGACGCCAAACATCACATCAAAAACTTTCTGACACCCCCAAAATCAAACTCAAAAACTAAAGCGAAAAATTCTTAATGCAATAGAGATCCTCGTCGTTTTCTTCGTTTTTAGATTCCTCTTCTGCTGCCGGCGCCGTGGCCACTTCTTCGGCCAGATTCAAATCGGAAACATCAAGCACATGGTTCGGCCCACCTTGTTCCAACATCGAGAGGATCCGCTTCAACTCATCGGCCGAAGTATAATCAATCGAAATCCGTCCACCGGTTTCGCCTTTCATTTCCACTTTAACGCGATTGCCATATTTCTCGGTCAATTTCTCTTCGATCTCAATAATCTCTGGTTGAACCAGTGAGGCATGCTTGCGCACCTTATCATAAGCAATCCGGCGGGCAATGGCTTCGGTATCGCGCACATTGAGCCGTTTAATCAAAATTTCCTTGAACAAAGTCAGTTGCTCTTCGGGCCGGTCAACCAGCATCAAGAGCGGTCGAGTATGCCCTTCGGCAATCTGACCATTAACCACCGCGTCGAGCATGTCTTGAGGCAAATTTAAAATGCGAATGGTGTTCGACACATACTCACGACTGCGACCAACCCGTTTGCCAACTTCAGCGTGCGACAAACCAAATTCGTTGACCAATTTGAAGAAAGCTTGAGCCCGATCAATCGGATTAAGGTCCTCGCGTTGGAGATTTTCGATAATCGCCATCTCCAATTTTTCTTTATCGCTTTGTTCGCCCGTGCGAATAATCGCCGGTACTTGACGCAAACCGGCAATCTTGGAGGCGCGCCAGCGTCGTTCGCCCGCAATAATTTCGTACTCGGTATAAAGACTGCCATCAGGACGCTCAACTTCTTCGCGAGTTACCACGAGCGGTTGGAGAACGCCATATTGTTTAATCGAGTCGGCCAAATCGCGCAAACGCTCCTCGTTAAATTCATGCCGAGGCTGAAAAGGATTGGGTTTAATTTTCTCCACCTCAATCAAAAAGATTTTATCTTCGTAGCTGTTGGACATTTACCCTGTTAAGTAAGATTTGACCCGACTTCTAATAAATCTTTTACCATACACAGTTTTAAGATATTTCTCACGATGTGTGGCATCAGCTTGATCGAGACAGGCCTCGTAATAAATTAATTTCCAAGGTCGACGATTCTTGGTAGATTCTACCAACCCACGATTATGTAGGTCAAATCTAGATTTTAAATTTTTAGTAAAACCAGTATAAAACTTTTTGTCTTTTACCGACTGAAGGATATAGGTATAATACATCATCTGAACCAAAATTTAAAATCTTACTAGACAGGGTTAATTTTAGCACAAATGTCTTTGTACTAAAACCTTAAGCTGAGAGTGATAAAAAGCAAAACTCTTACCAGCCCTCATCTCTATCAGACCAGAAGGAAGCTCCCGATCGTGTAGGCTAAAAGTTTCAAGAAGTTTCTTGGCTAAATTATATCTATCTAGATGATTGACAACATCTAAATCGTCAAACAACTTGCCAGCCACTTTTTGAACCTCCGGGGATAAATAAGATTCAGTTGCAATAATCCCGTGAATGTTCTGACCAAACCAATCCAAAAAACGAAAAATCTCCTCGCAATTTTTTTCGTAATCATGAGTAGCCGTATCTTCGACGAGAGCTCTCCCCCTCCATTCAAGAGTTTTCTTTATTCCTTCTCGAAGAGCTTGGACACCCTCTTCCCCTTTAAAGAAGGTTCTTTGCCACCTATCACCCGGTAAAGTTTTAATCAGCTCGATAACATCGGAAAAATAACCTTTTCTTGAAAGATACACTGCTACTTTAAAGTCTTCTCCGCCCTCAAGCGGTTCATTTTGAAAAAGGAATGAAATATCAAAATCAAGATTATTTTTGGCTAGGGCTAAAATCCCTTTAACCTTTTGAATAACAGAGAGATCATCTCCCTGGAGAGCTCTTTCAAGAGTCTTTTGTACATCTCCTTGGATTTTTTGCTAGAAAGCAACCTTTTTTTCTTGTTGAACCTTCTCCACTTGACTGGCAAAGTCCAACGGATCTTCAAACACACTTTTTTCCATAACAATATAAAAATTACTTAATAATCCGCCGGGAGAAATTTCCCCCTTAGGATTTCATCCTATAATTCTTCATTAAAAAAATCAAGGCTTTTTAAGTAGCCTACCTATTATTGGATAAGCGGTTGAAAATATCTTAAACAATCGGCCAAGAAAGCGACTTGGTTGGAAGACACCATTAGAAGTTTTTAATGAAAGTGTTGCACTTCAAGGTTGAATGTACCCCATGTGAGCTTGACAATAGAACCCCACTATGCTAGACTAGAAGGTAGACTGGTAAAATTTCCATAATCGGCCCTGCGGAAGCAGAGAGCCATTAAGAAAAGGAGGGTAGCAGAATGACACAACCGCTTTCAGCACAAGACTGGTTGGGGGCAAAGCTAGAGATTGCCAAAAATTTCGGAGTCCCGCCCTCAGAAGTTTTGAGGGTAACAACGAAGACCGAACTGGTCGGGCTCTTCTTTGAGGAGAGACTCCGCCACGAGAGGGACAACGAGGAGGCCGTCAGGATCATGGAGGAGGCGGAGGGGAGGGCCTCTCGTCAGAGAAGTTACCGATTCCTCTACGAGGTGAAGGGAAACATTGCCCGGAAGGAGGAGCTAGGTCTGTATCGGGTTCTGTTCCGTCGGAAAGACGGGGTAGATCAGAAGCGATTTCTTTCTGCCTCTGGGGGGGACAAGGAGGCAATGGGAGAAATCGCCAACAAAATTCTCTTGTCGTACCCGGAGGACGTCGAGTTCTCCGGTAGTAATCCTCATTGGACCTTCTCCGTCTCGACCAATGAGAGAGTCATCATTGAGGAGGACTTGGCGGGGGGGAGATTCTGGGCCTGGCGGGACTCCCATCGTTTGGGGATTTGGACGAGGATATAGGGGAGGTGGAGAAATTGTTTGTCTCTACATTGGGGCGATTCGCGCAGAATCGCCCCAATTTTGCGTTTTGCATACATAAGTTTGCTTTTTAGCCAAATTTCGGTAGAATTAACCCTGTGGAATAGTTCGCTATATTCCATAGGGTAGAGGAGCTGATAATTTGAAGCCAGAGTGATGAAATTGGTAAACATGCACGACTCAAAATCGTGTGCCGCAAGGTTTGTGGGTTCAAGTCCCACCTCTGGCACCTTGAAATCTAGGTTCTTATTTTGTTGAAAATTTTTGATATAAAATTACAGTTAACGTTTAAGAATATGGGAAGTTGCGAAGTGAGCGTGGCGGTATAATTGGGCAGAGCCTCACTGCCAAATTTGGGTGAGCGAGCGTTAAAAATAAAATTATTTTTTACTAAACATTCCTACTAGTTGCAGGATAAAGCTTGCGATTAAAGATATAATTCCAGGGTAGAAAATCCATTGCTATATAGTAACAAAGGATGCCTCAGCTCGTTTAATGATTTCTCCGTTCCGCATTGCCACATCAAATTGTACAGCAGATTCATTTAGTGGAAATGCATCCTTTATATTTAGTGAAAACGCAAGCAAGATTGATCCTGCTAACCCAATAAATAATCCTATAGTTGTATAAATTTGTGATTTGTTCATAGTGAATTGTAAAAAATAATTTTATTTAGCTCGTGAACCGGATATCTCGTGCTATATGGTGTAGCGAAGACTTGGAGTTATTTCGTATAACTCGTTTCTATGCAAAATGTTTTCTGGTATAATACCTTAATTAGAGATTATTAGGCAAATATATCATTAAGCAACCATTTTGTATTTCCTTATTTAATTATACTAAATAAAATCGCTAATATGCAACTATTTATTCAAAGGACGGAAACGGGGCTCAAAATCAGAAATTACCGTTCAAAAACGCTTACTGATTTCTTCGATAATCAATCCTTAATAAAATAAGAGTGAGTGACAATAAAAACCAAACCAAAAATTTATGTGATTGTTGGGCCGACGGCCAGTGGGAAGACGGCTTATTCGATAAAGTTGGCCAAGAAGGTGGGCGGCCTGCCCGGCCAGGGCGAGATTATTAGTGCCGACTCGCGCCAAGTTTATAAGGGACTAGATATCGGCACCGGCAAAGTGACCAAAAAAGAAATGGCGGGCATCCCCCATCACCTGCTTGACGTGGCCGATCCGAAAAAAGTTTTTACCGTAGCTGACTTTCAAAAACTCGCCCAGCAAAAAATTGAAGAAATTATTAAAAGGGGAAAAACGCCGATTATTGTCGGAGGCACCGGTTTCTACATTCAGGCCGTGGTTGATAACTTGGTTTTACCCGAAGTTGCCCCCGATAAAAAACTCCGTGCCCACTTGAAAGTTAAACCTCCAAGTGAACTTCTGGTGATGTTAAAAAAGCTGGATCCGGTTCGCGCTAAAACCATTGACACTAAAAATCCAAGACGCTTGATTCGGGCAATTGAGATTGCGAAGGCTTTGGGCCGAGTTCCGACCTTAGGAAGTCGGACTTCGGGCTCACTTGAAGTCCGACTTCACGGGCCGGAATACGATTTTGAAATTATTGGGCTAAAAGTTAACCAGGAAGAATTAAATAAAAAAATCCACACTCGGCTCCTCGCTCGTCTTAAACACGGAATGATCGCTGAAGCCAAACGGTTGCACGAGGACGGTTTGAGCTGGAAGCGAATGGAAGAATTAGGTCTCGAATACCGTTATCTCGCTCGCTTTCTCCAAAATAAAATCACTAAGGCGGAAATGATTGAGCAACTCGAAAAAGCCATCATTAACTACGCCAAACGCCAAATGACATGGTTCAAAAGAGACCAAAGAATTAAGTGGCTTAAAATCTAAAATATGTTAGAATATTGTTCGTCTGGGCCTATAGTTCAATGGTAGAACGATGGTCTCCAAAACCATTAATCGAGGTTCGAGTCCTCGTGGGCCCGCCCCAAAATCCTTATTTCTTAACTTCGACGTGCTGGGTGTGTTTTTTGCACCAACGACAATACTTCTTGAGGTCGATCTTGCGTTCGACTTTCTTCTTGTTTTTACTACTCCAGTAATTGACTCGTTTGCAGTCCTTACAGGCTAATTTGATTAAAAAATCTTGTGACATATTTGATATAAATTAAGCCCCGTTAATATAACCGATTTTTATAAAAAAAGCAACCCGTGACGCGCTTGCGCGTCACGGGTTGGTACTCATGGATTCAGGGGCGATTCGTTCACCCCTTGCCGAGGCCACCGCCGTAGCGGTAGGCCCAGACATTGAAGCCGTTCCAACCGACCGGCTGGCCGATCACCTCAACGATGAGGCGATCATAGCCAGACGGGGTCTGGAGTTGGAGAAGGCCTCCCTCCGGCCAGCCCCCCTTGCCAACCGGGATCGACATCGGGGGAGCGGTCATCGCGTCCGTTATGGCAATGAGCACCCGCTCATCGCCATCGACGGAGTAGACTTCGAGCCGGCCACCCGACTGAAGTCCGCTGACCTCGAGGGACAGCGACTGGCCGAATGTCCGCGTGGTGTAAACCTGTGCGGACTGCCATTGACCATCACGCTCTATGGAGCACGCCGGCCACTGTCCTGTCCAGTAAACCGACGACTGACCGTTCGGGATCAACTCCCGAACCCCGCCAGCCATGGCAACATTGACGACATTGGCCTCGACGAGGCCGTCATCGATATCGCCCCGGACCAAAACCTGACCCGTGGACCGATCGACAATGTCGTAGCCACCGCCCACGCCGGGGTCGAACCAAATCGAGAAGCCCCCGCGTTGAGCGTCATAGCTGAACGACGACCCGCCAAGCTGTAAGACGAGTCGGGCCGGGTCGACACCATAACTATTGGGGTCGAACGGCACAAACTCTTCCTGATACGCCAGCGTCAATTCGACGCTGATCGTGTCGCTCGGCAAAAGCAACTCGTCGTAGGCGGAACCATAGGCACAATCGCGCCCTGCGACTCCATCCCACGCGCGAAGGTTCAGCCAGAACCCCGTTGCGCTTCCCAACTTGTTGACCGGCAAACCGCCAAGGGGTTCATCGCCCCAAGCGACGACTTCCACCCCGTCAATGACGAGATAGGGAAGCCGTCCGTCCAGCCACATAGTGAACTCGCCCGAGACGAACTGGCTCGTCCCTTCGGGCAACACCCGCGTAAACCCGAACGAACCCGTGTATTCCGAGATGTTCGCCCTCGCGAATCCCTCGGCCACCCTCTCGGCGTCCTGCCCAAGGGCTGGGATCGCCAGAGCCAACAAAACCAACACGCTCAGCAGGATCTTCGTTTTCATTTCAACATTCCCTCCGCGTTACTGTTTTACCGTGATTCGATGAACTTCGGCAGACGAGCCGAAGCCCAGGGCTTCCAACTTCCGGTCGACTTCCGACACAGAAGTTTCTTCCGACTCCGGCGCGACAGACGCCTCGGTCGGCATTGCTTCGATAACCGGCACAACGGGCGCCGGTGTCTCGGTTTGGTGAACGACCATTGGGGCCGTCACCACTGTTACCTCCGACGCGATTTTCTCGTTCCCTGAACAAATCAGGACGACAAGAATAACCGTCACCAAAGCCAAAAAAACAGCAATTACTCGCGAATCCAACAACATGGCCTTTCCTCCAATAAATAAGTTGTCAAACATCAATCAAAAATGGGCTCAAATGCCCATTTACTAACCTATTGCCTAGTATATACTATTGTTGACAATCTGTCAAGTAGTATCTTTTAGTTCTAATTTGATGCACCCATGAGGGCACACTCAAAAAATACAGTCTCTCTGCTCGTTATTTTTTGGTGCGTAGGGAGGGACTCGAACCCCCGGAGGCCAATGGCCAACAGATTTACAGTCTGTCCTCGTTGCCGCTTGAGTACCTACGCATTTATAAAATTTTCAAATCTCTGTTGATGCTTTTCATTGGCCGGTAAAATTTCTTCAAAAAATCTTATGACTTCCTGCCTTTTGGTCACATAGATTTTATGGGAACTGATCTTGGATGATTTATATGATAGCTTTTTTAACATCTTATGTAAAGAGTCTAAGATAGGCCGAGAAAGATTTGTGAAAGAAATCTGGACCCCAAAACGAAGCTGATAAACAGAACCGTCAGTATCAAAAAATCCTCTCAAAAATCTTTCCATATATACTTTTCGATCAAAGACCCAAACTGGCACCCCGACCTGACTTTTTACCTTATTAAAAACCAACCCCTCTTTCTGTAGCCAATTTGTCAGATCCACCGAACCAAGATAGACATCCTTGCAATCATTTTTCCGGATTGAAATTTTAGCAGAAACACCAAAAATTTTCTCCATTAATTTTGCCACATATTTAGCATAAGACATTTCTTTCGTTCCCAAAGTAACCATTGCCTGAAAATGAGAAGGACTGCCATCACCAAGCATTATCCCAAAAAATTCGGCCAGTTCAGGGGAATGAGTTTTAGGCAGAAGCACATCATTTCTCCGGTTTTGATAATTTTTTTTCCGTTCCGGACAAGTTGTTATACCTAATCTTTTAAAACGAGCAAAAACTGTTTGCGGTTTAATTTTTAAAACCCTGGCGACCTCATTAAGAGTTTTATTCTGAGAAATGTATAAATCGTAAAGTTCTCGCCGATATTTTTCCTCTTCCTGAGTATTCCATTTTCTGGCCATGGAAATATTATAAAGAGAAAAGTAATCTATTTCAGCAACACGGGCGAAGAAGATTGGCGGGGGCGAATTCGAGATTTGACAGCTTTGGTTAATTCAACAAAGGGTTCGCCAGCTTTGAGCGCCACGGTCACAATGCCCCCACCGTCAACTCGCCGACCGATAATAAATTGAGCGACCGGATTAAGAATTTTATTTTGGATTAAGCGTTTAAGCGGACGCGCGCCATACTCTGGACTATAACCTTGCTCGGCCAAAAAGTTCATCACCTCATCGGTCACCTCCAATTTAATCCCCTTCTTCATTAAGCGGTCGCGAACAATCGCTAATTGCAAATCAACGATTTCGCGCAAAACTTCGGCCGACAACGGATTGAAGACGACAATCTCATCTAGGCGATTCAAAAATTCCGGTCGGAAATGATCGCGCAAGCTGTCTTGGATTTTTTCTTTGACGCTATCAAAATCTTTACTCGTCTCGGAATTATTAGAAAAACCGATCCGTTGATAACCCTTAATAAATTGACTACCGATATTGGAGGTCAAAATAATAATCGTATTTTTGAAGTTAATCGTTCGTCCTTTGGCATCAGTGAGCCGGCCGTTGTCGAGCACTTGAAGCAAAATGTTAAAGACTTCGGGATGCGCTTTCTCCACTTCGTCAAATAAGAGAATTGAATAAGGGCGATGACGAACCGTCTCGGTCAAACTCCCACCCTCTTCGTGGCCCACATAACCAGGTGGCGAACCAATCAACTTGGAGACTGAATATTTCTCCATGTATTCTGACATATCAACGCGAATCAACGCCTTGTCGTCATTGAAAAGAAAATTAGCCAGCGTCCGCGCCAACTCGGTTTTACCCACCCCTGATGGTCCCAAGAACATAAACGAGCCAATCGGCCGATCGGGATCAGCCACCCCCGCCCGCGAGCGCTTAACCGCCTCGGCCACTTTGGCCACCGCTTCGTTTTGACCGCGCACGCGTTTTTTCAATTCTTCATCCATGCGCATTAATTTGTCGGTCTCTTCTTCAAGCATTTTGGTCACCGGGATACCAGTCCAGCGCGAAACCACTTTGGCAATTTCTTCGTCACTCACCTCTTCTTTCAAAATCTTGCGAGCACTTTGCAATTTCTTCAATTTTAATTCTTTAATTTTGAGCGCTTTGCCAATTTCGGGAATTCGGCCATACAAAATCTCCGCCGCCCGCGACAAATCGGCCTTGAGCTCGGCTTGACCAGCCTCGAGGCGTAATTTTTCTAACTCCGCTTTGGATTGACGAATTTCGCTGATAATTTGTTTTTCGTTTTGCCACTTCAACTCAAGCTCGCTGATTTTTTCTCTCAACTCGCCGAGATTCTGATCAATTTCTTTAATTCGCGCCTGCGCTTTTTTATTATTCGATAATTCCACCTCTTTCTTCATCGCCTCTTTCTCTACCTCTAAACGCATAATTTTTCGTTCACTGTCTTCGAGCAAGGCCGGCTTATTTTCTAATTGCAACCGCAAAGCACTGGCCGCCTCATCAATTAAGTCAATGGCTTTGTCGGGCAAAAAGCGATCAGTGATATAACGGCTCGACAAATTGACCGCCGCAATAATCGCATCATCGGTAATATGAACGCCGTGATGGAGCTCATACTTCTCTTTTAATCCACGCAAAATAGTAATGGCATCTTCGATCCCGGGTTCTTCCACTGTGACCGGTTGGAAGCGACGCGTGAGTGCCTGATCGCGTTCAATATATTTTTGGTACTCTTTAATTGTGGTCGCGCCAATGGTGCGTAGCTCGCCCCGTGCCAAAGCCGGCTTCAGCATATTCGAGGCATCCACCGCGCCCTCGGCTGCGCCGGCACCAACAATGGTATGAATTTCGTCAATAAATAAAATAATCTTGCCTTCGGAGCGTTCAATTTCTTTAATAATATTTTTTAGTCGTTCTTCGAACTCACCCCGATACTTGGTGCCGGCCAAAAGCATGCCCAGATCAAGCGAAACAATTTCGCGGTCGCGCAAAGACTCGGGCGCTTCGCCCTTGGCAATCCGAATTGCCAAACCTTCAACAATCGCTGTTTTGCCTGTCCCCGCCTCACCCACTAAGACCGGATTATTTTTGGTTCGACGTGACAAAATCTCCATCACCCGCCGAATTTCTTCATCGCGACCAATGACGGGGTCGAGTTTGTCGGCTCGGGCCAGGTCTGTCAGATTTTTAGTAAACTTTTCTAACGCTTTTAATTTCTTCGGTGTCTCAAGTGGAGAAATCCGACCAGTTTTAATATCATTAACCACATTAAGCACCGCCTCCCGCTCCACCTTAAACCGCACCAGCAAATCGCGAGCCGTACTGGGGATATCGAGCAAAGCCAAGAGCAAGTGCTCGGTCGAAACAAAATCTTCGGTTAAACTATTAGCAATTTTCGCCGACGCGTCAAAAACTTTGACCAAGTCGGGGGTCAAATAAATTTGGTAAGACGGGCTCATCACATTGCCACCACCAAAAGCTTCGATGTTATCAAGCACATGGTCGGTTAAAGCGAGTGAATCAATTTCGAGTTTATCAAGAATCGACACCACCAAACTCTCATCTTGCACCAACAAAGCGGCCAACAAATGAAAAGGGTTGACTTGGTTCTGGCCACGCTCAATCGCTAGCTCATGAGCTCGTCTGATCGCTTCGCGCGCTTTGGTTGTGAAATTTTGAATTGGAGGCATAATAATACATGGAAGTATAAAATAATTATTTAATTTGGTCAACTAAGGTCTTGAGGGCCGAGGCCGAGAGCGCGTAGCCACGCGAGATGCCGATACCTAAGACTTGACCATTCAACCCAACCAACGGACCACCGATATTATCACCAATGACGGAGCCAGTGCGAATTAAATCAACATTTTGAGTGGGGGTAGTTGAAGCCGTCGCGCTGATAACCCCCATCACTAAGCCAATCATAATATCGGGATTGCCACTCTCCGAATAGGCCATGGCCACCGTGGTTTGACCACTCGTTGGCAATTTTTCACTCAAAACTAGACCTCCAACCGACAAAGTGCTCGTCGCGGTAAACTTAAGAAAAGCAAGTTTATTCTCAATATTGCGGGAAATAATTTCTACGCCGACCGAAGTCTGACCCTTAGCGATAGACAAACTAGTACTCGCCAAATCATCAGGAATATTTTTGAGTGAGGTCACCACTAACCCTTCGCGGATAACAAAACCCGTGCCTAAATTTTTGACATCATCGCCAGTTTTTTGAACCAATTTAATGACCGCTGGCGAAACTGATTCGGTCGCTTTAACAATTTGCTCACCCTCAGTCGCCGTCGGCTCTTCTTTGACAATTTTTATCACCGTCGTCGTGGCACCCGGGACAATTCGTTCAACCACCCGATTAACCGTATTCACAATCCCCGCTTGGGGTGTCTGATCAAGCAAGGTCACGGTCACCACCGCCGTCGTAATTGACGAGACCAAGATAATCAACAAAAGTAGTAAGAGAAATTGACTGCGATTTAAATCTTTGATGTCCATATTAGAATTTAGTATAACACTTTTATTTTTCAAAAACCATTTTTTGATATTTGTGAATAATTTCTTTCAAAGCCTTAATAAAACGATTAATCTCGCTAGCCATAACTTCGCGACCAAAACTAACCCGCACCTTATTATTGGCCGGATCGTGACTCGAGCAAGCGCTCCCGCTCGAGACGGCAAAACCCTTGGCGTCTAGCTCGATGACTAATTGTTCACCCTCAAAGCCCTCGATTGAGAAATTGATATTGTTGGGCAAGCGCGACATCGTTTCGAACTGGCGAAGTCGCATCTGGCTACGCGAGAAACGACTTCGCCCGTTCGAATCTCTCACCATCGGCCCATTAATCGTCAGGCCAGAAATTTTTCCTAACTCATCAATTAACTTAATTTGTAATTTAGTTAATTTTTTTACTTCTTTTTCTCGTTCTTGCTCGCAAATTTCCAACGCTCGCGCCAACCCAATGATCCCCGGCACATTAAGCGTCCCCGACCGTAACCCGCGTTCTTGACCACCACCCAACATAATTGGCGCCATCATCACCCCCCTTCTGACATAAAGCACACCCACCCCTTTGGGGCCATAGATCTTTGAACTATTAAACGACATTAAATCAACCCCCAATTTTTCGACATTCAAATCCAAAAATCTCGGCGCTTGGCAAGCATCAATATGGAGATAAGGCCGATTGGCTTGACCAGTTATTTTATCTAAACCATTTTCTTTCTTAAAATGCCTTAAAATTTTAGCGACTTCTTTAATCGGCTGAATCGCGCCCATCTCGTTATTCGCCAACATAATCGAAACAAGAAAGGTATCTGGTCTTAACGCCTCGCGAAATTCTTTCAAATCAATCTGCCCATTTTCATCAACCCTCAAATAAGTGACTTTAAAACCTTTTTTCTGCAGATGCCGACATGGCTCCAGCACGGCTTTATGTTCAATTGAAGTGGTAATAATATGATTTGCCACCGAGGCCTCTGCTGTCCCCAAAATCGCTAAATTATCACTTTCCGTTCCACTGCCCGTAAAAATAATCTCATCGGCATGCGCCGACAAAATCCGCGCGATTTTTCCCCTCGCTTCTTCCACCGCTCTGTTTGCCATCACTCCCTCCTGATGAAGACTATTCGTATTGCCAAATTTCTCCGTCAAAAACGGCTTCATCGCCTTCAATACCCTCTCATCCACCGGCGTCCCCGCCGCCGTGTCCCAATAAATTCGTTTCATTTTCTTAGTTTACCACCGAATTACTTCCCGTAAAGCTGATGATGATCGCCGATTACCGAAAAGATGATTACTTCCCCATCGGCAAATTCTTCAAAAATAGCCCGATAATCACCAGTGATATTTAAACTATGGCAACCATCAAAATCACCCTTAAGACGATGATTATGAAGAATTGGGTGATAATTATCATTTAGAAAAATTTCCAATCTATCCTTGAAAGCTTTTTTGATATCAATCGGCAATTTTTTAAATTGTTTGGCAAATCGCCGAGAATATTTTACTTTCATGCGATACTTAGGTTTTTACAGAGTGTCCAAAAACCTTAGGGCTTCTTCATTATTGTTGAAACTAAAAGCTTTGCCGTTTTTATAATCTGCCCTCGCTTCTTCTATCGAACTAACAAGCAAGGGCGAGGGATGGCCCTCCATTTCATATTCCACTCTTCGATCTCGCACTAATTGGCGCAAATAGGCATTAATCACCGCCGACAGCGAAAGGCCAAGGTCAGAAGCCACGGCTTGCGCCTGCTTTTTAATTTTCGGATTAGTTTTGATATTAATAACCGCTGTATTGTTCATATTTAATGAGTATATACAAAGTGTGTCTAATGTCAACACCGATATCTTTTCTAGATACCTTATCCCCAATTTTGTATAGTATCGAAGTCGAACTTCGATAGGATGGGAAAAGGGGGATATCTTGGTCGGGTTGGAAAATGAGTTTGAGTTGGCTTGATTGCGTCAATTAATTGAACTAGCTATAATAAACTTATGATTGATTTGACGACCTTGTTTTTGATTACCGTTGGGTTTGTGGCGATAACCGTTTTTTTGTTGGTTCGAGTCATTATTTTGGACAAACGCTTAACTCGCCTACTCTCGGGCCGACGCGCCAACGATTTCGAAGATATTATTGATGAATTTGTAAAAACGGCTCGCAAGCTCGACGAACGAACCAAGCTCATCGCTCAAGAAATTGACAACATTAATAACCGCTTGGCCAAAGCGTTGCAAAAAATCCACACCGTCCGCTTCAACCCCTTTCGTGATCAAGGCGGGAATCAAAGTTTCGCCACTTGCTTGATGGATGAAAATGGCGACGGCGTGGTAATCTCCAGCCTCTACTCGCGCGACAAAGTTAGCGTCTACGCCAAACCGCTCGCCGACGGCAAAAGTGAATACGAGCTATCCGAAGAAGAAAAAGAAGTGATCAACAAAGCTCTTAGCTAAAAATCTAAAATCCCAAGTCCCAAATTGACAAACTAATCCAAATAGTGCATACTATCAAATGGAGAACACAACCGCTTTTGAGACATTATTGTCAGTTTTTAGGGTTGGATTTGTTGTTGAGTTTGTAAAATCGACGTTTTTCTGGTTTAATTAACCCTATAGAGTATAGTAAATTACTCTTAAGGGTAAATCTTATGACTGAAAACACCACGAAAACTGGTTTAATTGAGCGACCCCCCGTGATCGCGGTGATGGGGCATGTTGACCATGGCAAATCGAAATTGCTCGATTATATTCGAAAAACCAATATTGTCGACAAAGAGGCTGGCGGAATCACTCAACATACCAGCGCCTATGAGGTGATTCACAATGGCAAGAAAATTACCTTCTTAGATACCCCGGGCCACGCAGCTTTTACCACCATGCGCGAGCGCGGAGCCCAAATTGCTGATATTGCAATCCTGATTGTTTCGGCCGAAGAGGGTGTCAAAACACAGACGCTTGAGGCTTTGCAATCAATTAAGGCGCAGAATACGCCGTTCGTGGTCGCCATCAACAAAATTGACAAACCGGAAGCTGACATTGAAAAGACCAAACAAAGTCTGGCCGAAAATGATGTCTTTGTGGAAGGTTATGGTGGTAATGTCCCCGTCGCTCTAATCTCCGCCAAAGAAGGAACGGGGGTAAATGAATTGCTTGAGCTCCTCTTGCTTGTCGCCGAACTCGAAGAACTTAAGGGCGACCCCACCACGCCGGCCGAAGGTTTTGTGCTCGAATCTCACCTCGACTCCAAATGCGGTATCGCCTCAACTTTTATTATCAAAAATGGCACTTTGCGGGCCTCGGATTATGTCGTGGTAGGGCGAGAGGTCACGAAAATTAAACGTTTGGCTGATTTTTTAGATCAACCCATTAAAGAACTAGCTTTCAGCGCGCCGGCCCATCTTTTTGGCTTTGCGAAATTACCCAGCGTCGGCGAACCGTTCAAAGCTTTTGCCGACAAAAAATCAGCCGAGTGCTTTGCCCTCAACGCCCCCGAAGAAACTGGTCGAAAAATTAATATCAGTTCGAAAGAATCCGACGAGGTGGGCCTACCAATTATCATCAAGGCCGATGTGGCCGGCACCTTGGAAGCCGTCGAAAAAGAATTGGCCAAATTAAAAGTGGAAAAAGTTAGTCTCGATATTATCGACCTTGGCGTTGGCCCAATCACCGAGAACGACGTCAAATTAATCCAAGCCTTCCCAGGCGCCAAAATTCTCGGCTTCCGTGTGCCCGCCGAAAAAGGGGCCTTGGCTTTGGCCGAAAAATTCAAAATCACTATCCAGACCTCCGATGTGATTTATAAATTATCCGAGTGGCTAGAAGAAGAAATGAAACAAACCGCCCCCAAACAGACTAGTGAAGTCGTTTTAGGCAAAGCCAAGATTTTGAAAACCTTCGGCGAAAATGGCGACAAACAAATTGTCGGCGGGATTGTTGGTCAGGGCAAGGTTATCCGTGGTAAAGAAGTAAAAATTCTTCGTCACGAAAAAGAAATTTGCCGAGGCAAGATTGTTGGTCTCCAAATGCAGAAAATTAAAACCGAGGAAGTTGAAGAAAATACTCAATTTGGCGCCGAAATTGAGGCCAAACTTGAGATTGCCCCAGGCGATTATATTGAAGTCTACGAAACAGTAGTAAAGTAGTAGAGTAGTAAAAGTAGTAAGAAAAATAAACATGTCACATCGACAAGAAAAAGTTTCCGGGCGATTGCAAGAAATTATTTCCGGCTTTCTAAATAAAGAAGCTAACACCCGATCGGTCATTACTGTCACCCATTGCGAAGTTGGTCGGGATTTGAAAAATGTCACGGCCTTCATTTCCGTCTTCCCCGACACCTATGAGACCGAGGCGCTCGAGTTTACCCGACGCAAACGAAGCGAGTTGCGTTCACTTATCGCTGATCAGATGCCGATGAAAACCATCCCCTTCGTCGATTTTGAAATTGACGCCGGCGAAAAAAACCGCCAGGTGATTGAGGGGATTTTAGAAAAAATTTGAGGCCTGCCCCCACACCAAACCTTCACTCTTTCCTAAAATCTGTTAAACTTAATTTGCCCACTGAGCTCATTAAGATTTTGACTGTTTAAACCCAGAGTTTGGTGTGGGGGCCTGGTCGCCAAGTGGTAAGGCAAGGGTCTGCAAAACCCTTATACGGGAGTTCAATTCTCCCCCAGGCCTCAATCGTAAATTGAAAATTAAATAAATGCCTAGGTGGCGGAATTGGTATACGCTACAGACTTAAAATCTGTCGCCCGTAAGGGATTGAGGGTTCGATTCCCTCCCTAGGCACCTGTCGCATAGAGTGTTTACCTTAGAAATTCTTTCGTTGAAAAAATTTCTAAATTCAGATAAAATTAAAAAGTTCCGCCCATAGCTCAGCTGGTAGAGCAGCTCCCTCTTAAGGAGACGGTCGGGGGTTCGATCCCCTCTGGGCGGACAATGAAGTTTGATTGTTTTTTTATTTTGGGCAGATGGCGTAATTGGTAGCCGCGCTAGCCTTAGGAGCTAGTGGAGTAATCCATGGGAGTTCGAGTCTCCCTCTGCCCACCAAAGTTTATCGATAATTTATTTTTTATTAAAAAGTTGAGGGGAGGGGGAAGCTCAGCTTCCCCTCCCCTTCTTAGTCGGCACAAGACAGGGTCGCCGCTTTTTTCACCAAGTGGACATCGACCAGCGAACCGACCGGAATATACTCGGTCGCCACGAACTTAACATCGACCAAGTCCAAGCAGTGATGGATAAGAGACAATTGGAGGGGAATAACGAGCTCCTCATCTCGATTCCCCACGAAGGCCGCAACGGCCATTCCCAAGTTGGTGATCGCGGCCACTTTGGGCGGAAGCCGTGGGAATTCAACCGCTTCGCCCCCTTTCTCGAGCAAATCCAACAGAGCAATGACCCGCCCCTCGGTTCGCCCGGTGATGTTGACCAAAAAGTCAACAGTCACGGGCTGGGCCATCCCCGGCAAAAAGCGAGACTGAGCCTTCGTTTCTACCGTCGACGATGTCATAATTCCACCTCTTCTTTCCGCCCAGATTAACCGAGCCAAACAGATTCCAAAATCCACGCACACAAACACTCCTTTCTTATTTAACCCCTAATCAGTTTAATTTTCAAGAGGGTTTGGAAAAATCTTGAGGGGATCTTGGGAGTTCGGCTTCCAAATCCGGCTAAATCTTCTAAATCCAAACTGGTAACATTCGTGGCGATCGTCAGGGATGTTACCACGACAACTTGACAAAGAAGGGTGTTTAGGTGTATAATAAAAGGTAGATTTGTGAAGTGTTTTTTGTCAAAGGGTACCTGCCGACGAACTGTTTCGTTAGTGGGAGGAAATAGGGTTTCAAAAGAAGGAGTGACATCATGATTTCGTGTCTGGCGATGAGTGTATTTACCATCGTTTCCATCCCGTGGACGGAAGTGGTGGTAGTGACGGTCTTTGCTGTCGGGGCATTGGCCGTCGGTATCCCCCTGGGAATCTGGGGCCTGGCCCACTTCGACGGATTCTTCTCCTTCCCGATCGAAGGGAAAGAAAAGATTGTGGTGAGAGGGAAAAGGCCCGTTAAGGTGATCGGAAGTCTCATTGGTTATCGGAGACTGAAAACGGAACAGGCAGTTGAAGAATACAATCAAAGAAAGCGGTTGAAGGGTTGCAGAGCCCGAAGGTTGTGGAGCCTTGTGCCACTTGAGAGAGGCGACGCCCCGGAGAAGGTCAAGGGAGTTTTCGGGCGCCTCTGCAAATGGCTCAACATCGAATGGATCGGGTGTTGGCCATTCTGCACGATCCACCGTTATCACCTTAAAGCAAGGATGGTGACGATAAACGCCGACGGTTCTCTCGACGTTAAAATCATCAACGGCTGGACAAACTTCGTTTATTCCTCGGAAGTCTTCTATGTTTCGTCGGTTATTGGGCCGACGATTAAGACACAGGCTATCCAGGTCAAACTGGATTTCATGTTCAAGCTTCCTTGCCGAGACGCAATCTGGGCAGTCTTTGGACAGGGAGATGGCGATTGGTACAAGAACGTCTCCCTAATCTTGAACACCGAGGCCGAACAGTTTCTCGCAGTCACAGGTTGGGAGGAACTCAATGTGAACCCCGACCCGAAGAACAATGCCCAAAATGACGCCTTCCACCAATGGATGAAAGCAATCGAACCCCGAATCGGGGAAATGGGGTTCGAGCTCTCAATGGAAGCAATCAGAGAGAAGTCTCCGTACGATGATGAGGCGAGGGAGTTCGTCAATGCCATTGCCATGGAGAAGACGGCCGAGCGCAAAGGCCTGGCAAAAGTTGAAGAGGCCAAGCAATTAGCTGCGGCAAGAAAACACCAAGGAGAGGGAGAGGGAGATTACCTTGGAAGGGTATTCGAGGGACAGAAGACAGCTCTCGATACCAGTTTGGCCGCCGTTTCTAATAACGTGGGAGGAATTGCCGACAAACTCGACGGCAAAGGCTTCTCAAGTGTGTTAGCCGCCGCAACGACAGCGCTTGTAGTGGCGTTAAGCCAGCTTGCCGTCGTGAAAAAGAGTAGTGGTGGTCCACAACAACCAGGACAAGGAGGTCAGTCATGATACATCTCCTTCTCTTGGGGTTAAAAGTGTTTGGTACCATCATCGCTCTGCCTGTGCTCCTTGCCCTTATTGCCAAGGGGCGAGAGATGGCAAGAAGCAAGAACCCCATAAGGTCAACGCCACCACCAGCTGGAGGCACCCCTCCTCCTCGGCCAGTGGCAACGCCGGCGGGGAAGCCGGTGCCGTGGGTGGGGTTGACGGTTCTCGCCCTGATCGTTCTAACCGTGGCCATCTTCGGCCTCAAGGGGCTCTATGGCCTCAAGATTGAGAGCGATCGGCTCGAACTCGAAACGGTGAGGGCCGAGAGGACCAACTGGCCGGTTTGGGAAAGTGAGGTTCAAACCCTTACTCTGACAACCAGCCCAACGAGGGTAAAGTGGGACACAAGACTTCGAGGATCAGCCGCTCTACAGACGACCCCTATCCATCCGAGTGAGGCAAATCGCCAAATTCGGATAAAGAGTGGAAGTCAGGAGCCCCTGATCCTCCGAGTCGGAAGTGGAATGGGTCCGCCCCTCTGTTGGGGAGAGGACTGCTACCTATCCTCAGTCGATGGTCAGCCACTGGCCGTTACTTGCCAATGGCTACAATACTAGAAGAAAGGAGACCCTATGACAAAAACCAAAGACCGCCAACGTCGGATGACGTAGGCGGTCTTATTATTTACCCTGTGGAATATAGCAAACTATTCCATAGGGTGATTTTTTAACTACACTCCTCCCATCAATTGATTAATCGTGTTGACGATGACATGGAGAAAACCGTAAACCGAAGCCATAATCGCCATACCAACTAGACCCCAAACAACTTTGTCGCGTCCGACTTGGGAATTCTTGTCGGTTTCGCCCTGCCAAAGAAATTGGACTAGGCCATACAAGAATATCACCAACGCCAAACCAAAGAGCAACAAAATCACCGGATTTACGATGTGTATTTTAATATTTTCAAGCAATTGCATCTCTTCGCTTTCTTAATGCCGGCAGAAAACTCTAATACTATTCGGGAATCTCGGGAATTGTCAGACTAGCCCCACTATTATCTACATCAAAAACACCCTGAACCACATTAACAATACCATAAATAGAGAACATGATGACAATCGCGACGATACACCAAATCATACCCATCTTGGCACCTTCTTTGTCTTCTCCTCCACCCCTAACATACTTAAAAAGGAACCAGAAAAAGGCGAGGATTGTTAAACCGATAACTATCGGGATAAGGGTATTAATAATGGTTTTGAACTGATCAAGAGCCGTTGTGATATATGTGGTATCAGTTTCAGCTGCTAATGTAACCATTGGCAAAAGGGCAACTAACCCCGCGCCAATTTTTGTACGAATCGACATAATAATATTTTATTAATTAATAATTTTTCGACTTGTTAATAATAGTGACCTTTTTAATTATACAGCTACTAGCAAAAAATGTCTTGGCTAACTGTGGATATTCTATATAGTTAGTTTCCCAACCAATCTGGTTCTGATGGGTTAAGCGGATTGCTGTTGATGTTGAAGGGATCTGTCGGGTGCAAAGAATTATAGATGGGATCATTAGCTTGGTTATAAGTAGAAGGCGTCTCTTCTTCTCCGACACCAAAAGTTGGAACATTAGGTAAAGCTGTCGGAACTCCTTCATCTCCAAAGAAAGTATTTTGGAGAATGGCCACTAGGCCCCAGACTGAGAACATCACAAATAAAGTAACAATGCCCCAAAGCATTAAACTCTTAGCCCCCTTAATTTCAGAATCTCCCATCCCCGCTTTCAAGTATTTATAAAGACCCCAAAAGAAAGACAGCGTGGCTAGCCCAATCAAGATAGGGATTAGTGGCCGAAGCATGGTTTTCAAAAACATTTCCAGAAGACTTTGAATAGTAGCGTCCATAATTATATTATTTTTTTAAACTTTAAAATTAATAGTTTCTTCTAATTGATAGGTGGTAACCCCACTACTTAATTGCTCAACTGTATTTTTGAGAGCAGTAGCAATAGCGTAAGAGCCAAGAACGATCGCCGAGCCAATGAGGACCGCAACGAGAGCCTCGCGAGCTTTGGTGATTTTGCCCGTATCGCCCCGAGCCGTCACAAATTGAAAGCCGGCAAAGATAATAAAGAAAACGATAACGACCAAGCCTACTTGAACCACCACATCGAGCATGGCGGCGAGGAGGTCAGTTAAGGAATCAGCTTTGAGAGGGTTTTTGAAGATGCCTTGTGTCACCGGATTTGTCACGGACGGTTGAGTTACGGGGTTGGTTACTTGTCCCCAAACCAAACAGGGAGTGATAACAATCATTGCCAGAAATAAAACCAAAATTAAAATTTTATATTTTTTCATTGATTTTTATTTGAAATTAAGAACCAAAAACTTGAGTGATAACATCTTTCAAAAAACCGCTATCCCCGCCCGGTAATAAAGTGAGAATCGTCTTAATTATAGCATAAGCGCCCAGAGCGAGGAAAATTCCAATGGCCACATTATAAAGAGCGCCCTTAGCTTTAATCAATTCGGCGGGCTGGGTTTTGCCTCGGATGACTTGAATCCCCGCATAAACCAGCGCAATCACGGCCAGCGGAATCATCAAATCGATCAAGATAAAATCTACAACTTTTTGAGCCATGGCCACCAAGGCTTGCCAATTACACTCGTCCGGACCCGAATCAGAACCCCAACCACAAGAAACAAGACCAGAGAAACCGTCGTCATTAGCCGTTTGAGCCAAAACTAATACTGGCAAGAGATTAAAAACAATTAAAACCAGCAAAAAGACAAGGGCGAAGCGGGAAGTGTTCTTTTGTTTTAATCTCATACTATTAGTTATTAAAAATTATTTTTACTGACCGAGCAATTTGGCTAATTCTTTGTTGGCCTCGGCCACGGCGGATTGGGTATTGAGCCGACCCGTAGCCACATTGTCGTTCATGGTTTGGAAGATGGCCTTAGTCGCCGTTGGGTAAAAATCATACCAACCACGACTAATGAGGGCGGAGTCGAAAATCACTTTTTGGTCCGGCTGAGCCGGGTCGGGGTTCAAAAGGGCGCGTCGAGTGGGCGCAAAATTAAGGGCGTCAGCTAATTTTTTCGAAAATTCCTCCCCCGTCAAAGCAAAGACCATTGGCCAAGCGGCACTCGCCTTGGTCGTGGTTCGCAAAACGGCCACGCCATAAAGTCGACCAAAAGTTAATCGATTCTGGCCCGACATTTGTGGGACCAAATTCAAATTAAGGTTGAGATGGGGATTTCTCTCGCGCAAATAAGGCGCTTCGCTGGCCAAACCAAAATAATTAGACAGGCTCTCGGCCAAAAAGCTTTCGCGCGCTTCGGGCAAAGACCGATTCCAGCAATAGGTGCTCTTGGCTGGATCAGCAAATTGTTGGAAGAAGTCTAACGCGGCCTCGGCCGGCCGGAGGGTATAACCAAAATTATCGTCCAAAGTGACTACCAATTGGCCGTTCTCGGACGAAACCGGCGAGCCCCCGGCCTCCAAAATCAATAATGATAAAATATCTTTGGCGTTGTTGTTGTTGGTGAAAGTGCCCAAGGCAAAAGCACTTTGATTAATTCGATTATTTTGACCAACTTTAGTCAGAAGTGGTTGGATTTTGATAAATTCTTCCCAATTCGTCGGCGCTTTCAAAATGTTGGCGTTATTGTAAAGATCTTTATTGTAATAAAGCAAAAGCGGATCAACCGCCAACGGCACCGCTAAGAAACCTTCGCCCCTAACAAAAAGATTGGCCTCGTCAATGAAAGCATCTTGGTAAGAACGCAAAGGTAACGAGGCAAAAGGTAGAGGGGTAAATTTGTTTTGTTGCTTCAAAATTAATTCATGAGGCGCAATCACCACATCCGGACCTTGACCAGAAGCCAGAGCTTCGATGAGCGCCGTTTCCAAATTATTCCCTTGGTCGACATAAGTAATCGAAAATTCGTCTTTGTGGGCATCCTTCAGGTCCATCAAAATTTGGTTGTAGGTGTTGAAGGGGAAACTGCCCCAAACCACGACATTGCCCGCTTGGCCAACCTTTTGAGCGCGAAAACCCGGCAAAATACCGGAAAAAATCAATACCGCTACCACCACGGCCACGCCAAAGAGAATCAGGAGCCCCGTTTGAAATAAACTTTTACCAGACATATTTTATTTAGAAAAAATTAACCCATAATGATGCTCGCCGGCTTGAAATTCGGAAACAAAGAGGAGCCCAGCACTACCAAAAGTTTTTTTGATTTCTTCGGGTTTAATCACGTCCGCCACGGCCGGACCAACCCCGGCGAACGATTCGCTCCAGTCAATGATTAGAATTTTCCCACCTGGCTTCAAAATTCTTTTCGCTTCGAGGGCTAAAGTGTACATTGATTTGGCTTGAAAAAGGACGTTCGAAATAATAATTGCATCGGCCAGATTATCGGCCAAACCGACTCCCCCTTGTTGCTCGACGTCACCCCAGATTGGTTTAACAACCTCGCCTAGACGGTCCGTTTCGGCCGTTTTTTTAATCGTCTCGAGTAAATCTTTTTGAATCTCGACAGCATAAACTTTGCCCGCCGGCGCCACCAAGCCCGCGACCGGCAAAGTGTAGGCCCCTGACCCAGCGCCAAAATCCACCACCGTCATCCCTGATGTTAATTTCAATTGTCGTAAATTAGTTAGCGGATCGGCAAAACCCATTAGGTTTATTTTACCACGCCCGCTTAAATATCCACAAGGGAAAAACAACCAGAAAGTGGAAATCCCGATATCCCCAACTGAGAGGCCTCGCCTCTCAGTGGTAAAAACTAGAGACTCTCTACTTGGAGACACGAGTATCATTACCGAACAATTTAAGAATGCAAAAGAATATCAAGAATTTGCTGAGGATATCCTGCCAGACATTATCGAACGAAAGAAGTCTCTGAAAGAGCTAGAACGAATGATGATTGATGAAGATTAGTTACTGAGAGGCCTCGCCTCTCAGTGATCTGACAGATTCAAAAACTATAAACAAGTCAACGAAGCGAGGGAATCCCCTTCGCGGAGTTTCATCACGCGGACGCCTTGGGTGGCGCGACCGAGAACGGAAATTTGGGCAATTTGAGTGCGAATCACTTGACCTTGTTTGGAGATGGCAAAGACCTCTTCTTCGGTCCCATCATTAACGTGCACGGCGACTAACAAACCGGTTTTCTTGGTCACGCTCATCGTTTTGATGCCCGAGCCGCCGCGTTTTTGAACTTTGTATTCTTTGAGTTTGGTGCGCTTGCCATAACCGTTCTCGCTCATCACTAGATAATCACCGCCAGTGGTGTCTTTTTTAATAACTTCAGCGCCAACAATTTTATCGCCTTTCTTTAATTTCATACCGCGGACGCCAGCGGCATTACGCCCCATCTCCCGAATATCGCTTTCTTTGAAGCGGATAGACTGGCCCAAATGAGAAGACATCATAATTTCATCGCCCTTGTCTACCGGTTGCACCGCCAAAAGTTCGTCACCGTCAGCCAACTTAATGGCGATCAAACCCGAGCGACGAACATCTTTGAAGCTATCGGCCGAAACTTTTTTCGCCACCCCGTCACGCGTCAACATCATTAAGGAGAATTTAGCCGTTTTCAAATCCTTCGGCAAAGCCAAAACGGAAGTAATTTTTTCTTCGGCGCCTAACGCTAGATAATTCATAATCGATTTGCCCCTCGTCGCTCGTTTACCCTCAGGGATATCATACATTTTAATTTGGAACGCTTTGCCTTGATCAGTAAAGAAGAGGAGATCATCGTGGGTGTTGGCCGTCAAAAAGATGGTCACCATATCCTCCTCGCGCATATTAACATCAATGACCCCGACGCCCCCGCGCTTCTGGGCCTTGTATTCGGTCGGATCGGTGCGCTTAATATAACCGCCCGCGGTCACCACCAACACTTCTTCCTTCTCAGCCACCAAATCTTCAACATTTATTTCTTTCACGCCACCCTTAATGATGCGGGTTTTGCGCTCGTCGCCATATTTTTCTTTAATTTCGCTAAATTCTTTTTTAATAATGGCCAAAACTTTTTTCGGATCAGCCAAAATCCCTTTCAGTTCTTTGATTAAGGCCATCTTTTCTTTGAGCTCATCTTCAATTTTCTGGCGTTCGAGACCGGCCAATTTTTGCAATTTCATTTCCAAAATCGCCGTCGCCTGCAAGTCCGAAAACTTAAATTCTTTCATTAAGTTGGCATGAGCAATCACCGTATCTTTGGATTTTTTGATCAGCTTAATAATCTCGTCGATATGGTCAAGCGCTTTCTTCAGACCCTCTAAAATATGCGCGCGATCCTCGGCCTTCTTCAAATCAAATTTAGTGCGCCGAACGACAATAATCTGTCGGTGTTTCAAAAATTCTTCTAAAATTCCTTCGAGGGGCATCAATTTCGGCACCCCGT
>Ga0172381_10000568_pt1 | contig 44658 bp, 48 predicted proteins | sample Leawel6488metaG_FD_119754 | JGI IMG/M metagenome (GOLD analysis project Ga0172381, IMG submission 119754) | Leachate microbial communities from a municipal landfill in Southern Ontario, Canada - Leachate well 64-88 metaG | ecosystem: Engineered > Solid waste > Landfill > Unclassified | place... | reverse complement strand
CTTAAAATTTCTAAGGGCGAATAAAGTAAAAATTCTTTTTTACTTTTGAGCCCTGACGAAATTTATCCCGACAGGGTATAATTTTTTTCAAGAAAGGTTCTAATATCGTTCAAGGTATTCGACAAAATAAAAAATCGCTTGCAAAAGCGATTTTTTATTAGCGACGCGACTTGAACAAACTACAAAATCTTTTTTAGCTCTTTCATCTTTTCTTTCATCGCCGCTTCGCCGCTGGCGATAATCTTTCCGGCATCTAAAAACTCTTTCCACCCCACCACGCCATATACATTAGTCATCGGATCAATTTCAATATCAGCCCACTTCACCTCTCCTTGGGCCAAATTGTAACGCGCGATGTTAAAAGTCTGCTGACTCACGGCAAACAAACTTTCTAATTTTTCTTCTTTGGGTAATAGCAAATGATGACCATCCAAATTTACAGCAACCACAATATCTGCTCCCATTTTCTTGACTGCCAAAACCGGAACCGGAGCCGAAAGTCCACCATCACAAAGCAGCCGCCCATCAATCATAGTTGGCTTAAAATATATAGGCACTGACATGCTGGCCCGAATTGCCGAAGTTAAATCCCCTTTTTTAATTTCTACCGTTTCTCCGGTTTTTAAATCAGTAGCCACAGCGGTAAAAGGCGTAACTAAATCCTCAAATTTAATATTACCCAAATTTTTTCTAATAAATTTTTCCGCTTTCTCACCGCTCATCAATCCTCCGCCAATGCTAAAATCCCAAAGCAGATCGACCATCAATTTCCAATTCACTCCCAAAGAAAATTCTTCTAGCTCTTTTATTCGACCATATTTCGCATACCATGCTCCTACCCAAGCGCCAAAACTGGAACCGGCGATATAGTCAATCTTTATACCGTTTTCTTGAAGCACCTTAATCACACCAATGTGAGCCAATCCGCGCGCTCCGCCACTGCCGAGCGCCAAACCAACTTTTTGTTTTTTCATATTTTTAAAAATATTCTCCCCAACCAAAATAACAAACCAACATAAATTAAATCAATGTGTAAACGCTTTAATAAATTCAAAACAAAAATAAGCAAAACAAATGGATATCCCAAAATCACAAAAGGATTTTTCCATACGCGTCGATTGGCAATTTGAAACAATGTTTTGGCATCACCATTACTAGGAATGGCGTGGAGTCCAATCACTATTCCCAAATAACCAAACAAAAACACCTGCCAGCGAACATAGGGCGGAACTAATAGCGAAAATAATATCAAGGACAAAAGAGAATTAATTAAAAGAGGACCAAGAGATATTAAAAATGCCTGATGGAACTTTCGTGGTTCATCGTGCACTACATATCCGGCCGTTTCGCCAAATTGAAACAACTTTATCCGATGAATTTTTATTCCCGAGAGCAAACAAAAAATCGCGTGGGATAACTCATGCACCACTACTCCGGGCGCCGTTAAAAGAGAATAAAGGTAATACATAAAAATTGTCATTCTGAGCGTAACGCAGTGAAGCCGAAGAATCTATCACGCTAACCGATCCAGATCCTTCGACTCCGCCCTATTCGACTGTCGCTCAAGGCAGGCTCTTTGGGCTTCGCCTGCCTGCCAATAGGCATGGTTCAGGATGACAGAAACAATAATCCAAAAAATAAATGCTAAATCATTTTTAAAATACGGAACATCCACTAAGCCGTGCACACAAAAAACTGTTAATACCGCCATCAGCCCCACCCCCAAAATTTTATCATTCTTCCTAACTTGCCACGACAACCAAAATAAATATAAAATAATTCCAACAAACGATAGCGCGCCAATTAATCCGATTTCCGTCCAAAAATTTAAAAATAAATTATGTGGGTATTGTAGTGGCTCCAAATCTTTATTGTTATAGTGCGGTTTTTGAATTTTATCAAAAAATTTGCGAATGCCGGCGCCAAAAATAAAATTTTGAGGCGACTGCGATAAATATTCGCCGGAATAACTCCATAATTTCAAACGATTCTGTCCGGCCGGATCTTGAAACAATACCGCCATACGCACGGATGGTAAATATAAAGCCAGGGCCATACCAACCAATGTAATTACTACGACAAATTTTTTCCAACCGATAAAATAAATAAAGACCATGACTCCTGCCACCAAAGCCACCCACGCGCCCTGCGAAACAGATAATAATATTGCCAACAAACCTAATATCAACACAACAATCAAACAATTAAACAATTGGTCTTTAAAAACAATTAGCTTGTAGTTTTTAGCTTGTAGTTTTTTTATTATAATTATTAATATTAAAAACAAAACCGGCGCAATATACAAACCGATCGCGTTGGGGGTGGTAAAAAATGATGTTACTCGCCCGCCTACGATGTCATCCCATAGCTGGGGCGGAAAAAACCACGGAGAAATTTTTTGTAAAATTGCCACCATGCTAATACTGATGGTGGAGAGAGCGAGAAATACAATTAAATCACTGGCGTTCAGTTTGTCATTCTGAGCGTAACGAAGTGTAGTTGAAGAATCTATTGTTGGTACAGATCCTTCGACTCGGCCTTCGGCCTCGCCTGCCTGCCGGTAGGCATGGCTCAAGATGACAGTACGACCGCATAAAATAACAAACAACAACATCGGCTCCAAAAAATACGCGCGCCACAATCCCAACGCTTCCACGGTCATATGCCAATAATTGCTGTCGGTAATTCCACTAATAAAAATATTCACTACCGAAGCGACAAAAAATAACCCAATAAAAATAAACAGCCCGCGCTGTTTTTTAATAAAATTAACTATTATCGGAAAATCCGTTTTAAAATATTTGATAATCCAAACCAAAAATAATCCGACAAACTCCGCTTCCAAAAGAGTGCTGGGCAAATTGCCGATTTTGAACCGAATTAAATAAACCGGCAGAGTAAGAATAAAAAAACCAACCGCATAACGAAAATTCTGCCAAGCAAAGTAAGCAAAAAAACCAAAATAAATAATAACCAGTAATAACATAAACTGCTAGAAATTGTAAAACTTTTTCAATTAATACTCCCGCGGATGCCGCTTTTTTAACATCGCTATTACCAAATTATGCAAATTATTCGGATCGTAAGCGGCGCTACTCGCGCGATAATTGGCCGCTTCAATCACTAACTTGGAAATTCCATTTTTTTCCGCTTGATTAGTATAAGTCTTCTCCATCGCCTTCATTATTTTCGATATCTCTTCGTCGTTTTTACCCAAAACTTTATGCAAATAAGTGGCAACTTTCCACACCCCTACACTACCATCCTCCCGGTAGCTAAGCTTGTCTAACGCGGTCTGACAAGACATGGCGGAAAAAAATAACATCCGCGCCCTGCGCTCATCATCACTTAGCTGATCGGGATAATCAGGGCTAATAATCCAACTGTATTTATTAGCTAATTCCGCCGTACCCTTGGCAGGGCTATCATCAATTTTTCTATCCGAAAATACATTTGCGTCTACACATGACCGCACATTGGCTAACATCTCAATAGCGCTAATTAATTCTCGTCCTTGTTTGATTCTATTTAATTCCAATTGTCCAACATCATCATCTGGTCTTAATGGTTTTTTTACTTCATTCAATTCATCGGCGATACTGTTAATTTCGCCGACTGCCAAAGTAAAAAAATTCTTCAGTTTATCCCTACGATTATCTTCCAAAGAATCACCGGTTGGCAAAAAACACTCATCAAGTTTGTTTTTAGTCTCTTCCGCTTGCCTAAAAATTACTTCGCAGACTTCGGGATCGGTTGCTTTTACCTTTTCTACCACATTTATCTTTTCGTTATAAGCCAAAAGATAATTATTCAAACGTGGCAACAAATTTTCTTGACCATGTTTTTTAATCTCACAATAATCTTTGCCAAAAGCCATGTAACAAGCAGCCAAAATGGCAGTGGCGGCATCATTTTTTTCTGGATTGCCGGCAACCGCTTCGTCTGCTTCAAATTTTGCTTTGACGGCGTCCTTTAATCCAAAAACATCCGCTCTTGACTCCTTGCTTAACAAAGAAGAAGCCTTATCCACCGATCTTCCTAAGCTAATCGCTAACCTTTTCTTAAATAAATCACCAAAATTTTTTTCCGACATAGATAGCTTTACCATTTAAATTTACCGTTTCGTTTCAAATAATCAAAACGCACAATATTAAAAGCAATAAATTCATTTTGAATGGTGCCGTCCAATGCCATCTGCACCGCTTTTTTAAGCGGCACTGCCATCACTTTAATAGGCAAACTTTCGTCGCCGGAAAGCGGATCGACCACTAAATCCCGAGCCATAAACACATACACATTATATACCGCGTGCCCGCTCGGATAACGTTTGGACAAAAGTTTTAAATCACGCGCCCGATAACCCAGCTCCTCACGTAATTCTCGTTGCGCCGAAGCACGCGGACTTTCGCCTGGCTTATCCATCCGCCCCGCCGGTAAAAACCATACGTACTTATTGTGCGCGCTGCGATACTCGCGAATCATCATCAAATTTCCTTTTTTATCAAATGGCAAAATCATCACCGAATCATCACGATAAGAATATTCATAAATTTTTTTTTCGCCATTAGGAAAAACTAACTCTTGCTGTTTAATATCAAAAATTATTCCTCTATAAACAGTTTTGAGTTTGCCAAATTTAACTTTTTTCATATCGCTGCGTTTCGCAATTTCGTAGTTTTCGTATTTCGCACATAATTTAATATCGATAATTCTCCGGCTTAAACGGCCCTTGCGCTGATATGCCCAAATACTGCGACTGCTTGGGTGTGAGCTTAGTTAGCTTGGCATTAAGTTTAGACAAGTGCAGGCGCGCCACTTCTTCGTCCAAATGTTTGGGCAAAGTATAAACTTTCCCCTTCTCATATTTTTCACCTTCGGTCCAAAGCGATAGCTGCGCCAACACTTGATTGGTAAAAGAGCTGCTCATCACAAAACTGGGATGACCATGGGCATTGCCCAAATTGACCAAACGACCGCGCGAAAGCAGGATTAAACATTTTTTATCCGAAAAAATAAATTTATCTACTTGTGGCTGAATATTTTCTTCGCGCACTTTCTTCGCTTTCACTTGCGCTTCCAGCCATGCCACGTCAATTTCACTATCAAAATGCCCAATATTACAAACAATAGCGGCATCTTTCATTTTGCTCATGTGGGCGCCGGTAATCACGTCGCAGCAACCGGTGGAAGTAACAAAAATATCTCCCATCGGAGCGGCTTCTTCCATAGTTACCACTTCATAGCCCTCCATCGCGGCTTGGAGCGCGTTGATCGGATCAATCTCGGTCACCAAAACCCGCGCGCCAAATCCGCGCATACTCTGACAACACCCCTTGCCCACATCGCCATAACCGGCAATCACCACTACTTTGCCGGCAATCATAATATCGGTGGCGCGCTTGATGCCATCAGCCAACGATTCCCGACAACCATATTTATTATCAAATTTTGATTTTGTTACCGAATCGTTCACATTAATAGCTGCCGTACCCAGCTTTCCTTTCTCCATCATTTGATACAAACGATGCACGCCGGTGGTGGTTTCTTCGGACAGCCCCACAATATCTTTGAGCATCGCCGGATATTTTTCATGTGCCACTATTGTCAAATCTCCGCCATCATCCAAAAGCAAATTTGGCCCCGTCTCCGCTGCGCTACGCCGAGCAAGCCCTTTTTCACTCGCGGAAAAATCTAAACTTCTTTCCACACACCACCAATATTCTTTTTCCGTTTCACCTTTCCAAGCAAACACCGGCACCTGCAGATACTTAGCCACATAAGCGGCGGCGTGATCTTGAGTGGAAAAAATATTACAACTGCTCCAACGCACCTGCGCTCCCAATTCTTTGAGGGTCTCAATCAAAACCGCGGTTTGAATAGTCATATGCAAACAGCCGGCGATCCGCGCGCCTTTAAGCGGCTTTTTCGCCCCAAACTTTTCCCGCAAAGCCATCAACCCGGGCATCTCCTTTTCCGCGAGTACTACTTCTTTTTTCCCCCATTCGGCTAAGCCGATATCTTTCACTTTGTAATCCACCATATAATGATTTACTTTTTATGAATAATATACTACAATAATATCACTATGAACGATAAAAATCAACGGTCAGATGAGAAGCGGATCCTGGAGCCCAAAACCACCACCGAAGAGGCGGCTTTTGATGTTACCTTGCGCCCCCAAACACTTGGTGATTTTGTCGGCCAAGAACAAATCAAGCAGAATCTTAGCATTGCCATTGAGGCCGCCAAAAAACGCGGAGATGCCTTAGAACACATCCTTTTATACGGCAACCCCGGCCTGGGCAAAACCACTCTTGCCCATATTATCGCTCGAGAAATGAATAATGATATTAAAGTTACCTCCGGACCGGCTTTGGAAAAAGTAGGAGATTTGGCAGCAATCCTGTCTAATTTACAAGACGGCGATGTGTTATTTATCGACGAAATTCATCGCTTAAACAAAACCATTGAAGAAATTCTCTATCCGGCTTTGGAAGATTATGCCTTAGATATTATTATTGGTAAAGGCCCATCGGCGCGCACCATTCGCATGCCCCTGGCTCATTTTACTCTCATCGGCGCCACCACCAAAATGAGTATGCTCTCAGGACCACTACGCGATCGATTTGGACATTCGTATCACCTTAATTTTTACGAAAATGACGACATTAAAAAAATTCTCTCTCGTAACGCTCAAATTCTTACTGTTAAAATTGAACCCGATGCCACCGAGCTGGTAGCTACCCGCGCCAGACGCACCCCCCGTATTGCCAATCGCCTTCTCAAACGCATTCGTGATTTTGCGCAAGTAAAAGGCGACGGACAAATAAATAAAAAAATGGCTGGCGAGGCCTTGGCGCTTCTTGCTATTGACGAACTGGGCTTGGATGAAATCGACCGCCGCTTGTTGTCGGCAATGATTGAAAAATTTTCCGGCGGACCGGTGGGATTAAATACTCTATCCGCCGCCATCGCCGAAGAAATGGACACCATTGAAACAATTTACGAACCATTTTTATTGCAAATCGGATTTTTGGAACGCACTCCGCGCGGTCGGCGCGCCACCTCCGCCGCCTATGCGCATCTTGGTTTCGACATCCCAAAAAATAATACCCTTTTATAAACCTACCAGCTAAAAATATGCTTATCTCCATCCCACTTTACGCTTTTCTCTTCGCTTACCTCGCTTTTCTTACTATTTTCGTAATATTTTTTGTTTTTAATATTGTCCATCTCATGCATACCGGCGGCACTACGATGGTTAGTTTTGCTATCACGGTATCAATGGTTGCCTTCGCCGCTTTTACTTTATTTTTTACTTGGGTCAGTGTCAGAAATATTGATTGGAAACAACCGATTGAATTTAACATCGCCAACAATTTCTCCACCAATTATTAACCAAATAAAATATATGTCTATTGGTGATCTCATTAAACAAAAAACTTACGAGCGAATCGCTTATTTTTTACATCGTAATTTTGTCACTTTTATTCCAATCATTTTTCTTTTTATTATCCTCCTCATCGCCCCCACGGTGGTGGGCTATCTACTACGATCATTCTTTTTGCCCTGGTGGGAAAATCCACTTTACCAACCACTGATGATCCTATTCGCCAGCGCCTACCTGCTCTCTGTCGCCCTGTTTTTCTTTTCTTATTTTGTCGCTTTCTATTTGGATGTTTGGATTATTACCAACGATCGGCTGGTGGACATTCGTCAAGTCAGTTTATTCTCACGCACTATCGCCGAAGTTGATTTGTATCAAATTCAAGATGCCACCTCCGAAGTAAAAGGTTTTTGGGCGTCAATCTTTAATTATGGCAACATCCATTTACAAACCGCCGGTCCGGTGCCGCGGTTTATTTTGTATAACGTTACCAATCCCAATCATCTGCGCGAAAAAATTCTCGACCTTTCAGCCGAGGATAAGAAGTTCCATAATAAATAAAAATTCCAAATTCAAAATTACAAATCACAAATAAATACCAAACTACAATATCCAAATCACAAAAATATATTTTGAATTTGATTATTAGATATTGAAATTTATTTGGAATTTGTAATTTTGAATTTGGAATTTTTTAATACACTTTCTCCACTTCCACTCCCGTATAATAATATCTCAATAATTGATCGTATGTCCAACCATCTTTATCGGCGCGATTGGCGGCGTCCTGTGCGCTCATACCTACACCATGTCCAAACATGCTTAACCCCTGATCGTATATACAGTTAACTGGCTGTAACCATGGTTTATCCGATCCACCCCAAACTTCTTTCCAAGTTTTGGTTTTACCATTAGAATGTCCAAAATACGGAGTGGTCACCGGACTACCATTATAAGTAACCATCTCACCATAAGTATTGTTGGCTGCTTGCACCACGCGCGGCATCAACACTTCGGAATTGTAACCAAGATATAATTGATCGACTGTGGTGGCATACACATCAAAAGTCCGTTCGTTTATCGGTGTGCCATTATTAATTTGGTAATACGCATAACTACGCGCCGCCACTAGGATGGCTTTGATATATTCTATGGCCGCACCGTTACTGGTCTCACCAATGCCAGCAATATATAAATCCAAAGGCAACTCGTTAATTACCCATGGCACATCGCTCTTAGGAGAATATTTAAATTCCAAAATTCCACGATAAGCATTAAAATTACTGCTACCTTTCCAGCTCACTTTACGATCGTAGTTACTAATTATAAAATAATTTTCCAAAGCCGATGGTACCAGGCGAATATAGTCTGTGGAAGTGACAACCACGCCATTGCTGATTAATGAATAAATACCCTGGCTGTAATCCAGCTCCGCCTCCGCCACAGCCGACAGGACACTCTCGGTAGAAGTACCAAAAAATACATTATATCCGTAATCAGAAATAAAATGAACTGGTTCTTCGGCTTTATATAATCCCACGCGGATAATAGGCTCGTTAATCAAAACCCGTGTACTGGCAAAAACTACCGGCTGAAAATTAACCGGCGCGTCGACTGTTACCGTAACCGGCAACTCGTAAATTCCACCATTAAGTGTGTGACCATCAGCCATTAATTGAAACTTCAAAATATATTGTCCAGCCTTACTGGGGGCGCGAAAAATAAAATTAGTACCGAATGACTCACCGGATTTAATCGGTTCGTTTACTTCCAAAATTTTACGATTATTTATCCACGATTCATCAGTAATATTTACCGAACTCCCCCCATCATCAACTCGACGACTGCCCGCTTCTTGCCAGGAATAACTCTTCCAGTCAACTTTACCGCTATTGTTATAACGAATTACAAAATCTATCGGCATCCCGCCAGTAGTTGTCACTCCATTCAAAGTCGCCGCGAGTTTGGTTACCGCATAATCCGAATTCGCTTTTATTGATTCATCTTGCACTCCGGCGTCAACATCCTCTTCGGTATGAGTCTTAGTGGTGGGTTTAATTACTTTAATTTTGAAATAAAAACCGGAGTTGGCGATCCAAGTGATATTTTCCGCCGCTAAATAAAACTTCTCCGTATAATCACCCAGCTTGGCTGGCGCGGTAAGTTTAATTCTAATTTCTGCCGTTTCTCCCGGCTTGGTTGTTTTTAAAATCTTGACCGGCTGTCCTTTGCCTAACCAACTTTTGTTATAAAAAACACTCGCGTGATAATTTGGATCTACCGTATAAGCGGAAACAAAATTACTGCCGGTGGCATTCCAAATTTTTTTACCGGTATTTTTTATTTTAACCGTTATCTCCTTAGTTTCTCCCGTGCCAATACTAATTGGGTCAATAATTGATTGTGAAATAAACTTGCCGGCATAGGCAGTATCCTTGATGGGCGGAGCGGCAAAAACAAAATCAACCCCGCCTATCCAAAAGAGGGACAAAACAACAAAATACTTAAGCAGTTTAATCTTCATAGCGCCATATAGTATAACATATTTTCTTGTGATATAATAGCCCTAATATGTCCAACCTAAAATCCATCGCTTCTAATACCACCGTCCAAATCTTTGGCAAAGGAATAAGCACTCTACTTGGTCTACTGGTCGTCGCCATTATGACCCGCGCTTTGGGCGCCGAGTATTTTGGCTACTATGCCACCGCTATCGGCTTTTTACAATTTTTTGCCATCCTGGGCGACTTTGGTTTTACCATCAACACCGCCAAACTTTTGTCCGAACCGAATTTCGACAAACGCCAACTTTTTAATAATCTTTTTTCTTGGCGCTTAATCACCGCGCTCACTTTTCAAGGAACCGCTCTCATTGCCATCTGGCTACTACCCTACAATATCGAAATAAAAATCGCCGCCGCCATTTTAACTCTCTCTTACATCCCCAACATTCTCAACCAAGTTTTTACCGGCTATTATCAAACCAAATTAAAAATGAGCACGGTAATGATTGGGGAGATTTTGGGCCGGGTGGTCTTGGTAGCCGGCGCCGCGCTCGTCGCTTACAAAAATTACGGCTTCCTGCCGCTGATGGCAGTGGTAGCTTTGGCGGCTTGGGTATATACCATTTATCTATGGCGCAAGAGCGAAAAAATTAAATTGGAAATTAATAAAAAAATATCTTTGACAATTTTCAAAAAAATGTGGCCCACCGCGCTCGCGGTAATATGCAACGCTTTTTATCTGCAAGGCGATCGAGTGCTTTTACCGCTATACGTCAATCCCGTTGATGTGGGCTTTTACAGCGCTTCCTATCGCATTCTCGACATTACGGCGCAGGTCGGATTTTTGACTATGGGAATTTTGGTGCCACTGCTCACTTACGCCTGGTCGCGCGGATTAAAAGAAAATTTTAAAAATTATTATCAACTAAGTTTTGATTTAATGCTACTGGTGCTACTACCCCTGGTCGCCGGCACGATTGCGCTTGCCGATCCAATCATGCGCCTGGTCGCCGGTCCGGAGTTTGAGGGCGCCGGAAAAATTTTAGCCTTACTGGCGATCTCCACCCTCGGTGTATGTTTTGGCACAACCTACAGCATGATCGCCATCGCCATCGACAAACAGCACCGTTCTACTTGGATATTTTTAATAACCGCCATCTTGGCAGTCATCGCCTATCTAATTTTCATCCCCCGCTACGGCATGTATGGCGCGGCCTATGTTACCATCGGCTCGGAAATCTTCGCCGGCCTCGGGCTACTCATTTTTTGCGCCCATCAAACCAAACTTTGGCCAAAATTTTGGAACGGATTCAAAATATTACTGGCCAGCGCTATTATGGGCGTAATTATTACCTATCTGCAACCACTTAATATAATTATTTCTATTCTCCTCGGCGCGCTAATTTACGGTCTACTGATAATTTTGCTTAAAATAATTTCCCCACAGACTGTTAAAAAAATTTTTACTCCCCAGTCCCCAATTGCTTAAAAAATCAAATTTTGATAAAATATCTTCGCGTCTTTATAACTTTATACTTTAAAACTTTTAACTAATCATATGGATTTCTCCAAAATTCGCAACGCTTTATTTCTCACCCTACTGATTCTAGTAACCCTTGGCCTGCTCGTGCTTTTCAAACCTTTCTTTTATCCACTCTTTTGGGCGGCGGTAATTGCCAGTATTTTTTACCCGCTCTACAGCCAATTAAAAACCAAAATCAAGCTCCCGCGCCTAAGCGCCGGCATTATTATGATTCTGGTTTTGCTCATCATCGTTATACCGGTAGCCGGCATTGGCAGTTTATTAGTCAAAGAATCAATTGACATTTACAATTCCATTGATAACAACAGCGCGCAAATTGGCGAAAATATCCAATCCACTCTGGCGTGGCTCCAAAATAATCACTATATTCAGAAATTAGGTTTTAACCAACAAGAATGGATCCAAAAATTTTCCGACGTGGCGCGTGTAGTCACTGCTTTCATTTTCAACAACCTCAAAGATCTCACTCAAAACTCCGTGGTCTTTTTGGTAATGCTACTGTTAATGTTCTACGCGCTCTATTATTTTCTTCTGGACGGCGCTAAATTTTTACGCACTGCCATGCACCTGTGTCCTTTGGGTGATAAATATGAAAAAATGCTCTACAATAAATTCACCTCCACCGCCCTGGCTACTATCAAAAGTTCGCTAGTGGTAGGCGTTATTCAAGGATTCTTGGGCACTATGATGTTTATTGTTGTTGGCATGCAAGGAGCGGTCATCTTAGGTGTAATAATGGCAGCGCTCTGTGTTTTGCCGATCGGCTCAGGATTTGTGTGGGGTCCAGCCGGCATCTATCTTATTATCACCGGTAGAATCTGGGAAGGTATATTAGTCCTAATCTTTGGCCTACTAATTATTAGCACGATTGACAATCTTTTACGCCCGATCCTAGTCGGCAAACAAACTCAGATGCATCCTCTGCTGGTGCTATTTTCCACTTTGGGGGGCATTGCATTTTTTGGCATCACCGGTTTTCTCATCGGCCCCATTGTGGCAGCGCTTTTGGTATCGCTATGGGAAATGTATGATAATTATTACAAACAAGATTTAGACAACGATAAATAGCGCGAAAAAAATATTCAAAAACCGACCCGTGTAAACGAGTCGGTTTTTATATCTCTTCCTTTTAAGGAAGGGCGGACAGAGCAGCGAATTCTACATTGCCGGTCAAAAAAGTTTTGATAATTTTTTTGGATATTTGCATAGAAAAAGCAAACAAAAAACAACCCGCATCCTACGAATTGTTTTATCTTAAATAATTCTATGCCCGGGCGCTATACTGTCCCGTCTCGGTATTAACCAAAACTTCATCGCCTTCTTTGATAAATATCGGCGCGTAAATCTTAAGACCATTATCCAAGCCGATCTCTTTGGTAACATTTCCCGAAGCGCTATCGCCGCGCACTGCCGGCGGGGCTTCTACTACTTTGTATTGAATCTTTTTTGGTAGTTGAATGCTGACCGGACGCTCTTCGTAAAGCCCAATAACGCACTCAATACCTTCTTTTAGATATTTAGCGTCATCGCCAATCAAATCGCCGTCCATCTCAATCTGCTCATAGCTGCTCATATTCATAAAAGCAAACCGATCACCGCTTTTATACAGAAACTGCATAGTCTGAAAATTCACCGACACCACTTCTACGGTTTCGCTGACTTTGTAAGTATTTTCCAACACTTTGCCATTGGCCAAATTCTTCATGCGCGCGCGCACAAACGCCGACCCTTTACCGGGGTTGATATGCTGTGATTCTACCACCACATACAGATCATTATTATTTTTAATTACCGCCCCTTTACGAATATCTTGAGTTGAACCCATATAATCATTGAAACATTAAAGCATAAAAACATGAAAACAATTACTGTTTTAATGTTCTTGTGTTCTAGTGTTTTAAAGAATTTGATCTTTAACCGTTCCAAATATTACCTCATTAATATTTTTTGCTTCGGTAAAAACCATCACCATTCTATCCACTCCCAAAGCTATCCCCGCCGCCATTGGTATGGATTCTAACGCACTAATGAGCTCTTTGTCAATAGGAATGGCGCTTTTACTCAGACGAATACGCTCTTGTCGCTCTTCTTCAAACCGCTTGGCTTGCGCCACACTATCGGTAAGCTCACCAAAAGCGTTGGCTAGTTCCAGCCCATTAATATATACTTCAAACCGTTCCGCGTAGCGCGCGTCATGAGCGCAGGGTCGAGCCAAAGCCGCCATTTGAATAGGATAATCAAAAACCACCACTGGTTTCTCCATTCCCAAACTACGCTCGATCTTATTTAAAAATATTTTATAAAACAAATCATTAAAATCATCATCTGCGTTTACTTGATATCCCAAGCCTCTCACCAAACCACTCATTTTTTCTACATCCAAATAATCATCCAAATTCACCCCAACATGTTTTTGCCAAAGTTCTTTGATGCTAATCCGCTCCCATTCACTAACAATTCGGCAATTTAACAACTTAACAATTTTTAATTTTTCCGCAACAAATTTAAATAACTGCTCAATATCCGTCATTATTTCTTGGTAATCCCCGGGCCTGCGATACCATTCAATCATGGTAAACTCAACATTGTGTGTGTGACCGCTCTCTTCGTAATCACGCCAACAGGGACAAATTTGGAAAATTTTATCATAACCGGCGCCCAAAAGCTTTTTCATGGCATATTCCGGAGACGTTTGTAAAAAAAATTGACTGGCTGCGCCGCGCTCATCGTGAAAACTCACGGCAATCGGATTAAGATGCGGCTCTTGATCGGCGCAAACCACCGTCGCCGGTGTAGTCACTTCTTTGAAATCGCATCCCCAAAAATATTCGCGAATCAAACGAATAATCTGAATGCGGGTATCAAACATCTTTTTAAGGCGCGGATTGGATTGTAGCTCGATAAAAGTTGACACAAAAATATCTAACTTCAAATTTTGAATATTCTCAATTGGCCACTAAACAAAACTGCCCCGCTAACGCAGGGCAATTTGATTGATTTTATTTGGGTAGATAAGACATTAATGATGCCTGGCGCGCGCGCTTGATAGCGGTGGCCACTTGTCTTTGGTGGGTGGCGCACAAACCACTGCGGCGGCGCGGAGCAATCTTCATATAAGAAGACACAAACCGGCGCAAAGCACCGACATCTTTGTAATCCACAATCAAACGATTGTTAGTGCAATAATAGCAAGTTTTTGACTTTGAATTGGTATTAGTATTGGTTTGCATAATGATTATCAATCTGTCATTCTGAGCGAAGCGTAGCGAAGTCGAAGAATCTATTTTGTTTTGTGATTTTAGATCCTCGGCTGCGCTCAGGATGACACTGCATAATTTAAAACGGAATATCTTCAACTTTAATTTCTTCTTCCACTACTTCGGCAGGGGCGCCGACTACCGGTTCATAAGTGGGGACAGACGAAGCTGGGGCTCCACTACTGGAAGTATTAGGATTACCACCGAGCATAATCATATTATCCGCGACAATCTCGGTACGATAACGCTTAACACTATCTTTGCCTACCCAATCGCGCGTCTGCAAACGACCTTCCAAATATACTTGACGTCCTTTACGTAAGTATTGATTAGCAATTTCACCGAGCTTTCCCCATAATACAATATTATGAAACTCTGATTGCTGTTGCTTTTGTCCGGCTGCATCGGTCCAAGTGCGTCCGGTAGCAATACTCATAGTACAAACGGACTTGCCGGAAGGTAAATTACGTAATTCCGGATCACGAGTCAACCGACCAATGATTGTAACGCGATTGAGATCCATATACGAAATGAGTGAGAAAATAAACAAATGTATTTGTTTATTTCCGAGTGAATGAGTATATATGGACAAAGCCCATATATACGAAATGAATGAATAAAAGAAAAATTACACTCCCGGAATCACATCCCCTTCCAAAATTTCGTCTAATTTCTTATCAATTTCGGCTAAATCCACTTTTTCAGTCGCGACAAATTTCTTTTTGGGCTCTGCTTCGGATTGAGCCATGGTAGTAATGCCGGAACTGTCGGTGGTATAAGAAATTCTTTGCGCCGAAGTCAGGTTGGTATTGAAGTAAGAAATCATCGTGCGCAATAAATCACGCATTAAATGAATCTTACCCTGAATTAATTTGAGACCGGACGAATCACAAGTAAACACTATGGTATAATAATAACCATAGCGGATCTGATTAATCGGATAAGCAAGGCGACTCTTACCCAAGTTATGAAGCTCGGCGTCGCTGGCTTGTTCTTTAATCATGTTTAGAATTTCTTGCGCGCGCGCCTCCGCTTCCTTTTCATCCAAAGTCCCCGGCAAGACAAGTAATAATTCGTATTTTTTCATAATCAAGTTGAGTGAATAAGATTATTCTCTAAATATAACAATTTTAGAATGCCGAGAATAAAATCTGACATTTTGACGCTAACCGGCGTCACGGTAGATACTATTTGCGAAGTAAGATAATACTATCATATACAAAGAAAAAGTCAAGTATGGCCCCATTTCCTTGCTTTTTTAGATAATTTATGATAGTTTAACAGGTAAATGGAAGGGTGACCGAGTCCTGCCTGCCGGCAGGCAGGGGTTTAAGGTAACAGTCTTGTCCCGAGGTAAACTCGGGATCCCGACTTAACGTCGGGAAAAACATTTTACAATTTACAGAATATCATATTTAAAATGGAAGGGTGACCGAGTGGTTTAAGGTAACAGTCTTGAAAACTGTCGTCCATGAAAGTGGACCGTGGGTTCGAATCCCACCCCTTCCGCCATGATAATACATGGAGAGGTGTCAGAGTGGTTGATCGTACCGCTCTCGAAAAGCGGTAGGCCGCAAGGCCTCGTGGGTTCGACTCCCACCCTCTCCGCCAATTTTCACTTGTTGCTTTTGTTAAAAGAAATCTATTTTTATGGTTAATAACAAAAATAATGTTGCTTATATTGACGGTGCCAATCTCCACAAAGCATCTTTACAGTTGGGCTGGAAATTAGATTATGCTAGATTGCGCGTTTGGCTTAGTGAAAAATATGGAGTTAAACAGGCGTATTTATTTCTTGGTTTAATTCCAAAATACAAAAATCTTTATACGTATTTACAGGAGGTTGGATTCACTTTAATTTTTAAAGATGTAACTTACTACGGCAAAGGTAAAGTAAAAGGCAATTGCGATGCAGAACTTATTGTGCGTGCAATGAAAGAAATCTATGAAAATACTCATGAAAAAGCTGTGCTAGTTGCCAGTGACGGTGATTATGCTGTATTAGTATCCTTTTTGATTGAGAGACAAAAATTAGAGGTTATCTTGTCACCCGCTCCGTCAGAAAAATGTTCAATTTTACTGAAAAGAACTGGTGCTAAAATAGCATACATTACTGACCAGCATTCTATTTTATCGTCTATAAAAGAAAAAACCCCCGATGCGGACGGAACCGCATAGGGGTTTTTTTCGTAGTAATTATCTATATAATAACAGTTATTTATTATTTTGTCAAGTGGTCTATCCGCAGTTTCTGATAATATTAGTTCTAATTCCGTCAATTACACACCGCCAATTTTCATTCTCATCTAATTTTATGAGTGCCAAAAAACACATCGTAATATTTTCTCACGGTTTTGGCGCGCGCAAAGACGATAGGGGTTTATTCTCCGATATAGCTATAGCTCTTCCCGGCGCGCACGCAATCATGTTTGATTATAATGAAGTGGACGAACAAAACAATACAATCACCGTGAAACCCTTCTCCGAGCAGGCAATGACATTAAAAAAAATAATTGAGGAACAAAAACAAAATAATCCCGATGCCGAAATAGATTTAATCGGCCACTCACAAGGCTGCCGAATTATTGCCATCGTTCACCCGGCTAATATTCGAAAAATAATACTTATCGCGCCACCAACTGACATTGGCATAGACAGAACTCTAGCCAGATACAAAAAACAACCCGGGGCAATAATTGATCTTAATGGTATTACCAAACTACCCCGCACAGATGGCAGCTTTTCATTGATTCCGGCTAAATATTGGCAAGAAAGAGAAGGCGACACTCCACCAATTAATTCATACAATAAGCTAGCCCAATCTTCTGAAATAACCATTATTAAACCCACCCAAGATACGGTATCAGGAGAACAATCATTTAATGGCCTAAGCAACAAAATTACCATGATAGAACTAGACGGCAATCATGATTTTACACACTCCAGAAAAGAGCTATGCGAAACAATTAAAAATATTATTCTTTAATTTTATTCTATGACTAATTCCAAACTGATATTTTGGGGATTTGTTCACGCTATGGGTGTGGATTTATATATCACAATTGTCGCCATAATCATACGCTATGGCGAACAAATATTTGGCAAGATGAACAATTTATTCGGACCGATGGCATTTCTAATGCTATTTGTATTATCGGCCGCCATTACCAGCGCTTTGGTATTAGGTCGCCCAATATTGCTATATATGGAAGGTAAAAAAATAGAAGCAATAAAACTTTTTGGTTATATTTTGGGATGGCTATTTATTTTAACAACACTAACTCTTGCGATTGCTACATTTATATAATCAAAAAACCAAAAATTATCCACACCCCCTCTTGACGAGGGGTTTTGTGTATGATAATATTTAGATAATTATCTAAATATCTAATATATGTCTATCCACGATATGTATTCGGCCTTGGCGGATTCCACGCGTCATAAAATTTTAGAACTTCTAAAAAAGCGGGATCTATCAGCCGGACAAATTGGCAAACATTTTTCCATCACCGCACCCTCACTGTCTCACCACTTAAATATTCTAAAACAGGCCGATCTTATCTCTTCACGACGGGAAGGGCAAGAAATGATTTACACGCTTAATTTGAGCGTCTTCGAAGAATTAGCCGAAAAATTAGTTAAATTTTTTACTCTATAAAAATATTTAATTTACTATTTATGAACCCAACCAAACCCACGCTAAAAACCGAAATCATTCCACTTCTACTCATCGTCTTTTGTTTCGTAGCTTCATTTTATTTTTACGCCCACTTCCCCCAGCGCATCGCTACTCACTGGGGATTTAATGGTGAACCTAATGGCTGGAGTAGCGCACTGTTCGCCGCCTTCTTCTTTCCTTTTCTCAACCTCGGCATGTATTTACTATTTCTCGTTATTCCATTTTTGGATCCCAAGAAAGATCGTTATGCTGAATTCACTAAGGCTTATCACATATTCAAAGGCTTCATCATTGGCTTACTGGCAATCGTATACTTTATGGTCGGTTTAAATGGTATCGGTTATTATGTGCCGGTAGGAAGCATCACCCCAGTTATGGTCGGGCTGTTATTTATAATCATCGGAAACTACCTGAATAAATTCAAAAGTAATTGGATGATGGGCGTGCGCAATCCATGGACACTATCAAGCGAAACAATTTGGAACAAAACTCATCGTTTAGCTGGAAAAATTTTTATTCTAGCCGGCATTGCGATGACCAGTGAAGCTTGGTTGCCAATATGGCTTCAACTACCAATTTTTATCACCATTATTACCGCGGTAGCCATCATACCTAATGTCTATTCTTATATTCTCTACCGCGCCGAGCAAAAAGAAAAAAATATTTAATAATTAAAATTATCCCTAACAAAAAGACGCCTTTTAAAGAGCGTCTTTTTGTTAAATTATAATTATTGCGCCACGATCTCCAAATTCTCCTTACTCACCTTACCCTCATTATCCGTTAAAACCGCATTCAAAGTATACCCGCCCACACCGGGAAAATTTTTCCAAGTAAACATCAATCGTCCATCATCAGTCAATTTATCTTCGATGTGGTTAAAAGTAAAAATCCATTTTTTCTTGTCAGCGGTCACCAAATTTATTTTTATATCTTTAATATCATCCCAACGATATGGCGATAAATACATCGCCCGGGGAAAATCTCCTTTACGCAAAATCATGGGCGATCGATCGCTCCATTTAATTTCCGCAGAATCATCAGGAATGTCCAAAAAGAAATTCACCGTTTGCACCGCCGTATCACCATAATTATTAGAAGCAATCACTTTAAGGACATGAGAACCTCGACGAAAATCACTTAAATAATAACCAAAATTGAAAGGAAACTCACGCGCTACTCCCAAATTATAGTCATCCACTTTATATTGTACCTGAGTAATACCACGCGGCGCCGCTACTTCAATTTCCGCATTTAACTGCCGGCTAGAAAGAGTAGAAGACGGCAGAGGTGCAATTATTTCCAAAGTGGGAATAAGCTCGGCTGATTGACCTTCGTCGTATTGAGTTGGAGGTTCAGAAAGAGAGACTGGCATACCAGCTGCACTCATACGTTCTACCCAGCCCAGCAAAGATTCTTCCCAATCTTCATATTGTGGATCATCAGCCGGATTAACTGGAGCAGCGCCGCGCGGATCACTGCGTACTACATAATATAAAATATCATGAACGGGCAAATAAGTGCGTTCTTCTCTAGCCATCTCCGGCGTAGAAGAACTGGCAATCAAACCATTATTACGATTTACTTCTAACTTTATTCCACCGGTTGCTCCACGCAACACCGGTTTGGTAGCATCATTCGCTGGAGGAGTCGGAAATTGTTCCGCCGGAGTTCCTTTTAAAGATTCGGTCATAAAACGATTCCAAATTTGACCGGCCAACTTATTGCCACCGCCTTTCATAGGAGCGGGAGTGGTATTGCCCACCCACACGCCGGCAGCCAATGATGGTGTATAACCCAAGGTCCATGCATCTTTATTATCATTGGTGGTACCAGTCTTGGCCGCCACCGGTCGATCCTTTAGAACCAGAGTACTGCCTCGTCCAAAAATCGCCGCACGCGCTTCATCGTCCGACAAAACATTAGTAATAGTCGCGGCTAATTCAGGCTTAATTGCTTCGGTGCCTTCGCTTTCCTTCCACTCCTTCAAAATATCACCACTAGAATTAGTAACTTTCAAAATAGCCACCGGCTCATGATAAACTCCGTTATTGCCCAAAGTAGCATAACCATTCGCATGCTCCAATAAACTTACCTCCGATCCGCCCAAGACCAAGCTCAAGCCGGCATTTTCATTCAAAGTGGAATAACCAAAACGCTTGCCAAAATCTATCGCCTCTTTTACACCTACTAAATACAATGTCTTAACCGCCGGAATATTTAAAGAATTCTGCAACGCCCAACGCATTGTAACCAAACCATGTTCTTTGCCATCATAATTTTCCGGAGTATAATCACCGCCGTTACGCTTATCAAAGTTGGTAGACACATCATACAAAACCGTATCAGGCGTATAGCCAAGTTCAAATGCCGCCGTATAAACAAACGGTTTAAAAGAAGACCCTGGCTGACGCCGCCCCAAAACCGCCACATTAAATTGACCGTCAATCTCTTCGTTACTAAAATCTCGCGAACCAACCATAGCCAAAATTTGCGCCGTCTTAGGATCGATTGCCACCAGCGCAGCATTATTAGCATTGGCCTCTTTGGCAAACTGATCACCCAACTCTTTTACGGTAGTTTCGGCAATTTTTTGTTTATCATAATCCAAAGTAGTAATAACTTTTAAACCGCCGGAATCAACCATTTTCTCTCCAAACTCATCGGCTAACATTTGCTTTATATATAATACAAAATGAGGCGCATCCATAATCCCACCGCTACGATAAATATGCAAAGCAATATTTTGCGCTTCAGTTTTTTGTTCAGCAGTAATATATCCTTGCTCAAACATCAAACGCAATACCACATCGCGCCGATCACGTAACGCATTAATATCATTTAAATAACGGCTGGGCGCAGGAAGCATGGCGGCTAAAGCGGCCGCTTCGGAAAGAGTCAAATCTTTAGCGCTCTTACGAAAATAACTTTGGCTAGCAGATTCAATACCATAATTAGTGGAGCCGTAAGGCACTTCATTAAGATACATTTTTAAAATTTCATCTTTACTGTACTTTTGCTCCAATCGCACCGCTAAAATAGCTTCTTTAAGTTTGCGCCACAAAGAATGTTCCTCACCCACGATAGTTTTTTTAATAAATTGCTGGGTCAAGGTAGAGGCTCCGCCTGATCCGGTCTTTCTGCCTAAAAAATTATTGACCCCGGCTCGAATTATGCTCACTACCCGCACGCCCTTATGCTGATAAAAATACTTGTCCTCAATTGCAATCGTAGCTTGGGCAACCCAAGGAGACATTTGATCTAGTTCGATTAAGGTGCGCTTTTGATTTTGATAAACTTCATACAACAAGTGTTCGCCGGTACGATCATAAATTTTGGTACTCTGCGCCACTTGTCGATCGGAAAGATGGTTTGGATCAGGTAAATCTTTGGAAATCCAAAATACCAAAATCGTTCCGCCAATAAAAGACACGGCCACAAAAACCGCCACGCCCAAAAGCATCGGCTTCAACCAGCGCCGTTTAAATTTAGGTATCTTAAATGGCATCTTAAACCACAACCTAAACCGCGTCTTTTTACCGCGCGATGATTCTTGGGATGATTCACTATTGACCTCGCCGTAAGTTCGGCGTAATTGAGGAATAGGCATACACAAAATCCTAATTTCAATGGTTAATATAGCTTGGTCATTGACCATTATAGCGCACATCCGCCCCCTTGACAAGTTTGGTATTTTGTGGTATCATATACCGTTACTAAGTGAGGGTACTCTGCAATACGGGTATCCTTTTAAATTACCAATATGACCTTAGTTAAGCCAAAAAACAACCAAAATCACACTAAAAAAATCCTTATTTTAGCTGTTTTAACCGCTTTAATAAGCCAAATCCTGTTTCCGACCATAGTTAAAGCCAATTTGGCTGATATTAGCCAAAATGGCATAGAAAACAGTGATTTATCAGAATTAACCATTAGCAAGACCGCTTATGGCCACCTGATTTATGCAGATAATGAATATCCGCAACCAGATAAAGTGGTTAACTCCGTAATTACCGCCTATACCTCTACCGTGGACCAATGTGATGATGACCCTTTCATTGCCGCTTGGGGCGACAGAGTATATGATGGTATGATCGCCGCCAACTGGTTACCGCGCGGGACTAAAATCAAAATTCCGTCTTTATTTGGCGACAAAATCTTTACTGTAGCCGACCGTATGAACGCTCGCTATGGTTATGGTCGTCTTGACATCTGGATGGATGCCACTAAGAGCGAAGCGAGAAAGTTCGGCGTTAAACGAGTGGATGTGGAAATCTATTATCCTGATAACGAATTCGCTAAGAAAAATACCATAAAAAAGGAAGTAGCGATGAAGTAATATTAATCTAAAAACACCTCGGTGCAAGCCGGGGTGTTTTAATTTTACGAGAAGAAACATCGGCAGGCGCTTGACAAAAACCAAATTTTCGTCTACACTACGCATGCCTTAACATCGCGGGGTAGAGCAACCTGGCAGCTCGCAAGGCCCATAACCTTGAGGTTCCCGGTTCAAATCCGGGCCCCGCAACTAAAAAAATATCTCCTGATTGGAGATATTTTTTGTTTCATAAATACTACAGTTGGTTTTCACTGGGAGTAGAAGCGAGCGGTTGAAATATCATTATCTCAGTGCTAGGAGAATAAAACACCATTCTTGACCCGCCATCCGATAACTTCACCACAAAACTACCGGCGCTAATGGAAATAATTTCTCCACGCGCGCTATTTTGTAAATTTGCGCGGTTGGGCATTTGAGCATTGCCCCCAGTTTGCGCCCCGCCCCAATTTACTGCTTGTCCACTATTGCGATTGCCTTGACGTTGAACATTTTGATTACCATTACCAGCCGGAGTATTAACCGAAGGGGTGGTAGAAGGAGGGGTGCTGGAACGAAAATTCATCATTGGCATGTCGCCCACCATGATACGCGTCGCGCTAAGACTACCATCACTATTGCTAGCACCCGTGGCGGTAACTTTTACTCCCACTGTTAAATTAGCAACCGTGCCGGTGGCAAAATTCATTCCCCTAAATCCATTGTCAAATTGACCATTGCCGCGCGCGCCCTGATTTTTTTCAAAACCATTTCCTTTTCCGGGTAAGTCACCCTGATTTTTCGCCCCGCAACCAGCGCCTAAAAGTAGAATGCCGGCGCCCAACATGACTAACGTTAAAATTTTACGCATAATATTAAAATTAAATGAATTATTGATATCTTAAAGCGTCAATTGGATCAAGTTTGGCGGCACGCCGCGCCGGGTAATATCCAAACACAATACCGATAAGCGCCGAAATTCCAAATGATAATCCTACTGACCAAACCGTTACCACCGTAGTCATACTACCAAATTTAGCAATAATTAACGACGCCAAATATCCAATGACAATTCCAATTACTCCACCAATAAAAGTAAGCGCCACCGACTCCGCCAAAAACTGTGAGCTGATATCATTTTTGGTAGCCCCCAAAGACTTCCGTAAACCAATTTCTCGTGTCCGTTCGGTGACAGTAGTTAGCATCATATTCATAATGCCAATGCCACCCACTACCAAAGAAATTCCAGCAATCGCCGCTAATAGTAAAGTCATCGAGCCAGCCACCGACGACATGGTAGAAAGCATATCTGCCTGGTTCATTATACTAAAATCGGCTTTAGCAACATCGCTAATATTGTGCCGCTCCAAAAGCAACACTTGCACTTGATCTTGCGCCGAAGTCATCAAATCGGTAGTTTTGACTTGAATATTAATATTACTAACATTTTGACTACCGGTAAAATACTGCTGAGCCGTGGTAATGGGTATATATATTAAATCATCAGAACTGCCAAACCCAGTGCCTCCTTTAGCCTTGGTAACTCCAATAACTGTAAATTCTTGACCGGCAATGCGAATCTTTTCTCCTACCGAATCAAACCCTTCACCAAACAAATTAGTAACCGTAGTTGGACCTAAAATCGCCACTTTAGCGCGTGATTTTATTTGGGCCTCAGTAATAAAAGCACCGCTTTCCAATTCCACACTTTTGACACCAAAATAATTAGTATCAATACCATTAATACTAGTATTGGTGTTAGCACCTTTAATGGTTACTTGCTTGCGCGCGCTCACTGTAGGTGCGACCGCTTGAATATCCGTAATTTCCCTAATCGCTTCGGCATCCTCCATAGTCAAACTTTGAGAAGACCCCATGCCTCCTTGCACCATTGATCGACGCTGAGAACCGGGCGAAACTGTTAATAAATTAGTACCCAAAGATTCAATCTGGTTGGAAATATTAGCAGTGGTCCCTTGCCCTACCGAGATCATGGCGATTACCGAGCCAATGCCTATCACAATACCTAAAATTGTCAAAACCGATCGTGATTTATTAGCCGACAAGGATAAAAAAGTTTCTTCAAATAAATCAGAAATTATCATAATTATTTAATTTTTTTATCAGAAAGAATTTGTCCGTCTTTAATTTCAATAATACGGTTAGCATGCTCGGCCACATATTTATCGTGGGTGATAAGAATGATAGTATGACCAAAGTTGCTATGCAATTCTTGAAAAGTTTTTAACACCACTTGACCGGTTTTCGAATCTAAATTACCAGTCGGCTCATCGGCCAAAATAATATTAGGATTATTCACCAAAGCCCGAGCAATGGCTACGCGTTGCATTTGACCGCCTGATAATTCATTAGATAAATGCGTCCAACGATCTTCTTCTAGCCCCACCGATTGGAGCGCTATTTTTGCCTTTTCCAAACGCGCCTGTTTAGCCACCTGACGATTATATAAAAAAGGCAAAGTCACATTGCGTAATACAGTAGAACGCGGCAATAAATTAAAAGATTGAAATACAAACCCGATTTGCTGTGAACGAATTAACGCCAACTCTTCATCAGACAAAGTAGAAACATCTTTGGAATCGAGAAAATATTTGCCGCTGGTCGGCCGGTCAAGTGCGCCCAAAATGTTCATTATGGTAGATTTTCCTGACCCGGATGGACCAATAATCGCCACAAATTCGCCCTTATCAATTTCAAAATCAATATCTCTTAGCACCTCAGTGACTACCCCACCCGTATTATATATTTTGGTTATATTCTCAAACTTAATCATAAACGAATGAAATTCTATCAAAAATGTAATCTGAAAACTTAATCATGAGCCGGGCCACCACCCAACATCATCATGCTATTGCCACCCACAGAAGAACGAGTGGTATTACCAGTAGAAGCGCTGGTAGTTTTAGTAACGTTTCCGGCAATAGTTTGAGTAATAATTTCTTCGTTCTCACTTAACCCGCTTACAATTTCCGTCATAGTATCATTGCTTGACCCGATAGTCACATTTTTTTGTTGTAGAGATCCGTTAACCAAAATTTCCACATAACTCACACCCCCTTGAGTTTTAACAGCCGAACTTTTAACCAAAATAACATCCGGCTTAGAATCTAAAATAATACTCGCGGTCACGCTCATTCCGGACTTAACGCGTTCATCTTGAACATCAAAGGCAATCTTTACTTCATAGCTCACTACGCCCGAATTGACTGTGCCCAAAGTATCCACCTCCGCCACCGCGCCCGTAATAGTTAAATCTTCTACGGCATCAAAAGTCAAAGTAACTTTTTGCCCCACTTTCACCTTAGCAGCATCCACTTCATTAAGAGTAATGGTAGCAATCTTTTGCTCCGTAATAATCGTCGCCGCCACCTTGCCCGAAGAAATCAAATCACCTTTAACCACTCCGACACTGGCCAAAATCCCATCAAATGGGGCACGAATTGAATAATCCGCCAAAGCGCTGGATGCCTCCGCTAAAGTATCTTGGGCTTTTTGTACGGAAATTTCCTGCGCCCGTATTTCCAAAGCATCAGCTCCGGCCTTTAAATTCTCAAAAGACAAAGTTTTTTCAGCAATACTACGATCATAATTAACAATCGACTGCCGAGCGCTCTCCAAACTCTGTTCAATAGATAAAAGATTCACTAAATGGCTATTGGTTTTGCTGGTATAAGTATCCAGCGCTGATTGATGGGTAGTCATGATGGTGGGAATATTGACATTACTGCCAAAATTTTCCATGGCATCTTGCACCCAATCCAAATAATTATTGGCATTCTTCACCGTGTTGGCAATCAATTTGGTGGTTTCGTAGGTCTCCGAAATCAAATCGTTAATAGTGGAGGTAGATGAAGAACGTGAAGATAATTTATAATTATTAAAATTTTTATTATAGCTAATCAAAGCTTGGCTATAAGAAACATTAACATCATTCCGATATTGCATGGTTTTAGCATAATTATCATCAGTATTTTTGGCAGAAATACTGCTATTGGCATACCAATCAATATTGGACTGACCACTACTCAAATCATTTCCATAAAGTAAATCTTTCAATCCGGTCATTAGCGCGGGTAAGTCCAAAAAAGCGTTGGTAACAGTATTAAAACCGCTTTCATAAGATTTATCATAATCAACTTCGGCCTGTTGTTTGGATTCCTTAGTTTGAGCCAAAGAATTCTCGGCTTGCAAAATTTCCAATTCTGTCGGGGGCTCTTTTATTTTTTTAAGATTCAATTCGGCGGTTTCAAGACTGGTTTTGGCGTCGCGATAAGTTTTGAGAGCATCAGAAGAATCAATAGACGCAATTATAGTACCAGACTTGACTGCTTGCCCAGTCTTTGCTGAAACGCTAATTACGCTACCAGACGCCTTGGAAGTAATATCCACTTGATTGTAGGCCGACACTTGTCCGGTACCGCTAATGGAAGTAATCAAAGCTCCACGCGTAACTGCTGTAGTAATATATCGAACCGTCGCTGTATTAGAAAAATATTTTTGGTAACCATAATACCCACCACCAGCCAGCACCGCCAGTATAATCAGTGAATATATTTTATGTTTTAAGATAAAAACGATGATTTTTTTCATAAAAAATTAAATATCTTATCAAAAATTATTTCTCAAATACCCGAATCAACTTGGCTTCAATTTGGCCAGTACTACTGGGAGACCCCAAAATTACCACCCGATCATCGGTTTTTAAATCGGATAACCTAATATTATCTCGTCCACGCATCACCAAAGTATGGTCATCAATCACAATGCTTTTTTCTACTTTATCGTTACCTCTAACCACTAGGGTGCTGGCATCAAACTTAATTACCGTGCCCACCACGCCATTAGGATTAATAAAATCACCTCCACGCATTCCAGATTGAGGCGGAGGTAACCAGCCTCCTTGAGGCCCGCCAAACATACGGTGATAATTATCACCCCATTGAAAACTAAACTGCGCCTTACGAAAACCCATCATCATGCCGGCGCTAAATATAACGGCAATTATCACCAATATACCCAAAGCTATTAAAAAAGCTTTGGCAATTTTTAACCACTGAAAATTTTTAAATATTAACATACAAAAAATTAAGCATGCCTAGTGGCACCATGAATTAAATTTAAACTATTTTTAACTACCTTATAAATAGAAATACATACCGACCAGATCAAAGCACCCATAATCGCAATCGATATAATTGGAAGTGCCCCCGCTAATGACATCAAATATTCGCGCCAAAAACCAATGACTGTGCCAAAATCGCTAAACAAAAGCGATAACAGCTGTCCGACATCGGAAGATATAATCGCTTGACCTTCGGTACGACCGAATAAAAAACCAAAACCCACCAAAAGTATAGTGATAATACCAAAAACTACTATCTGGATGATAGCGTTATTTCGTTTTTCTCTTTCAATGGCCAAAATAATTCTTTGAGATAAAGTACCGGCAATCGTTTGGTCGGAACTATTAAGCGCCTGTTTTAATATCATTTCCAACTGATTATTGTCCATATAATATATATTACGAAAAAAAGCACCTCAAAGGTGCATTAACGTTATTTAAACCTCCACCCCGAAGAATCCACTGAATTTGCCAACAATCTTCTAAGCATCGCCAGCCCCCGACGATATCTGCTCTTTACGGTATCATTCTTTTCTTTCATAACTTCAGAAATTTCCGCCAGAGTCATTTCTTCGCGTAAATGCAAATCCAACACTGTTCGATAAATTTCCGGTAATAAATTAATGGCTTGCTTAATCTTATCGGCCTGCTCTTTTATATCCAACTGATCAAAAGGCGATGGCGACGAATCCACCAACCGCTCCCACTCGCTTTCGCTTTCGTCCTCTGTAAACTTGTCTATATCCACAGTCTTTTTCACCGAACGCAAATGATCAATGGCGGTATAGCGCGCTATCTGATACATCCACGTTTTAAATTTCTTGGTTTTATCAAACTTACGCAAATTCTTCCAAACTTTAATAAAGACTTCCTGAGTAATGTCCTCAGCCTCACTGCCTTGCCCAACAAAACGGACGCAAAAACTATATATAGCCTTAGTATATCTACCGATAAGCTCCACTAATGCCCCATCATTACCTGCTAAATATGCTTCTACCAATTGTTCATCAGCATTGTTTTTCATAGCAAATTTCAGTTTAACACGACTGATAGAAAAATACAAAAATTACCCCGGCATACTGGAATAATTTTTTATAAATTATTTACTAAGAAGCTGCTGAAAAATTTCTGGACGAAAACCAATAATAATTTCTCCGTTAATATCTATGACCGGCACACCCATTTGACCACTTTTATTAATCATCTCTTGTGCTTTTATCTGGTCTGCCGCTACATTATAATCGGTAAATTCCACACCGTTATTTTTAAAATAATCCTTTGCCATATGGCAATATGGGCAAGAAGGCGTCGAATAAACTAATACTTTATTTTTTTCCATATAATTTGAAATTAATTATTTATATTTACAAATTAAATTTCTAAGATCATTTACAAAATTTGTGTCTTTCAAAATATAACATATTTTTTTCCCTTCCCTTTTAGAAAATAAAAGTTTTTCTTTAGAAAGAGCTTGCAAATGATGAGAAACTGCCGCGATGCCCAACTTAAGCCCTTTGGCTATATCAGAAACACAAGCCTTTTTTTTATTAAATATTAAACATAAAATCTGCAACCGAGTTGATTCCGAAGCTGTTTGCAATTGTCTGGCCAAAGCTGCTAATTTTTGCGGTTTAGATTTAACAGACATAAATACATTCAAATGTATATTTGAATGATATCACGAATATTTTTTCTTGTCAACTGTGTATAACTTCATATTAAAAATACCGCCAGTAAGGCGGCATTTTTCTTGGAGCGGGTGAAGGGAATCGAACCCTCATCTCATCCTTGGCAAGGACGTATACGAACCATTGTACTACACCCGCTTGTTAACCGATTGTGTTACATATTATAATATAAATCCATACTTTGTCAACCCCTTAATTACATATTGACTTTTTCGCGATTTTTGATTATTATATGTGTTGAAACAAGTGCAATGGTTTCAATTTGCGGACGTCGTATACTAAGGTATATGCCGCTCCTCACTCAAAAATGGAAAAACAAACTTTTCCATTTCACTCGTTGCGGGCGTCGTATAATGGTTATTATTCCAGTTTTCCAAACTGGTAACGTGGGTTCGATTCCCATCGCCCGCTCAAATAAAATCACTCCGATAAATTAGAGTGATTTTATTTTGTTATATAAATAAATCACATTTTACAATCATACTTGGTTAATATATAATAACAACAGCACAATATTATCAAAAACAAGGGAGGTTAGCATGTACGAAATAATATTTATCGGAGGACTATGTTTGGCGACGGTCGCGACCACTTGGTTTTTTTGGTGCCATTATGGTCAGTTTGAGACCTTACTGCGCGTGCCATGTGGTAAATACGAGATCGTTCATAATGATGATTGTTCCCCGTGGGTAATAATCGCGGGTCTCAAAAAAAATGGGAAAAGAAAAAGACTCTCTGCCATCGAGCTGTATAGGGGAACGCTCGCATTTGAAATAAAAATTGGTACGATCTTTAAAGTAGAAGGATGGGGGTGGAAAAAAACAGCCACTCAGTGTTAAATAAATCATCAAATATACAAACATCCCAGTAGCCATAACTACTGGGATTTCGTTTTATTAAAAACCCGGGACACTTGACACTCCTGACTATTTTGGTATAATATTTTGAGTAAATTATTAGTAGTCCTACTTACTTAATTATATGATAAAAACCAATATACCAAACATTGAAGATGATAAAGAAGAGGAACAAATAAAGGATGCGGGATGTGATTGTTGCGAGGGCGATTGCGACTGCGGTGACTGTGATGAGTGTTCGGGAGAAAAAAAGAACGATGACGATCTTTTAGTTGGAGATGATAGCTATATCAGCGAATATAGCGATGGTAATATCGAGGACGACAGCCGGCTTTATGGCCGATCATTAGATAAGGACGAAGACAATGATAATGATTAGGAGAAATAAATTCATTCCACAAAATCTAACGCTTGGGTGCCCTGTCACCCAAGCTTTTTTATTTACACACCGCCACTAAATATTCACATTCTTTATCCGGCTGAATCGACTTAACTTCGCGACTCTTAGCGCTGTCAAATATTAATCGTGGTAATTTTAAAATCTGATTGAACCTAACCGCTACATGCGTAGAAAATATCTTGGCAATTAAATTCGATGCTTTAATTCTCCATCGGCTTTTAGAATTCTGCCCAAAAATTTCTACTGAATCAAAATATTTTTTTAGTAAGTTCTCAAATTCTTCATAACTATACTCGCGCGTATGAAACTTATTCCATGGCTTATCGGTAATTTGAGATCGCGGGTTTGTGACTGCGCGATTGGGAGTAGAACAAATAAATACCCCGCTGGGCTTTAATACTCTTTTTACTTCAACCAAAAACTTGGCGTCGTCAACCAAATGTTCAATGGTTTCTAGAGAAATATACACATCCGCTAAGCCACTTTCACTTGGCAACGCGGTAGCCTCTCCGACGGCATAAACCAAATTGGAAAGATAATTACCTGCTTGCGCGCTATACACATCATCAGCTGAAAGATCATAGGCCAAAACTTGTTTGGCTCCGGCGAGCGCAAATATTTTTGATCCCACTCCACTGCCACAGGCACAATCCACCACAATTTTATCTTGCACATACTGCGCGGCAAACTCAAAACGAGCATGGTGTTCGCGGCGAACCCATTTAGGCACAAATCCTCCATTGCTTATTCTTTCCTTTTCGATTGACATAAAACAAAAATCCAAAATCCTAAATTACAAACTACAAATAAATTCCAATATTCAAATCCCAAATTTAAAATACAATTTTGATATTTAAATATTGTAATTTGTGATTTATTTGATATTTGTAATTTTGAATTTATAATTTAATCACTCAGTCTTCCCCCGATATTGCAAAGCCTCCGCCACATGTTCCAAAAGTATTGTATCACTTAACGCCAAATCGGCAATGGTGCGACTAACTTTAAGCACGCGATTGAATGCCCGCGCCGACAAATGCATTTGTGTAGTCGCCGCCCGTAACAAATCCAAAACTTTATCATCCAATTTACAAAACTCACGCAGATCGGTATTGCGCATTTCGCTATTAGTGTTAATCCCCCGCCCTTTAAACCGATCCGTTTGAATCGCCCTGGCTATTTCCACTCGTTCACGAATTTTATCCGAATTTTCCGCTAAATCATTACCGGATAACTTATCAAATTTCACCCGGGGCACTTCCACATGCAAGTCAATTCTATCCAAAAGTGGTCCGCTGATTTTTTGCCGATAACGAATCATTTGAATGGGTGAACAAGTGCATGGTCGTTCCGGATCACTGGCATAACCACAGGGACAAGGATTTTGTGAAGCCACTAAAATAAACCGCGCCGGAAAAGTGAGCGTGCCTTGTACGCGCGCCACTGTAATCACCCCGTCTTCCAGAGGCTGGCGCAAACTCTCCACCACAAACCGAGGAAATTCGGCAAACTCATCCAAAAATAAAACACCACGATGAGCCAAAGAAATTTCCCCCGGCCGCGGCACCCGTCCACCACCCACCAAAGCCGCGCTGGAAGCCGTGTGATGAGGCGACCGGAAAGGTCGTTCGCGCACTAAGTTACCGTGCAGAAGTCCGGCTACCGAATAAATCTTGGTAACCTCTAGCGCTTCCTGAGGAGTTAACCTTGGTAAAATTGATGGTAAAGTCCGCGCCAATAGAGTCTTGCCTGAGCCGGGTGGGCCGGACAGAATAATATTATGCCCGCCACTAGCCGCCACTTCCAAAGCGCGTTTGGCAAATTCTTGTCCTTTGACCAACGCCATATCCATTTCATAAGCCGGTCGAATGACCCGCCAATCTACTGTTTGGTTATATTTTTCAATCAAATTAGTTCCGTTAATATGCCCTATCACTTGCGCTAAACTATCTACCGGATAAATTTCAATCCCATCAACCAATGACGCTTCGGCAGCGTCCACTGCGGGCACAAATATTTTTTTCAATCCTTTACTTTTGGCATAAATTGCCAACGGCAAAACCCCATTAGTATGGCGAACACTACCATCCAAAGCCAGCTCTCCCACCAAAAGCGCATCACCCAAATTTGCTTCAATGCTTTCACCAATTAAAATAATACCCACCGCCATGGGCAAATCATACGCCGCGCCTTCTTTTTGTAAATCCGCCGGCGCTAAATTAATTAAGATGCGAAAATTAAAAGGGTAAGTAAAACCGGAATTCTTGATAGCCGAATGAATCCGATCCTTAGCTTCCTTAATTGCCGTATCAGCCATGCCAACAATATTAAAATTAGTCTGTCCCTTATTAATATCCACCTCAATATCTACCGGCAAACATTCCAACCCCATTACCGCCGCCGAATTAAGTTTAAAAAACATAACGTGCTAAATCTCAAATACTAAATCTCAAATCACAAATAAATAATAAATTCCAATATTCAATACCTATTTTTGAATTTAATATTTTGATATTAAAATTTATTTGGTATTTGTAATTTTGTATTTGTAATTTGATTCTACTAAGTATATTGAAAAACCCACTACTATCATAATGTCAGCCATATTTACATAACCCGTAATCACAAATAAATAATCCACCACATAACCAAATAAAATCCGATCTATCAAATTAGAAGTCGCTCCCAAAAAAATCAACGACAAGGAAAAAATACCTAATACCTTATATCTGACACCTGACACCTGCTTTAAAAAAAGAAAAGCGACGAGAGATAAAATGATTATAGTTAAGAATATGGTTATCACATTTGGCACCGGCAACCCAAACCCCACTCCTCGATTAAAATACGGATGCCAACCAAAATACTCTCCACTCCCAATTGATGACCAACCTCGTGTTGCCTGATATTTAAAAAAACGATCCATTAAAAAAAAGACCAAACCAAAAAAACTAATTATAATTAAATCCATTTTAGCTAGTGCCTTAAATAAGCGCATAAAAAAATTGGATACTAGGTGGTAGATATTATATCACAAATATCTAATATCCTAATATCCAATTTCAATTTCTAATTTTATAATTCCTGCGTAATCGTTTTCTTACACTCCACACAGGCGCTGGAGGTCGGTCGGGCTAACAAACGCTTCTCATCTATTGGATTCTTACAATATTTACAAACACCATAAGTGCCGTCGCCGATTCTATCCAAAGACTTATTCACATCACGCAAACTCTTCTCTAAACTTTCTTCCAAAGGAAGATTGGTGGCATATTCCGCTACTTCGGCAGCATTTTCATCATCTTTATCCCCATAATCTGGAAATTCGCTATTATAATCATCAGCCACATGGGGATTCTTAGTAGTAAATTTGGCCAATTCTTTTACTAATCTCTCTTTTTCTTTAGAAAGAATATCTTTAATGTTATTTAAAAAATCGGCAGAAAATTTGGAAATAGCTTTTACCATACAACAGTAGTTAAAAATACTCTAGTAGTATACAATACAATGCTCGCCGGGTCAAGCTTGCTGCCTTTTTACCATGGCGAAAACCATATCCACCTTCGCTAAAACTACGGCGGACACGTAAAAACCAAAAAGGCGGGTCTTGCCCCAATGAAAATAATTTTATGGGTAACTCGCCTTTTATACTGTAACAAGGCGAGTATCGCCACCCGATAGGGGTGGAGTTATACATCATCTCGTAAACAGTTGGATTTGAACCGCAACCGCTAAGGGGTAGAACCTCGGTATTAACCATCTCATACGATCAGGCTAACTAATTGAGGATACCCGGGAAGAAGTCCGATTCACTGCTATTTTTCAATTATTTATGGATTATAGCTGTGAATTCGCTTCTTTTTAGAAGTTATCGCAGTAATGCGGTTAAGTTGTGTAATGAACAACTTATTGAGTATGATATTACTATCACATAATTTATTATAGCACATTTTAAAACTCTTGTCAAGGGGGTGGTAATTCTACCATATTTAGGCTAATTTTAGCTAAAACAAGACTAAAAATAGCTCAAAATAGCCATTTCTGTTTGTATACACTAGTGTATACAAACGTTTTTAGGCTTATCTCAGCTAAGTCAGGTGCTAATAACTTGTGCATAAACTAAAAAATAAAGGATTTTTATTAAAAGTTATCCACAGATACTGTGAATTATCCCCAATGTTATACACAGTTTGTATAGAGTAGTGTATACAAATTTATTAGTGCTTTGATATTCGACTAATAATTAGACTTCAAAAAACACTTAATTTATGTTATACTGTTACCATCAATTTAGCTCTAACATAAAAATTTATGAAGGAGACAAGGTGGGCTTGGTTAATTGTCGTTTTAATCGGCAGTTTTTTTGTTTTTAATCAATCTCAAGCAGACAGCTGCGCTACTTCAACCGGTTGGGAAAATATCAAAATCAACGAAATATCGTCATTCACATCTTCTGATTGGGTAGAATTGTATAACTTATTTGATGAGTGTATAGATTTAACTGGATTAAAGATCTGGGATACATCTACTTCTACCGCCGCCGGTACTTTATCTAACATAACCATTCCGGCGCATGGTTATCTAGAAAAAACTGTCGGCAGCCGATTGGGACAAACCGAAGATTGTATATACTTAAAATCCGACGACACAACTTTTGATTGGATCTGCTATAGTACATCCAATTTACTTTCACCGACCTTTGCCACCCAAACCCTGGCACGAAAAATCGATGGCATTGACACCAATAGCGATTCCGATTGGGCACTAACTGTATCGTCCACACCGGGAGCAGTAAATATTATAACAACCCTCACCACCCCTCCTCCCGGTGAGGGAGAAGAAGACACAACCACGACTACCGAAGAAATGACTACCGACACTTCCACGCTCTGGATGAGCTTACGACTTAACGAGATTATGCCTGCGCCCACGGAAGGAAATGAGTGGCTAGAAATTTTTAACCCCACCACCAGTAGCTTGAATCTCGCTGGCGGATATATCTGTGACTCGCGCGGCGCCAATACTACCGATAGTTGTAAAAATTTATCTGGAATAATTGAAGCGGAAAATTTTTTGGTATTTAACTGGACTGGATATTATTTAAACAACACTGGCGGCGACAGTGTCTATCTTAAAAATCCCGAGGGAATAAATATTGATTCAATATCATACGATGAAATTGACGAAGGATACACCTATGCGCGTTTCGTAGATGGCGCTGGCAATTGGGCTATTACCACCAACCCTACTCCAAACGCCACCAACATCATTATTACGCCTATTGAACCCACCCCTAGTAGTGATGGTTCAAGCGGATCAGGCTCTGAGATTACCACTAATAAATTATCTACCAGCAAAACCTCCACCACTACCAGTAAAACTGCGGCCACAGGCAACAAAGACATTATTTGGAAAATTAAATATCCTACCAAAATTCTAATCGGCAGTACCACACTATTTAGCGCCATAGGTACTATGGATACCCGTGGCGGATACATAGATTTTACTTGGGATCTTAACGAAGAAAAAACCGTTACTGGCACAGCCATAAATTATACTTTTGCTTCATCTGGCATACACAACATTGTAGTCTCCGCCACCTCTACTGGCGGAAGTGTTGGAAATAAAAATTTTAAAATACGCATCTACCCCACTTCAACAATTATTAGCGACATAATCATTAGCGCGACCCTGCCCAATCAAAGCGACGATGAAGGTGACGAATATATTAAAATAAAAAATCTAAGCGCTACGACAACAGATATTTCTTTTTGGAAACTCTTATACAAAAATCAAATCTACCAATTACCTCGCTCTACCACTATTTTTGCTGGTGACGAATTAACTTTTTATCAACCCATCACAAAATTTACCTTAAATAACAACGGCGGCGAAATTGAACTACGTGACAATGAAGATTTTTTAATTGATATTTTTGAATACGGAAAAACCAAAGCGGGGATGGAAATCGGCTCAGATACTTCTACACCTGCTCAAATTTCTGTTCTACCAAAAACTGCCACTCCTAAAATAACCAAACCCAGTTACTCCGGAGAATACTTGGGACAAACCACTATCGCCGATGCCCGCGCCGCTGTAAATGATTCATATGCCAAAGTCCAAGGTATGGTGTCAGTTCCGCCCGGAATTTTGGGAAGCCAATATTTTTATATTACCGACGGCGCGAGTGGAATTCAAATTTACCAATATAAAAAAGATTTTCCACCACTTGCCATTGGTGACCACGTTACGGTAAGTGGAATAACCAGCGAAGCCAGCGGCATAAAAAGACTAAAGCTAAAATCTAAAAATGATATTGATATTCTAGCCACCAATCAGAATATTAAACCTACTGATTTTACCATTGAAGAATTAAGCGAAGACGGCCTCGGCGCGCTAGTTAAAATTTCCGGCGAAATTACGGAAATAAAAACTAACTACATGTACATCGATAATGACGCCGGTGAGGCGCTAATATATTTTAAAACTGGCGCACAAATTGATAAGAAAAAATTCACCGAAGGAGAAAAAGTGGAAGTGATCGGTATTTTAGAACAGTCTAAAACAGATATTCAAATTCTTCCACGTAATCAAAATGACATTATATCTCTTGGACCTTCACAGAATTTGTTAAAAAAACAAGGACTGGTTAGCGAACCCAATGAAACAAAAAATACCGCAGAGGGGTACCTCACCGCTACTGCCGGTGGACTCACCGCCTTTATTTTTGCCTTCCTCGCCCGCGCTCGAGGCGCCCTAATCATGGGCTTTATCAAACGGAGTGGAAATATCGCGCTAAGAATTATAAAACGTGGATGACAAATAATACTGTATACTATATACTTAATACAATAAATCTAATACCTAAAAGCTTAAAGCTAATAGCTATAAGCTACTAAAATATGCCCAACAAAATTTTCATCGGTTCACTAGCGGTGATCATCGCTGCTCTACTCTGGAGTTTAGATGGAACTTTTCTACGCCCCAGCCTAAATGCTCTACCTTCAACACTGGTGGTATTTTTAGAACACACTCTTGGTTTTATCGCGCTACTACCTTTTTTAATCTATTTCCGCGGCCAACTAAAAAATATTACCAAAAAACAATGGCTAACTATTTTTTGGGTGGCACTATTTGGTGGAGCACTGGGCACCACTTTCATGACCAAGGCACTTTTCATGACTGGATTCAAAGATATTTCCGTAGTAATTCTTCTACAAAAATTCCAACCGATCTTTGCTATTTTATTAGCTAGTTTAATTTTACATGAACGCTTTCCGCGCCGTTTCTATCTCTATGTGCTTCTCGCTATCGTGGGTGGTTATTTTGTTACCTTTAAAAATCCTTTCACATTCTACAACATCTTTGGTACGACCGGCTTAGTCGCCGCATTCTCTCTTTTGGCCGCTTTCTCTTGGGGTTCTTCGACTACCTTTGGCAAGTATTCACTCAAAAATATCAACTATGGGCTTCTGGCTGCCTTACGCTTCGGGCTCACAGTTTTAATTATGGCTGTACCGGCTTTATATTTTTATTCTTCCGCTCTAGCCACAACTACCCCTAAAATTTGGATAATCTTAATTATTATTGTCTTCACTTCCGGCGCCGCTGCCATGTGGCTATATTATTTTGGCCTCAAGAGAATCCCCGCCTCTATCGCTACCTTATGTGAATTGGCTTGGCCAGTATCTGCTGTCATCTTTGATTACTTCCTCAACCATAATATCTTGTCTTTTTCGCAAATCGGTGGCGGTCTAGTACTATTATTCTCTGTTTACATGGCTACTGCCCTCAATCGCTCCCATACCATCACTGGTACAGTGATTGAAGGTAGCGGACAAGGCGCCACTCTAGGCTTTCGCACTGCTAATATCCATCCTGGACATGCCCACGGCCTCGTACGCGGGCTCTACGACTGCGCTGTACATTGGGAAGGTCATATCTATGAGGGATTACTTTATTATGGTCTTAATTCGCTTACTAAAAAAACTTGCCTAGAAGTACACATTCTAAATTTTGAAGGAAATCTGCTAGGCAAAAATATCACCATCGTAACCGAAAGATACCTGCGCCTACCCAAAAAATTCAACAACCCGCAAAATTTAATGAAACAGATGGAAAAAGATAAAAAATCTATGGAAAGCTAATAATATTCTGGCCGCCTATCATTAAATAAATTATTATATTTATTCCACCATTTATTTTGTGCTTTATCTATATCAAGATCTTGGACTCTCAAATCTTCTGATTGACTTGATTGGTAAATTATATTGCCGTGGTTATCAACCATCTCGCTTCTTCCATAAAATTTATTTCCCCTTTCAATGCCGATTCTATTGACACAAACACTAAAAACACCGTTTTCTATGGCGCGCGCTCGCATCAGATCAAATCCATAATGATAAACAAAATTAGCGCTATTACAAAATAAAGTAGCCCCTAATAAAGACAATTTTCTCCAATATTCCGGAAACATGTAATCGTAACAAATACCAAGTCCGATCTTGGTATTTTTATATTTAAATACGGTGGGCCCGGTTTTGCCATAATTAAATATCTTCTTTTCTTTGAAAAATAAATGTGTTTTTTGATTCTTAGCCAAACAGCCGCCAGGGCCAACGGCCAACAAAGAATCGAATAATTGATTACCATCTTGTTCTACCATTCCCACCATTAACAAGCCGCCTATGGTTCTGGATATTTTTTGCAAACGAGCCATGATCGTCGGCGTGGAGTTTTTGTTCATCAACGACATAATTTCCTTACGCGTACGAAAAGAATATCCAGTGATTGATAATTCCGGAGTGATAATAATATCTGCTTTAATTTTATGGAGGGCATGCTCCATTTTTCCTATATTAAACTCGACATCTCCCAAACGAGGCGCGAATTGGTAAAAACCGATTTTCATATTATTTTAATATACCTACAGATTTTTCTACGGCGATAATGACAGAATAATCACGAACAATTTTAGTAACGCTTTCGATATCGACATAATACGGTCTGTCATCTTCAATTTTTGGACTCACCGATCTAACAACCTGATAGGCGCTACTGTTGGCTAACGACGGACTCAAAGGCAGGCGCCACTCAAATGCTTGTGCCGCGACTAAATATTCTATCGCGATCACTTGCTGCGCATTTTTAATTATTTCTAAACATTTGCGGGCCGCGATAGTTCCCATACTGACATGGTCTTCCTGGTTAGCGGAAACTGGAATACTGTCAACGCTAGCTGGTGATGCTAAAATTTTATTTTCCGACACCAGTGCGGCCTGAGAATATTGCGCAATCATTAAACCGGAATTCAAACCTTGACCTCCCACCAAAAATGCTGGTAACCCGCCACTTAAGGCCGGATCCAATAGATTATTAGTACGCCGTTCGGATATATTAGCCACTTCACTCATAGCAATACCTAAAAAATCCATTACAAAACCAATTGGTTCCCCATGAAAATTACCACCGGTCAAACACACTTTTTCATCAGTAAGATAAATAGGATTATCAACACAGGCATTGATTTCGATTTCCAATTGTCTGCGGGCGTAATCCATGGTGTCACGACATGCCCCCAAAACCTGGGGCGTGCAACGAAGACTATAAGCATTTTGAATGTTCAGCTTTGGCTGCTTCAAAATTTCGCTGCCCTTTAATAGTAGGCGCAAATTTTCAGCGGAATCTGATTGCCCTTGAAATGGACGCACATCTTGATAGCGTTTGTCATACGCTAATTCCACACAATTTAACGCGTCGATTGTCATAGCTGCTGAAATTTCGGAATTTTTTATTAACCGCTGCGCCTCATACAGATTAATACAACCATAGGCCGTCATAAATTGGGTACCATTTATTAATGCCAGCCCTTCACGATACATCAACTTTACCGGCTCGATTCCGGCTTTTGTCATAGCCTCGAGCCCGGGCAAACGCTCACCTTTATACCATGCTTCTCCCTCACCAAAAACAACTAACGCCATTTGTGACAAAGGCGCTAAATCGCCACTAGTGCCAACCGAACCTTTGTCATAAATAACCGGAGTAACTTGTTTGTTAAGCATGGCTACTATGGTTTCTGCAATAATAGGACGGATACCAGAATATCCTTTAACTAATACGTTTAAACGCAAAACCAAGGCGGCTCGACATATTTCCAAAGGAGCTGGTTCTCCCACGGCCGAAGCATGCGCGCGCACCATACGATAAGACAGCTCAATCGTTTGCTCTTTAGGTAAAATCACATTACCAAAAGCCCCAATACCGGTATTGGTCCCATACATCACTTGGCCATCATCCATCATCTGATTGAGAGCGTCCCAATTCTTTTGAATATTAACAATATTAGTTGGCAGTAATCGCACCACGGCGTTATAACGTGCCACCGCCACTACCTGCTCCACCGTTAAATTCTGACCAGAAATAACTACTTCTTTAATTGCGCTATCATTGATCATATTAATTGTTATTAATAAATGAATTAAGAATTTGATAATATTTTCCCAAACTTTTTATGCTCACCCATTCATTATCAGCGTGATAATTACGACCAACTGGCCCGAATACCACTGCCGGTAAACCTGCTTCGCTAAAATATTTCGCGTCCGAACCAGTATTTCCGGAGATAAAACCTACTTTACGATGTAATCGCCGTTCAACTACAACTTTTAACCGTTCAGCCTCCACATATCTGGAATCAAACTCAAAACAAGGTTTGACGACCGACGTAACTTTTAAATTTTTGTCACACTGGGCAATCCTCAAAAAATTCTTTATTGCGCCAGCTTCCGATTTAGATGTATATCTAATATTTAAAGTCACCCAAGCATGCTCGGGTACAGAATTAATCTCCTCCCCACCACTGATTTGTGACAAAATGCAGGTCGGTCCACCTTTGTTTTTATTAAATGGCAATTGTATTACCAGCCGACCGACAATTTCAAATAATTTTTCAATAGCATTTACCCCTTTCTCCGGTTGCGCACCATGTGCTTTTTTACCTAAATAACTTAGTCTGATGTTGATCACCCCTTTTTGTTTTGTCACAATATTAAAATCAGTTTGTTCTCCTATAATAGAAATCCTTGGTTTAATCTTCAGCCGACCCAATATATCCCTAACCGAAAACCCGTTGCTTTGCTCTTCATCATCCACTAAAATCAGCATCACCGACGGATCGTCCGGACGTACATTTTTAATAACTTCCACCATTACTGCCACCGCTCCCTTCATATCAATCGCACCACGACCATACAATCTATCTCCTTTAACGACTGCTCTAAATTGTTCAACCCGAGCACTAACTACATCAATGTGCCCACACAAACAAACATTAGGTGATATTTTTTTATTACATATCACTAAAGCATTTCCTGTCGTTGTTTTATACTTTTTAACATCCAATTTTATTTTACTATTTGATAAGTACTCAATTATATAGTCAAAGCAACCATCCTTCGCCCCAAACACACCTTGATAAGTCCGAAAATTAATCAATCTTCTAGTTAAATATACAAATGATTTCATAAAAATATAGGGGATGGGGGTCGCTGACCCCCATCCAGTTAATTATCTCACTTTTTCCTCTGCCTTCTCCATCTGCAAAGCCGACCACAATCGCAACCAGCCCACAGCAAAACCAATCGCTTGCCAATCACTAGGAAGACCAAAACGCTGGGCGAGCGGCGTGAAGTTACCGCCTCCGGCCACTTCGGTGAACAAAACACCGGTACTAGTGGTGTAGTCAGTATCAAAAATCTCTCCACCATAGGTCGCAGGCCCGCCAACCAAAGTATGCGACCAAACAGTGTCAGAATGGATGGATGTGTCTTGTTTGTGTGGAGCCAATAACCACTCATCTTTGAAATTACCGAGATGTGTTTCTGGCACCGCAGATCGAATCGCATCAGCGATTTTCTTTACATCACCATCGTATCCCCCAACCTTGGCTGTCTCTAACTCGTCCATTAGCTTACGAACATTCCTCTGGGTAATCAGAGACAGACCTTCTACAGCACACAAAAAACTGGACTGGATGTTAAAGCGAAAACGCGGCTGGCATTTGAGACCCAAAAGCTTGAAAATACTTTTTTGGACCCCAAATAGTATTTTAACCAATGTAACCTTCTGCCGGTCACGATAATATTTGCTGTCTGGGATTCGTGCCAGAACCTCTACTTCCAACTGGGGGAATACGGTTTCTCGTATCCCCGGAACGATATTGGTCTCCACCCTAGCGTACGCTCCCAATGACAAATAAAAAATTATTTCATCGGAGAAATATAAATTACGGTCACCGGTCATGAGCGGAGGATTAATTAGTTCTCTGTCCCACCGTTCCATGTTGGCGGCAAAACTTAAAAGGCAACTCCGCGATACCACCTCATCTTCAACCATGAAGTGATCTTCAAATTCACTCGCCTCATCTATCGTGCACGCGCGATAAATTTCATAGGCAGACGGTTCAACTAGAAACGCCGGGCCCTTATCCACTATAACACGGTACCCGCTAAACCGCTCCAAGGTCTGGGCGACCTCATCCAAAATACGCGTCCCCTCCTTGAACGACTCCGAAGCAAGCACTTGCTCCCTCAGACTAAAAAGTTCGCTCTTTGTCATCTCGTTCTCTCTTTCTGGTAATGGCGTCTAACGACGCGTGATTGTAAAGAACTATCCGGTGGCGCTTGTTGGATTCGCACCAACATCTCTAAACTCACTACTTAGCGTGAAAACATTTCACTAAAGCACCATTTAACGAACAAAAAATCGCCTAGAAGCGATTCGGCCTAAAACAGGAATAGACAAACAAACTACCCGGTCTTAGGCCGAGTGGCGTGATGTAAATTGAATTTAACTAATTTCATATCTCTGTATTAATGTATTACTACATTACCACAGTAACTATGGGGTTGTCAAATATATCCTGTGGATAACTTTCCCCTCATAAAAATAAGCGCCGATTTAGCGCTTATTTTTGCTGATAATATTTTTATACCCTCCCTCACCGTGTTCAAACCAATAGGCTATTCTAGTTACCGTAGTAGTGCTCACTTTGGTTCTCTCCGCAATCTTCCGATAGGACACCCCCTTGCCGAGCATCCGAGCAATTTCCAAACGAGTCGACAATTCTTCTAATTCATCTAAGGTGCATAAATCTCTTAAGAAATTTAAAGTATCACTTTCAGTCTTCAAACTCAAAAATGCTTGGGCTAATTTTTTTACTTTTGGTGAACGCCAATTAATCATATAAATAATTTTAGCATATAAAGTTAGATCAGACAACCCTCTTGACACACCTCAAAAAAATAGTGATAATTTAAGGCTAGTTTTTTCATTCTCAACAATAATACAATACAGGAGAGAATCATGCATATACTAATATTCGTCAAAGATCCAACAGAGAGGGAAAGAATTCTTGCGGCAATTAAAGCAGAAATCCGTATGTTTCAAGACAGTGTATCTGCTCCTGGGTTACGTGGTTTCGCTGCCTTGAAAAGCTGGGTCCAAGATCATAAAGTAAGGATACTGGTAATGAGTCAGGATGAGTGGATAGATAATAACTCGGAACTCTTACCACCAAAATTCAAACCGGTAATACCACTCAAAGTGGTTATCTATGGAGGAATCTTTAAGATCCCCCAGGCATTTCATAATAACCTGATTCCATTGCCGGACCTGGCCCCAAACACAATAAGAAATGTGCTAAATGTAGGCTAGATAAAGTCTAAATCTAAAACAAAACCCCGGACACATGCCCGGGGTTATTCTTAACCAGATAAACCACCCGCGTTAGCGGGTGTGTGCGTTTAAAAGCGTAGCTCTTGGTATAATAAAACCACCTCTCAATTCAGAAAGGAGGTGATTTTATGAGCATACGCACAAAATG
>Ga0172381_10000567_pt1 | contig 44697 bp, 57 predicted proteins | sample Leawel6488metaG_FD_119754 | JGI IMG/M metagenome (GOLD analysis project Ga0172381, IMG submission 119754) | Leachate microbial communities from a municipal landfill in Southern Ontario, Canada - Leachate well 64-88 metaG | ecosystem: Engineered > Solid waste > Landfill > Unclassified | place... | reverse complement strand
GGAGCACTGCCGCCACTCTGATCAAACGTACCGTTAGACGTAGTGTTTGAATTGATTGACACCAGGATTCCATCTATTGATTCTTCTGAAAGATTTGTTCTGGCGAAAGCGTTGGTGAAGTCAGTCGCTAAACAGTTGTCGAAGAAGTTAGCTGGGAACGATGTTAAGCCTGAGCAACCGTACCATGCGTTACTAAAATTAGTCCCATTGCTAACATTAAGTTCTGGGAACGATGTCAAGCCTGAGCAATCACGCCATGAGTAGGAGAAGTCAGTACCACTGCTAACGTCAAGTAGCGGGAACGATGTTAACCCTGAGCAACCGGACCATGAGCCGCTGAAATCAGTCCCACTGCTAACGTCAAGCAGGGGAAACGATGTTAAGATTATACAGTTGAACCATGTGCCCTTGAAAGTAGTCACTGCCCCAGTATCAATCATCGGGAAATCAACAAGATGTTCCCACTCTCGATACGCATGAGATAATGACGTCTCCGCTACAAACTCAGTACCACCCTTACCAGCCCCAAACACATGCAACCGAGATTTTTCTGTCTCAGTTAACTCACGATCAACGAGCACTGCACTCACTACGTCACCCAGTGGGTTGTAAACACTCCCCAGCGTCCACTCACCTTCGGGCATACTCACACCGTAACTGGCAGTCCCTCGTGTTGTAGCGAGGAATAATGTGCCTGTAATACCACCAGCTGGGATAGTTAACGTAAGTGCATCATCAACCTTGTCAAACACTATTCCACCATCTAATAGCTTGGGACGTGACGCGCTAACCGTTTGCGTTAGATTGTAATTATTGCCAGTCTTGTCCAGCACTAATCCAATTGGATCTCCGTCTGCTGCTGCAGTAGTTCCATCAGTGTCTTGGAATAGCGTAGTTGTATCAGACGGGTCAGCCCAAAAACCTTTCTCACCATGCAGGAAAAGTGCCTTAGTGATCGGAGCGTTAATACTGTTCAGTACCCCCCTACTCGTAATAACCCCTCTGCTCGTAATAACCCCTCTGCGGGCAATAGCCCCTCGTCGAGTAATGACTCCCATTACACTGCCTCAATGCGGACCTGTGAAGTTCCAGAACCGGAAGTACATTTTACCCGGTACTTCCCGCCGGTAACAGCGCTGCAGGAGTTAACGCCTTCTGTCAGGGCATCGTCTCCTGTAGAGTACCACTCCTCTTCATCTGCATCATACTTCTGGATGTCAAGGGTGTTACCGTCAAGGTTTTGCACCCAGATTTCTGTAGTCGCCTGCTCGCTTACAAGGGTGATCTCAAATTCGAGAGGATCACCTTCAAGAGTTATATCACCAGATTGTACATTCATTTCTCACCTTCTGTGTACTTATTAAAATACTTATCGTAGACTTCTAACAGTGTAGACATCTTATGCGTGTTCTGATTATACTTCGCACCTGGAAGGGATGCCCAGATATTGGATACCCGCTTTATCGCTTCGGCTACATCACCCCGGTCCACACAGGGAAGAGCATGTTGTTCTTTTATCATTTGCAGGGCGATCCGGTCTTGACTATCAGGGCCGAAGTCTGGAAGCTTCAAGGTCTTCGTGTATGCTACAGCGTAGCGGTGGAGAATTTGATAACGCCCTGCAGCAGTAGACCAGCCGTACCTGGTGTGATTCGTTACATTCGGATGCCGATCATAGCTTCGGAACTTGAGCGGGTGTTCCGCTGTAGCCCCTACAATAACATCATACCCGTCATCAGTTCTGTTCATCAGCTCCTGCCGCAGCTCTGATACCGCGATCATACTGAGGAATGCTTTACGCCGGGCTTTTTGATTATCGGTTATCACTATGTACCTCCCGCTTACAACTCCGGTGTTCTTCTTTACAGTCCCGAAGAGCTGTCCAGAGACCGTCTATTTGTTTGTCATTCTCCGCACTGTGTATTCTCAAGTCTCTTTGCCAGTCAGAGTGAAGGTCTCGAAGGGAGCGTTCAAGTCCGAACCACATCAAACCTATAAGCCCGAATAACGCTGAGCACATTACCGCGAGGATGGGCCAGTCAGCTGCACCCGTGAGTGTATAAGTCCTACTTAAAATAGCATCAAGCAGGACTTTGAATTGTTCGGGTGTCAGCATCATTCCTCTCTTAGCTGTAAACTATTCTCGGTGAAACGCAGACAGTCCTTGCAGACTTCGGATTTGCAGAAGGCTCACCCGCAAATCGGAGTGCCCAGTACCACTGCTGCCTTCGAAGATAACCCATGCCATCTTCCTCTAAATCTTCCCGCAACTCTTTGTCCGCGATAATTCTATCTGACGCAGGAAGAAGCCTGAGCCGCATCAGCTGATATTTCATGTCATGCGCTATACTCGCTCGCATGTTGGTGTCGTCATCAACTGTAGGCCCGCTGGGACCGTCCCATGCGTAACTCTTTATCGCTGTGAGAAAGCCGTCTGTGGTGAGCGTGATATAGTCCGTCTTGATAAGCTGCTTCGGCCTGATCGTGGTGTACGTGGTGTACGGTTTGACCAGCTGATACTTGTACCCACAGGTGTACCATATCTGACGGTCTACGACATTCATGCTTCTAAATCCATGAGAGCAGCTTGACGCTTAAAAAACGCTGCCTGCCACTGGAAGAGGATGGCAGACGATACCTTCTTAACCTCTGCAATGGTAAGCTCATGCTCTTCTCTGTTCACGTCTGTGATAACTGCTGTGGTAAGCCCGTTATCTTCAGCAAGCAACGCAGCTCCTCGGATAGCCAGAGCCGAAGCTTCTCCGCCCTTCCAGGTACCCTCCGGCTCTGTAGTTGTCGCGGGGGCTGAAGCTTCTGCCTCAAAATTCGCCCAGACGGATATGGAAGGGTCTGGTACTACCTCAACATCAATTACTGTTGGAATACCGTTAACGACCTCAACATCTTTTCCTTCAGTATTAAGGGCAGATATTATCTCCTGGTGCATTTCTCTACTAATCTCAATGCTGTCTTCTGGAATACCTTTATTGTAGCAACTATCATAACAACACTTGTTTACTGGATCATAAAGTATCATTTTACACTCCTATTACGATGACATTATACCTTATAGGCCCTGTTGAGGTTCGCTTAACGTGGCAACCTGTCAAGTTAGGATTTGTCACTTGCAATCCTGTTGCGGCCAAATCCACATTTGTTAATACTGGGATGCAGCCTTGTGAAAAAGCTACAGGCCATGTTATTGTACTATCCGCAGTGTCTCCTGTTATGGATATTGCCTGAACGAGTACGCCGTTTACATGAAAATACATTCCTGAACTAAGCGTAGATGCATTAAAAGTTGAGAGATTAGATGTTAAGAATAATGATAGTGCTGCTTTCAGGTCCACCTCTGTCTGTAGACCTCCAATATCAGAAGTATTTGTAGCAATGCCAGAAGTATTTGTAGCAATGCCAGAAGTATTTGTAGCAATGCCAGAAGAGATGTCTTCGTACGCCATAGACGCATCAGACTGTACAACAGGAATCATTCCCTCCTCGTCTGCCGTGGGCACCGGGTACACACCTTCCAAGGCTGAAGCAACAGAGTTGGTTATCGTGGTAAAATCCAGCACTTTAACCCAATAACCTGATGCAACATCTGCGGTAAACGTATCACCGGAGGTGTTATCCACGATGCACTGATACCAGTCATTCCCACCTGGCTCGGTAACAACGTCTTTTGTTACATACTCAGTATCTGCTTCCCACTCATACCGCCATGAAATCGCGACTTTTAACCCGTCGATAAGCTCATTCATTTGCTGAAGAAGCATTACACTTCGGTCAAATGCCCCCTCTATAAGCGACATCTGCAGAGGGCCTTCGTTCTCAAAAACTGTATTCTGCGTAAACGAAAGTGTACGCTCAATAGTGATAACGCCGCCGGGGGAGGTAGGACTCGTTATTGTTACAACCCCTCCATCCGAATCAGAATTTGCAGCTACCGTGTAGTCCGTGTTGAGTTCTAAATCAGAAGATACCCCGGCTGTGTCGATGTACGACACATACACATCTGAGGTAAGGGGGAAGGGAAAGTTAAACGAGTAATCCCCCGGTCCGCTATACGCGTATCTCTCAACGCTTGATGTTAACGCGATTGTCATATTCGTTTCCTTTTAAAATTTCTTAACATAGTACCTTACAACTTATTTAGAAGTCAGTCAATCATTTCACTTATTAATCACTCATTATCCGCTCTGCTCTGTTCGGTGTAGCTCCGGCAGCCTTCAACGCGGTCTTCTCCCACTCACCTTCTGGCAAGTCCGTGAAAATAGAAGACATTACGTCAAAACCGTAAGTAGTAGGAAGCGGAGTCGCCAGCTGAAGACCACTCGCAATTCCACGAAAAGTCTTTCCTGTTATCTCCTTGTCCGGTCTTATAATGTCTTCAATCGCACTGGCAATATCAGCAATCGGTCTTGCAATGATAGACTTATTCTGATACGGAGAAAGACCTGTCGCTTTACGTACAGCACTCTCTATGATGTACCCCATAACCGGGAGAGCCGATACCGGGCCGAGTATGCCGCCTGCAATCGTTTCTGCCGCGTCATTATCCCCCAGATTAGACAACGTGGTGTAGGATATACCGGATGTAACCCAGGTAAGAAGAATCGTTTTTGCTGAGTTCTTGCGAAGCTTCTTCGCCGCCACTCTCGCAGCTTTGAGTTTCCCCGCTTGCGCGGTTATCTCATCAACCCGTCCACCGTTAGCCTTTAGCTCTGTAAGGACGTCCTTCTGGTGTGCAACTTCCTCGCTTGCTTTAACCAGGTCCTTAACTGCGTCCATGCTGGCTCGCATGTACGCGAAAGGTGTAGAGACATACGCGGTAGAAACCTTCGAGAGTGGGTCCTGCCTGCGTTGTAACGCGGATAACCCGGACAACTCAGAAGTCTGCTGAAGATTCTTTGTAGCGGACTCAACTCGGAGCATGGCTTCTTCAGGCCGCATTTTGTCTACAACCAGGAGTTTACGAAACAGCGAGTACCCGCCCATATAGATTGCAGCCTTATCACCAAGATGAATAGGAAGCATCAGCTTGTTTGAAGCTTCGTTCGCGTAGAACCTGATAATGCCGTCAGGGTCAAACTTGCTCGGTTTAACACCCCCGAGGTCCTGCTTGAACGTCGGGTCAATATCGAGGCCACGCTCTTTGATATACGTGCTGTACTTATTCATTATCCGTATAGCTTCTGCCGGGTTGTTCGCAAACTCAGCCAGCCCTTTCGAAAGCTCCCGAGGAGTCATACCCTCCTGGTCCACCATGTACTGAATAGTAGAGTCAAGCTGCTTCGCCCCTACCATGGCCTTCGCCGCCAAGGTAGCACGAGTGGCATTACGGATCATAAAGTCCGTTATGGTGTGTTTTGGGAAAAACTCTTTATACCCCCGGCCAAGCACGTTCAAGCTGTTGTGCATCTCCGTGATAATGTCATCCCCTACAAACTCTCCAAACTTCATCCTGATAGCTGAGAGTACATCCTTGTCATGGAGAACAGCGTTAAGGTCAGACATCTTCTCACGCCATGCAATGTAGTGGCTCATATCCCGTGCATAGAAGTTCGCTTTCTCAAAAGCGTCCATTACCCGGATTTTACCCGCGCCCATCGGAATACCCTTCGAACGCTCACCAAGTCGGCCAGAGTGTTCCGCGTCTGCCTTATACTTTGCTGTTTCATCCCGGAGGAAAGCGGATAACGGTGTCTCCAATTCGTCCAGTCCTTCACGAATAAGCGGAGCGTACCAGTCTCTCTTCGGCATCGGGCGGCCTTCAGCCTTCTCAAAAATGGGATTAGCCTGAGCATGACCCCTCTCATACCATGCGTCCAAACCACGAAGAAGCATAGCCTCTTCAGCCGGAAGGTCCTGGATAGCAGCGATCATCTCATCCGTGTAGCCCTCACGAAGCTTAAACTCCTCCATCACTCTCGCATCCCGGAGGATCATAGCCAGGTCAATGCGCTCATTCTTCGTTAATTCAAGGGGAACTGCATTACCCTTCCGGTCGATAATGGTGTAAGGCTTTCCTGCCTCATCAACTATACGCACCTTGTCAGCAGTGGAAGCTCGTTTGAACATCAGCTTGCGAACATCAATATCTTTCTCAAGCTTGAAGGTATCGCCGAAGATACCCTGAAGGGGGCGAAGGTCTTTATTCAAAATGCCCTGCTGCATCGCATCCTGTTTGGTTACGTCAAAAAGCTTTCCGAGCGCGGAGTCTACGTGCTTCTTGTAGATGTCCTGCATCAGCGTTCTACCCACACTTCGCCAGTTCTCAATAAAGCCATAACCCGGAGCGTAGAGAAAATCTTTCGCCATTTGCCTGAAACCCCGGCGCTTCTTCATGCTGTCTACTGCTGTGCTTTTCTCTCGGTTCCGAAGAGCGGTATTCACGTCCTTCACACCGGGAAGGATTTCACCGATAACACCCTTCTTGATCTCGGCCTGCCGTATTTGATCTGCCAGCAGTCCTTCCATCCGCAGCTCATTTCCCTTATCAAATAAATCACTAAGCGACTTATCCAGCTCAACAAGCTTATCAAGTGGCATGTCACCAGCCTTTCTCTTCAGCTGCAGGAGGCTGCGAACCATACCGTCTTCAACCGACATCGGCTGAAAACCGTCAGCAAGAAACTCAGCCTTCTTCTCCGGTGACAGCTTTTCTACCCGCTTAAATCCGTCAAAGAGAGACTGTGTAGCCGCGTCAGTGAGGCCCTTCTTACTTGCACCCTTCTTAACAGTATTATTGATACTCTTTATAACTTTCTTTCGTGCTTCCCGCTGAACTTCACGAAGTCTTCTGGCTGCGATAACCTGAGCCATTTTCGATCTGGCAGCTCTCTCACCTTCTGCATGACCAGCGGTACGTGCAGCACGGGCTTTCTGGCGCAACCCGGCGATAGCATTCTTGAATGTGTCAAGGTTCTCCTCGGACTTGTTGCCGTCTTCCATCCAGTTCTGGATACCAGTTTTCTTCACATCAGCCACCAGCTCGCTGTGCTCCGCAAGTTTCTCGTCAGAAGCACGACGGCCTTCGATCCCTGAGATGCGCTCGTCAATATCCTTCAGCTCTGCTTTCCGGCCCTTGATCTCCTCTTTCAGCGCATCAGCTTTAGCAATCAGCTCCTGTCGTGCAGGATCACTTTTCTTTACCCCCTGCTCTCGTAGGTCCTTTTCTGCTTTAAGAACTCTTCGCCTCTCGCGGTGAAGCCCATCTACCGCAGCCTTCGCCTCCCTCGCAGGAGTAACCCCCCTGTAATCTTCTCCGTGCAGCTCTTTAGCCAGACGAACACGGGTGTCCCGAGTTTTAGCAAGTTCCGCAGCTTCGTTATCCGTAAGCTTCCCAGTCTCGTCCAGCTTCTTCTCAAGGCTTTTAACTCTGTCCCGCGCCGTCTCAAGAAGCTTTGTCTTATCATAAACTTCTTTATTAAGACTTTCTATCTTATCAAGAGCTTCTTTGGGCGCAGGCCCTTCACTGACCTGTGCTTCCTTCCGCGCCTCACGCAGGTCTTTTATCAAACCAGAAGTCTCTTCCGTCGCTGGAATCTCAGCTGCTGCCTCTGTCGCTTTCCGTCCATGCAGGTCTTTAACCAGCTCCGCTCTGGTCTTCTTGAGCTGCCGGTACTCGTTCTTTGTGACTTCTGTTACCCGGCCAGCCTTTGACACATATGCGTCTGCGAGAATCTTGTCTGCAGCAATATCGTCTGCAGCAACCAGACTATCCGTTGTCTCTCTGACATGCAGTTTCTCTTCATAACTCAACTGGTCGTAAGGCGTCTTTTGCGCCGGTGCTGCTTCTGCTGCAATAGCCTTCCCCTGCGGAGTTTCCCGGAGCTTTGCCACCGGAACGTCCTGACGCTTTTCCCACTGCCTCAACATGTGTTTAACACCCACGGATTCTATGCCCCGCCGTGCGCCGCTCAACGTACCCCTCACCGCTCCCGCCGCTGCACCCGCACCCGCTCCGGCCGTGCTGAGTACAAAAGCGTTTTTCATGGAGTCTTTGAGTATCTGCATGGAGCGGTCTACCATGTAGTCCACGTCCCAGGTCTTAACATCCGTGTCCTTGAGTGCGTTGCTTAACCGCATACCCGTGTCTTCAATCGCTGCCTTCTGCAACTCAAGGAAGCCCAGGGTCACCGCTGTTCCGGTGTAGTGCTTCGCTGCTGCTCCTGCGGTCTTGAGTGCTGAGCTTTCCATCACCTTCGCCCCTGTCTCCACCGCCCCGGCAGAAAACGCACGAGCCATGCCCTTCGCAAAGTACGGAGCGACAAAGTCTTTCGCCTTCGGCACCAGCTCCGTTACTCTTGACACTGGGAGAAAAGAAGAAGCACCAATGGTGACAGACCCAACATTCGTAGCGGTCTTAATAACGTCAGGATCGACTCCCGCCTTCCTCATCTCCTGCGCGGCAGACCCCATCATCTGGTATCCGAAGTTACCGATCGTTGCACCTATGGCCTTTGGAACCCCGCCAGCATCCGCTCCTACCGTGACGTTCCAAGCATGTTGAAACTCGTCCCCCGCTTCCTTCGCTCCGTAGTTAACCATCTGAGCGGGAAGCTCAATGAAGGGCTTGATTATCTTGTCAAACCGAGACTCCGCAGGATACTCCGGTGCAGGGATGGCTTCCATCTTGCTAACAGCTTCATCCAGCGCAGCCATGTCCCCGTTTGTCGCAGCGATCCCCATCTCCGTGCTGTACGTTGCAGCTTCCTGCGCAGTGTTCCAAGTCTCCTTGATAAATTTCGTCCTGCGATCCAGTGCCGCAGTGAAGTTATCAGTACCCGCATCAGGACCAAGACCGATACCGAAAGCAGAGCTGGTCATGCTGTTTTGAATCCCGGGGGCAGGAACCTCCTCGGCACCTGTCCAGTCAACCCCCTGTTCAGGCACTTCTTCCGCCGTGGACCAGTCCACTCCCCGCTGCTCCTCCCCCCCTGAAGAAACTTCCTCTCCCTCTGGAACCTCTTCCGCTGTGGCCCAGTCGATTACCTGTATAAGCGGAATCTTTTTCACTTCATTCTTCACCACCCCAGAATCTATCATTTGCCACCCCTCACGCTTTTACCATCCCAGTATTCACCAGACGCTTTATCCCCCCACCAATCCGCATTGGCATTCTTGTAATGCTTAAAATGCGCAGGGACACCTGCTGGTCTTTCAGGAGCTTGTTTTACCACAGGCGCAGCTTTCTGTACAGGCGCTTTCTCCTTCGCTGACTCTGCAGTGGCATTCGCTGTCTGGGTTGTCGGGGTGTACTTGTCGTAGTTACCAGTGAACAACCCGGGCTTATCATCCCCTGACTCCCATTTCCACTTCGACAAATGGTCTTTAAGAACTTCCATCGGGTCTGCATCCGGGTGTTGGATCATATAATTTGTGATCGCGCTTTTCGCTGCAACCTTAGCCTGCACTGTCTCAAAATCCAGTGCTTCTTCTTTGTACAACTTCTCACCGCTAACAGCCTTCATGTCCGTGGAGAACAACCCCTGCCGGGCGATAGTGTCAATCCACTTCACTGCCGCATTGTATCCTACGTTACTCTTCAACGCCGCCATCTTCGGGTCTTTGCCGGTATCCGCTTTATAAATCAGACCCTTTATCTTCGTGTACTGCGCCTGAGTCATCGCGGTGTCCGGGTCTGCTTGAGCAGCAAAGAACGCTGCACGTTTACTCCCATTTTTACCAAGCTTGCCGTCGTAGAACCACTGCATCGCGATGTTGCCGTTGTGGTACTGAAGCTGCTTCCCTGTGTACTTCACTTCCTGTTCTTTATCTTTAAGAAGTGCGTTAAAAACCTTCTTGTCACTGGAAGGCAGGTTAACCCAGTCAACGTCCTTGAGGTCCCCGCTGTACACTCGTTTACCCGTAGCCTCATCAACCTTAATGCCTGCTCTAAACTTCGCACTTGTGGCCTTCTGACGGTCTATTACTTCCCGATCTGAAGAAGAGTTCAACCCGTTGGCTACCGTCTCAAGAACTTTCCGGTTCGCAGGGCTGAGTTCTGCGTAATTATACTCCGACAAATCTCCTGTAAAAGACACACTCCCGTTCTCATCCAGCTGAGTGTGCTCCATGAAAGACTGATTCGCTTCTGCCTTCCTCAGAGCAGCTGCCGCCTTCGTCTCTTTCTGGCGAACTTTGCTTATCTGATTATACACCTTCGACCCTGCAGAACTCATCGCATTCGGATTAAAGTCTGCCAGTGAAACCCCATCAGGTAACGACGCTTTCCCGTCTTCATCCCATACAACTTGCTTCAAAAACGCCTCTGCATTCGCGTTTTCTGCCTCACTCGTCCGCTGCGCGTCTACCTTACGAAGATCATCCAGCTTACTCTGAATATGTGCAACAGCGAAAAGGGGAAGCTCTGTACCGTTATCCGCTGCATCCTTGAGTATGGAAGTCCACTGAGCTTTTACCTGCGCGACACTCTGCGCCCGATTATTTCCGTCTCCGAGAAGGGATATGTCCATGGCATTGTCAATAACCGCTTTCGCTACCTTCTGCGCTCCCGCCGGGTCATCCGCATAAACACTGTCGAGGTCAGCAAAAGCCTGAGAGAATTTTGCTCCATCCATTTCCTTTATCGCACCGACAACCTGCGTAGGCATCGCCCGGAAAGCTTGAGCTTTCAGCTGCTTTTGTACCTTCGCTGCGTTATCTTTAACACCGCCGAGAAGAGCTTTCTTCGCTGTCGCAATTTTCTTCAGCGACTTTACTCGGACCTCCGGGTCCCCCTCGATCATCCCGTACTTCTTAATCCACGCTTCTGCCGCCGCCGGGCTTTCCAAAAGGAGCGTGTCTATACTGACGCTCTCTATTTTACCAAGAACCGCCATCTGACTTTTTGGGGACTCAAAAGTTGCGGCCATCGTTTGCTGCACTACCCCGTTCTCGAATACTCCCATAGGGTCTTTCTGCGCTTCCTGTAATGATGCGGTGGTCAAAGCGTACACTGTCTGCTGCTGAAACTCTTTCTGCTGCGCGACAGTGTGCTTCGCTACCTTATCAAGCGCGGATATTTTCGTACCATTCGACATCGCAAGGTACTTCTTTCTCGCATTCGGTGACAAGGAGTTTGCATACTCCGTGTAAATGTCTTCTACCCGCCGCTGTGCTGCAGCGCTTACATCAACTGCATCCTTTCCCTTCAGATTTAAAAAGCCAGGAGCAGTTTTATCCCCGTCCGTAGGGCTGTAGTACAAGGCTTTCTGCGCTTCCTCCCTCGCTTTAAGATACGCATCTGTCGCGTACAAAGTATCCTGATTATCCCTGTACTTCATAGCGGACTCAGCTATTACCCCCATCCCCCTCTCAAATGCGTCCGGGGAGAGCGCAGAAGATTTGGCCTTCGGTGCTTCTACTGTCGCTGCATTCTGATGAGCGGCATGAATCCGTGGAGCCTGAATGCCCCCCGCACTGTTCATTTGCGGAGCGCTCAAAGGATTTATTCCCCCACCTGCGCCCGGTGTTTCTGAAGCCAATGCGAAATCCGCTTTTCTCTTTGCCATTAACTCGTCCTTTTTATTCCTCTGCTATACCGCTTCTACCCGCTGTTTAGGTCAGTGACTTGCTATAGGAAGAAAGGCCGCCAAACAGCCCGTCCGCAAGAGCCTGATTATCTTTGGACTCCCATGCTGCGTAATCATTTTCCCCTTTAAGAAGAATAGACTCAGCAGAAATCCCCGCGTTATACTCTGTCATGGCTGCATTTATGTTCCCTTGACTGATTGTACTTGCTGCAGAGAGAACGGAGCTACCGTAGTTAGAAGCCGCCTGCGCCCTGCCCTCCATGATCGTTGTCTGCGCTGCAATCGCCCCTTCCCAAACAGACTGGGCTGAAGCATCAAGAAGCTTCGCCGCCGCATAGTCCGCTCTATACCTCACGGTCATCACATCCATATCCTGCTGCGTTTGAGCATCAACTCGTGCAGTGTTCGAAGTCCCCGTATTCATCTGAATACCAGAAGCGCCCTGCGCGACTTTCATGCTGCCCATGTTGCTCTCAAACTCCTGAGTCATGTTGCGGATGTCAATGTCCGCGTCAAGCCAGGTCTCAAGAGCTTCCTGTTGTAGAAGCTGAGAGTTGTACTGCGCGGCAGCGATAGATACCGCCGCGTTATAATTCGTTGTGGATACCGTAGACGCAAGGTTCAAATTAGCTGCGGCCATTGTAGCATCCGCATTAACACTTGCAGCTTTGAGAATCGACGCAGCGTTTGCCCGCCCCGCTTCCAGGGTCATCTGCGCGTTGTACCGTGAGTAAGCAAGATCAGTGGCAGCGCTGCTGCCGTCGTCCCCACTCATGTACCCCATTATCCCACCAAGCCCTGCACCTATCGCGGTACCCACGCCCGGCATTATCATGGTCCCAGTTTGCCCGCCCTTAACTGCACCTGATATGGCTGATCCTGTCTGTGAACCTGTTGCCATTTATCTCACCCGTTTACCTGAAGTTCATCAATAATACCCACAACTGTGAGGGGGAGAGGCTTCGTCTGCCGGATAAAGATGTCTGAAGCTCTATCACTCCCATTCGTTAAAGACACGCTCTTTACCCCCTGAAACAGTGGAACTGCTTCACCCACTTCATCTGCTGGCGTTCTAAATGGAATCTCTTCTTCCCCTATCTCACCACGCTCAGAATCGTACCTGCCAATCTTACAACCAAGAGAACGATACAACATAATCTGAAGATGATCTGTCCTCCTCGGACTTGTCATTGTTGTCCCCTGATTACTCAGAGCAAAGTCTGGAAGGATCGGCAGAACCTCCGAAGTATATGGAAGCCCTACAACCGCTCTTTCTACCGAAATTGGAAGTGTTATCTGCCCGTTTTCAACGGTATACCCAGACATGACCATCCCGTCACCAAGAACGTCTACAGTCAAGCCTTCAAGATGTTCAAGGCCGGAGATAACACTCGCTGCGTCTCCGTTATACACTGCAAAAGAATCAAGGAAATATGAGTCAAGAACGTCGTCTGAAGTAAACTCAGGGGCCTTCCGTTCAACGTAGTAATGCGGCCCCCACGCTTCGGCCAACCCTGCCTGAACAATTTCGTAATCTGACATAATCGTTAAGCCGTCTTCATCTTCCGCCAGCGCCGAAAGCTCTTCTTCCGTCAACTCATGCCCATCCGCGTCCTTGAATACCACGTTATCCGCGTACACTTCTTCTGTTGCTACAGCGGGAAGCCAGCGTTTCACCAGCACCCACAGATCATCCTCCACGTCTCCCGGAATACACCCACAGCACTTGAACTCCCCCTCCGTGTCATGCGTGTGCCACCCGATTACGTTGTGCTCTTTCTTAAATGTCAATCCAAGAAGCGCACCGTCTTCCCGCACACTCCAAATTATCCCACTCGGAGTTTGCTGATAGCACCACGCTGTTATCGTGTATTTCTCCGTAAGGTGAGGAGCAAGAACAGAAAGATCTGAAGTACTGTACGTCCCGTACACATAGTCATAAACAATCTGCTCTACTGTCCTCCCGTGCCGCTCAAGAAAGATAATACTCAGCCCTATCATAAGAGCAGGAAGTTTCTCTCCTCCATGGTTCGTATTTCTTGTAGCCGTGATCGTGGAGAAGGATATAGGTGAACCACCACCGGATACTACCCACTCGTCTCCAAGCGTTCCAACAAGCAGGCTCGCTGCAGGCACGATCCACTGAACCTTGTTCTGCGTACCGGAATCAAAAGTCGCAGTAATCGCGTCTGACTCGACAATGGGCGAGGATACAGAGAAATCATAATAATTACCGGACTGAGAGAACCAGGTGGTCTGTGGCCGGGCCGTATTCGAAGCGAATAAAAGCCTTTGCTCGTAGAACCCCACGTACTCAGGATACCCGTTAACCGGCCCCCACTCCTCAGAAGACCACTGCGTAGTTGTCGTTGTGTCTTCCAGGTCTGTACTCACCGTTGCACTCGCCACAGTCGTACTCGTTACCGCTGTGATCTCCATCGTCCCACCATTGACAGTGAGCGTATGGTCGATAAAGTCGTCTGTGAACAGGTCTTCTGAGGCCGTCAAGGTTATATCCCCTGTGGTGCCAGACGGCTTAATCGTTATTTCTGAGGTATTCAGGACATACGGTGGCGTTGTTACAGACATCTCATTCGCTGTCCAGTCTGCTGCGCCAAACCGCTTAAATTCAATAGGCATTCTGTCCGGCTGAGTTATGAAAAGTATGTCATTTGACTGAGCGAAAGTCATCTCATCAATGTCCATCGTCCCGTTAAACTCAAACTGGTACACGTCTCCAGATCCATCATCGTCCAACACCATTGCCCCGTCTGTTCCGAACACCGCACGAACCAGTCCCCCCGTATGCAGGAAGAAGATTATCATGTATGCATGTTCTTTATCAAACGTGAACGGTACGAACTTCGGCGTCACTGAGTCGTCAATACTGAGGTCTGACAGATCGTATATAAACTCAAATCCAGAGCGCCGAGTTACCGGCCCCTGGACTTTGACTGTCATATTCTTGACTGTCTTGCACCCGTTCTTATACCTGTCATTATCCATCCGGGCGTACAGCTCATGACTTACTTCCCCCGATGTAAAGTTTACCTTCTGACGAAAATAACTCATCTACCCCACCCCCTGGAATAACGAGAACCCGGAGGGGAAACAAAAGTATCCTTCTCCGGGTCGTCTGCGGGAACAAGGTCCTGACTTCCGATATTCGCATCCGTAGCTTCGACCTCAAGCCGCATGACCTTGAGCTGATTATTCAATCTCTCCTGTGTCTTCACATCATTGACCAGCGGAAGAGTAAGGTGAATCGCCAAGTCCGTATAAAGTAGACGGATAAAAGACTGAGAGAACCGTTCAGCATTCGTCTGCTGAACGGTGTACTTCAGGTACACATCCGTACACTGCGGCCCGGTAGACAAGTGGGGAATGCTAATATCATCCCCCTCTACTTCCCAAAGAATTTCATCCCCGCACGGTGTTACAACCGTCAACGGGGTAAGGCAATTCGAAGGGATAGGATAAAGCGGACCGTACATCCCATCCTCACTGGACTGCTGAAGTTTATATGTCTTCCGCGCAAACGACCAGTCATACGATGACAGGTTGAAATCTCGAACCATCGGGTAAAACACCCTGCACAGCCCGGACTCTTTCGGGGAGTCCACGGTGATAGAGTGGATACTCGGTGCTCCGACCAGGGCTAACGCCAGATTACAAATATCTACGTCTGAAGACATCTCTCACCTCAAAGTTTATCTACGTCCTGCTTTGCCGCCGTTGAAGTCTTCTTTTTCGTAGAAGCCTTTTCTTCAGCTTTCTCCATATTGGGAGGAACCTTGTTCCCCGGGTTCAACTCAATATCCCCCTCCCATCCAACTCTTACAGACCGTACTCTACCACCTTTCAAAATAACCTGCCCATCTTCTGTGCAGCGACAAATCATTATTTCTCTCCTTATAAAAGAACGCACCCGCTACAGGTGCGTTCTCTCAGTTATCGTGCGGTGTTAACCCCGAGAACAATTCCAGCGTCCCAGGTTCCAGAAGTCGTTGCTCCCACCAGGGTGATAGTAACGTACTGCTGGACATTTGTGGGAAGGTAAAATTCCACCGGGCCGTCATTCAAATCTGCCAAGGCAATAACATTTGTCTGTCGGGTAGTAGCCGCTGTGTCAGCAACCGTACCGTCCTTAACGATAAACCCCGTAGCCGCAACCAAATCGTGCCCGGAAATAAAGCACTTAATCGGCCCCCCCTTGCCTCGAATCTCAGACCCGAGGTCCAGAATCTCCGCTGTGCCGTTATATGCCAGGTCACTTGCGAAGGTCGTTCTTGCATCAATTTGCATTTATCCCTCCTTAGGAAATTTTCGCTTCAGTCAGTTTGATGCTGTCGCTCATGTGAATCGGAATACCATTCAGCATGGTGACATTCTTCTCACCATAAATATCTCCAATGGTAAGCGCCGCATTCGATTTGGTGTACGCCAGCTTCGTGAGGAAAGCTTTAGTAGACCGATTCATGTAATACGTCGGGCGGCAGGCCTTCAGGTCCGGAATAGACGCGCTCATGTCAATCAGGTTATTCATAAGCTTTGTAAGCTCAGAATCCTGAACAGTAGCAGACACCGAAATGTTCGCCAGACGGTTGATGTACCGATAGTCTTCAACACACAGACCCACAGAGATGCGGAACTGCTCGGCGTATCCTTGAAAAACCCGGCCTTCAGCATCGTGAAGGTCAATAACACCAAGGTCTTTCTGCTCAATACCCTCTTTCGAACCTTGAGGGGTAATACCGTACACCTTGTCAAGGCCCCAGCCGATAAGGTAAATGGAGGTCAGGGCACCAGAAGTCGTCCCGCCTTGATCGAATACCTGATCCATGGGGTTAAAAGAACCGAATGTGTCAGTCTTCTTCCCGAGCGCGTCATAGCGGGGAGCAATTCCAGCAAACTGAGCCGGATAATCTTTGGTATCACTATAGAACAGCGCATCAGCAACCTGCTTACCGAGGCCACGAACAATCGCGTCGCCCTTCTGCTTGCGGAATTTGGGAATGTCACCAGAGTCACGAGCAATAAGCTCATCAACTTCAGCCCGGTTCTCAAGTGTGGCCATCGCCTCATCGACCTGCAAGGTGCCAGAGGTCTTAGGACGAATACCTTGATTGTACATACGCCATGTACCCTCAGGCATACTATCTTCAACGGTAATTCTGTGAAAGTTTTTACCGCTCGCTTCTTTGAACGGCATGTCACCAACAGCGTCATCACATTGTGAGTACACCGCAGCAACAGTCGCGAGGGACCCATCGGGGTCTCTCATCTTTGAAAGGTTGTACAGCGTCGGCCATTCGGCCTCTGTTGCGGGATCGTAAGCCATTATTTATCTCCATCTTTGTACATTGTCGGATACCTTTCTTTTAAGACATCCTTTTTAACTGGTGCTCCCTTCCCTTTTGTAAGGAAACCCCCCTCTTTAAACGCCTTTGAAACCTCATACATAAAGCTAATCACTGCCGGGTTTTTGCCCTCCCCTGATTCCTTCAGAAGTTTTGCAATCTTCCCGCCTGAAGGAATAGCGCTAAAGACAGCCTCCGCGTCTGAAAGGTACGCCGCTTTATTCTCCCCCCATTCGTTGAACAGCTCCGTCCGGCCTGCATCATACTCCTTCGCTACCTTCTCCGCTCGCATCCGAGTAGAATCAGCACTGAGCTTGAGGACAGAGGACAGCTGGTCTTGAGAGAGCTTTTTCTTCTTTGCCCACTCTCCAAACGCATCAGGGACACCCTCCGGCAACTCGTACTTCTCGGGCACCGGCTGTGCCAGCTCCGCTTTAGCATAGTCACGGGCAAGATCTTCAGGCGACTTATATCCTTTAAGCCGTTCATTACTGCGAAGGTCTTCTGGCAGCCAGGATTCAGGAGCAGCTGGCGTCTCTTCTGCAGCAGGTGTACCCGGTGTCTGACTTGCAGGAGGGGTACTTGTACCTCCGTCAAGAACAGATTCAGGAACAGGGGTTACAGGAGTTTCTACAGCAGGGGCTGCTTCTGGCGCGGCTGGCGCTACGGGTGTATCAGGCATCTTTATTCCCTTCTTTTATTTTTTGTAATTGAAGTTCCGCGTAGGCTGCAGGGTCAACATGGTTCAGCATCTCAATAATCTGAATCCCAATAGACCGCGCACCTAACGCAGTGTACATCTGTTTCTCACTCTCAGAAAAATCATCAGCATACACTCGGCACAGGCTGAGAACCCACCAGATAACATTCCTGCCCGTCTCAGTCTTTAACGAGGAAGAAAGGTCCGCAAGAACACGAGTATAAGCCTGCTCCGCTTTCTTCTCGTTCTCCACCAACTCTTCTTCAAGCTGATCCTGCCGTTCTGTTATGTCAAATTCGGACATCAGTACACCTCCTCACCGCCTAACGCTTCTTGCATGTTGACACCAGCATCACTCATGTCGCTGGCTACAGTAGCCTGAGACTCGTTTGTTTGATTCTGCATCTGCTGAACGGCCATAGCCTTCTGGTCCTTCTGCGCCTGCGCTGCCCGCTCTGCTCTCTGCTTACGTGCAGCCTGCGCCTGCTCAAGCCCTACCAGCACTGTCGCTGGTGCGCCGTCCATATCGTGCAACTCTTCGATCGAAGCGTCAACGTCTACCCGATCAAAGGCTTCTGGCTTAATCGCCGCAACAGCCTGCGTATGCTGAAGAAAGGTGATAAGCGGTTGAGCACCAACCTGCTTCTGCAGCTGTGCAAGAACGGAGGTAAGCTTAATATCGTAACTCTGCTTCTTTACGATCTTCAGAAGCTCAGGAGGAAGCGGATCGAACAAGTTCTTCCGAAGCATGATGTTAAAGCAACGAATAAGAAGGGGCTTCAGGTCTTCATGAAAAATACTTCCAATCATCGGACCAACTCGCAGCATCCCTTCCTGGTCCAGCTTGTTCACCTGCGCGGCTTTCAACGGCGAAGCGTTCGGGTCCCGAGAAGCGGACAGGAAAATGTCATTATAAAAAGTTCGTTTAATCCTCTGCTCCACCCGGTCCACGAAACCCATAACCCCCGCGTAGTTAAAAGGCTTATCATATAATGTCGTAGCCTTCTCATTCATGGTATTCCGGGAGTATGTGATACCCCCCGGCAGGCTGTCTACCTTCCCCCTGAGATGCGCGGGAACGAAGAGTGGGGGGAGAACGTCTTTATGCACTGCCATAGACGCTGACTTCTCCATCTGCTGCAGCCTCATGACATCTGCTACCGCGTCCGCGCCAGAACCAATGCCGTAAGTATCTGAGCCAACAACCTCTCCCCGTGAAACAACATACGGAAATTCGTGATAACCAGAACGCTCAAGCTCAATCGGCCCTGCGTCACCCGACGGTGTTCCTGTCTTACCTGTTCCATTCAGAAGAAACACAAACTTCGTGAATGGCATCCCGTTCCCGTGCTTAAGGGGAACCGTGCATTCAAGACAGGTAAAATAGTCATGCAGGAAAGCCGGATCCGCATTCTTCCGCTGCATCTCTTCCGGCAGCTTATCTTCGTAATCGTCGATAAGCATCTGACCAGTACGGAACACCGGACGATACAGCCGATTAACCACTCCGTCACTGCCAGCAGAGAAGACATACTCCCCCCATGTCAGTGTTTCAAAGCGGAACGGATCCCCATCTTCACCGATATACGTGCAGCCATTACCGAAACCACTCAACTCAATGTACGCCGCAGACCGAGCTTGATAGAAATTCGAGTTCGAAAGCTGATACATAAGCTTCTTCTGGGCGCTGTACATCCACTTCTTCAGGATCGGGTAAGAATTAAGTGTCTTGTCCTCAAAGTCCTGTGAAAACCACTGTTTAGTCGGAGGAGTGAGCCAACCGTAAAGCCCTGAAACCATTACTTTCAATGCTTCTTTTGCTTCAGGATTTACTACTTTGCTGTTCGTGTATCGACGAGGAGCCGGACGGGAAGTGGAATTGAAGACACCTCTGCCGGGGAGTATGTAGTCAGACACATCCTGCGCCACAGTATCCATGTCACTACGGTCATTCAGCATCTCCTGATACTCAGCCAGATAGTCTTTGCCTTCCCACTCTTCTTGTGATTTCTTAGCCATCAGTCTCCACTCAGCACGGAACTTGAAAGGTTCACTTCATCATCCGTAAGCGGGGAGGTAAGCACGGTGCTTGACCGCCCTTTAGGGGATTCCTCTGCAGAGTTGTACGCCGCTGCAATCCGCTCTGCAAGATCAGTAGACTGACTCTGCCAGTTCGATGAGGTACTTGCTGTAGCCTTCGGTGCTGACGCGAGAAGAGCGTATGCTGACGCATTGTTGTACGCTTGAGCCATCATCGTTGTTATCCCCGCCATGGCTTCTGAGATCGCAGACGTATCGAAAGCGGGGTACTCAACAGTACTCTGCGGCACAGACGAAGCAGAGGAAGACGATGTTCCAAACAAATCACCAAGTCCAAGGTCCATTCCGCTCATGTCATGCCCCCAATATCGTAGAATTTCCTAACCCAAACGGGTCGTCATCGGTCTTTGTGGCAGCCGCGAGTTTCGTTTTCTTAACAGACCCGCCAGCTGACGTCTCCTCAGTCTTGTCCTTTGAGGATGTAGCCCGTGTAGAATCCCCTCGCTCAATCGGGAGATCCCAGGTGTACCCATTATCTCCATACTTCTCAACAAGGCTGGCCAGGCTGCTTTCCTGTGAATCCGTCCAGTAACTTGCAAACTCATTGTTTATCCGCTTCTGCTTTGTCGCGTCTGTCATATTGTAATCCAGACCGGCTACCGCAGCATGGGACATCTCGTCATTAATCTCAGCATTTATCAAGTCAGTCGCGGTATTCGCAGCATCAAACTTCGACGTGTACAATGCGTCGATCTGTGCAAGCGCTGACGTGCGCTCTTCTTCCGCCTGCTGCTCCGCAAGCAACGCATCATAGTCCACATCCGGTATAAGGTCTGAAAAATCAGGTGTCTCGAAAGAGAAGTCACTGCCGCTGGATGAAGAGCTGCTTTCAGAATTTAGCGCGTTCGCAAGGGTATTGCCTACACTGCCACCGGTCCTGTCAGAGCTGAAAGGACTGCTGCTCCCACCAGGGGAACTCCCCGTCAGCGACTCCCACGGCGACCAGGTTACTACGTCTGCCACCCCACTCATTGTTTTCTCTCCGGTACGAATTTCATATTAACGTCTTCCTGTCGGATTTGTGTTATCAAACCATCTACTGTTATACTACTTTTACTTATAAAAAGGCTTTTTGTCAATACCCCAATGTCTTTAAAACCAACAAGGTGAGCGAATTTAATAGCTAATGTGTTCGTTACTGGCGTGTGGCCGATGAAACTGAGAAGTGGTTTCCCCGTTTGTGTGATGGGGGTATTGAACAGCTGGTGAGCAGCAGAAGATATGGCATACACCGCCTGCCGCCCCCGATAACTCGGGTGAATACCGAAGTGGACATTAGCAGAAACGCGGGTGACTTCGGTCAGGCATACGTCCCCCGCTACTCTCAACGAGTCTACATCCAAAACAGCGAAGCAGTAGGTCCCCCTGTTCGACAGCATCCGGCCAATGTCTTCCATCGTCGGGTGAGCAATAGAATAAATCCGCTGCTGATCCGCGTCATCAAGAATGTCCTCCCAATACCGAAGCACCCGATCATACAGATCCGGTTCGTTCATGGGAAACAGCCGATACTTATAATCCATCTTCTCTCCTATAATCTTATAGCGCACTTTCTCATGTCCCTTAACACAAACCTTTTCTCCCTCCACTCTTTCGCTGCAGACTGCTCCTTCTCCTTTAACCTCGCCATTACCTCACTCAGCTGTGCATTCCAAGACGCAACACATTCTGCCTCCGTTGTGTAAACACACAAGCTATTCCCGCTACGTGACCGAAAGCCCGTGTTATCTACAGGGGATATAACCCGCGCCAACGCCTGCCCCTTCGCCCCCAGAGGGGAGAAGTGTACTGCGGAGTAATATACTGTCTTATTACACGGCAACTCGTCATTACTCCGTATAATAACACGTGTAGGAGGAACACTTCGCAAAGGTTTTTTATCAATATCAGGCTGAAGATAATGACATATCCACACCTTCTCCCCAACATGATCCTCGTTCTTTGTAATCTCATCTGTATCTATCTTCATCGCCTTCTCTCCTATAAGCTTCTAACATCCTGGTAAAGGAACCGCAGGGGATCATAACTTCTGTCTGCAGACTGTGCAGCATACGGTTCCCGACCGCTAAAGTTCGCCTCTACCTCTTCAGCAAATGTCACAGCAACGGCATCCGGCCCGTCCATTAAATAAGCCCCACGAGTTCTAATGTGCTGCTTACTCTCCAACTGCATCTGATTCTTGTCATTCAAGAACATGGTAGGTGTAGACAATCCGGTAATCAGGTCCTGATCGTTCGGAATAGAAGGCGGCGCACCCTTGAGTACCCCATCAGCGAACCAGTCCCGCATCCGGCACCATATCTTCGCCCGCATGTTCAAGTACATCTCACTGTCCACATTACGCGTTCCCTGGAAATTAACCGGGATAACGATGTCACCATACCCGAGTCTGTCCAAAGCTGCTATAACACCCTCTCCACGCCCTGCATCAACCATAACCGCGTCAGGCCTGAAAGTCTGTATCTCCAAAGACACCTTATCCGCGAGAGCAAGAGGATCAACACCACGAAAATACTGCAGTGGATGAAGCTTCCTCCCCTGCCGCTTCACAATGACCGCCTGGTCCCCCTTCGCAGAAAACGCCGGGTCAACACCAATAATCTTCGGCTCTGACATTACGTCGTTTACTGTAAGTTCCAAATTGACACAGGGCTTTATAATGTCCAGTGGAATAAGCACGTCCTCGGACGAGGCCATGAACGAGGTATAATACTCCTGAGAAATAAGAGACTCGGGCATCCCAGATTCCCTGTCCGCTTGAATTGCTTCAAGACTTGGGAACCCGGTATCGTCTCTCGTAAGATGAGCGTAGAACCAATTCTTATCCCCCGACTCGAACAACTTCTTCGACTGCATCGCCTGAGTGTAGAAGAAGTTCATCCCCCGAGGCGTACCGTTGGCCATACTCCACCCGCCATTCTCCGCAAGAATAGGTCGGAGGTAGTCCCATACGTGATCTTTATGAAGCGAATAATCTGAAAGAACAATGCCCGCCGGACCACCGCCCATCAAGCTGTCCACGTTGTCAGAGCCGCCAAAATTAATAAGCGAGCCATTCACCAGCTTAATCTGCATAGTGGTGTTCTTTTTGTCCGCGATTAACTCAGGAGGAATGTAATCAAGAAAAGCCCTCCCCTCCCGGTCCATTCCTTCCCAGATAATCTTCCTCACCTGAGACTGGAAAGGAGCCAGATAAAGATAGTTCGCCTTCCTCTGCATAGCTCTGGCAATAAGGATGTTGAGAGCTATAAGGTCTTTCCCGTTACGCCTCGGCCAGACAACAAACGCTCGCTTTTTCTGGTCTATGACCGTCGCTTTCCAGAGGGGAAGCTGGTACTCTCGAAGCTGCATGCCATAAGGTAAGCTTATCAAAGCGTAGACCTCATATCAAACTCGGGCCAGTAGACCTTTATTGCTTTCACAAGTTCCCCCCTGAAATTACACGTCCACTTTGGACTGTTGACCTCAAATGCCAAGCGCGCAAGAGCCGCATCGAGTTTACTTTTATACGCCCCAAGCAGGATATTCTTCCTTCCCACAGTAACTTTTGCAACCCATCTACCGCGCTCCCCCCGCCAGTACACCCCTGGAAACCCAGAAGTGTTATTCCGATATACCTTCTGATTCTGCAGATTACACGCCCTGCTAACATGTCGGAGATTAACCCATCGATTGTCCCATCGGGTACCATTCAAATGGTCTACCTGATTCTCCGGCAGATATCCTTCCACATATAAAAATACAAGCCTGTGCGCCTTATACAGCCTCTTATCAACCCGCATTTGAAGGTACCCCGCGCCATTGTCGCACCCTACAACCTTCCCCGCTTCTATCCCCCCACGAGTCACCCGGTTGGTGAATACACCTGTCTCCGGGTCATAGTCGAGCAGCTCTTTCAGTCTTGCCTGCGTAAGTTTCACCTCTGTCTCCAATAAAAAAAAGCTCAACCAGCGAAGTGAAGTTGGAACGCGGGGTATCACCGCCAACACTTTTCTGCTTGAGCTTTAAAAATCTGAATACCTTACGGGTTCCAATCCGTGAGAAAAAGAATACCATCTCACAGTGGATAAGTCAACTATAAGTTCTCCACATCATCGTCATCTGGATTTGTTATACGAAATTCTGGCACATCGTAGACATCATCTTCCTGACAAGGGGCATTCGTGGCTTCAATCTCGGGAAGGTCTTCGGGTACATCGAAGATCGGCATGGGTGCATCAGGTGATACCCCCAGAATACTGATCTGTGTCTGCGCGTTCCCTTGACTCTCGGTGATGGTCTTCTCGTTCCTGCCGAAGAATGCTGACATGAGGAACTTAATGAATGCGTGAGGCAACTTCTCTCTCAGCCCGTTCTCAATGTAATACTCCTCAATGTAGCTTCTGGCCTTCACAAGCACGTCCATGGAGGCTTCAGGATAGGTACCGGGGTTATTCTCCTCCTCCTGCAGGATACGAAGCAACGCGTCAAAGCCCCTCAGCCCCATGGCCATAGCCAGGCCCGGTGGTGTGGGGGGTATGTCGGAACCGTCCGGTGCCGCACCCCTGCGCTCGTTGAAGTAAACTTCCACCTTGTTCAGCAGAGACTCCGGGTTCGCCATCACCGCTGTCGGCGTAAATGTCTTCGGCAGGCGAATGGCCGGCACAGTGTTTATATGTCCTTCCATCACACCTTCCTGCAAGGCCTTGGGTTCTTGCTGAACCGTACAGCCTTAATTGTCTCCGCGCCGTACAGCAGCGCCTTCATTATACGATGTCTTCCATCCATCAGCGTTCCATTCTCGTCCAGAATAATAGGGAATGTCAAGTCCGCAGCTTCAACGGCTTTCATGTGCGTTACCACCCCTCGTAAATCCATCTCCGGGAGCATGTACCCTACATCCAGAAACTTCATAGAAATCTCAAAAATCTCGAAATCCTCTGTCAATTTAATAAGCCGAGCAACCGACCACTCGTCCTCCCCAATACGCGCCACCTGCTCATCGACAGGGATGAAATCTTCAACTACCATTTTAAATTTCTCCATCACTCTTCATCCCCCGGTCTATCTATACGAGATAGAGACTCAACCGCCCAAAGCTCTCTCTCCCCTGCATAGTCCCTCCTCAATATATCTTCCTGACAAGCCCGATAACTATTCATATCTGTTATCGGCTTATCCAGAGTCCATATCCCTGTGAGCATCGTCGTCCTTCCACTCTCTTCTCTCTTCTTCATGCAATAATGATAAATAGCCATATTACTCCTCCCACCGCTGAACTACGTTACCCGGCTTCACTGCAAAGAACTTCTTACCCCAGGTTGGGCAGGACACCTGTTACCTCACCCTCTCGAATGTGCTCGACGTTGTTCTCTGTAAAGCAGAACACAAAGCGCTCGCCCACTTTAAATTCTTCACTCATCTTCGTTCCCCCGGTAAAAGTACAATCAACTGTCGCAACTTAGCATATCTAAAATTTCAACGTAGCTCATGCGAGGGTTTTTGTCAACATAATAATGCCCTGTATATAAAGCAATACAGACTCTCAGAATAGGAAAAATAAAAATTGGACGGCGAAGTGATAACCCTGCGTCTAATCGGTCAGTGTATATAAAGCAATACATGCTCTCAAAATGGGAAAAATAAAAATTGGGACAGAGTATAGAAAAGAAGACAGGCTGGGTTTTAGCAAAAATTTGAAATATTGTATATAAAATAAGACGGAGTGAAAAATAGCAAAAATTTGGCTGATGGTGTCTTCCCACGATTCTTCCGCCCCGATTTTCCCCCACCCCCTCCTCGACTTGTCTTTTATCTAATATTTATTCCTTTGTCTTATATGCTGTACAGTGCGTGCCTTGTCCGCTCCCGTCCTATAATATATACATGCGCCAGCACGGGACAATCTGTTGAATTGTTGAAGACTTCAATCCCTACGCCCCGGCGCCAGGTGCCCGGCTATATTTTGACTGTGTACAAAATAATACTTGCAATCCTGTATCTGGTGTGTATATTGACAGACATTAACGCAGCATACAGCAGTTAAAACTCAACGTGGAGAACAGCATGAAAGAATGGAAAGTAGTAGATATTGACAATGCAAAGTATATCGGCATACTCGAACTTGAGGACCACGAAGACGCAGGCGTCTTTGAAATTGTACAGACGGAAGACAAACTTGTCTTCGGTAGCTCTTGCAATATCGGGTTACTTCAGTCCGGGTACATGGACATTGACGACTGCTTCTCGCTTGATGAGAACCTTCAAGCATTAGCTGAACAGCTTGAAATGTACTACGACGGCGAGCGGGACCTTGAGCTCGTTTACAGCGATAGAATGTAACATGTTAGCAGTGTACAATTGTACACTGCTATTTTTTTTATTAAACAAGGAGACTACAGCAGGAATGAATCTAAACAAACAACTTACACCTTCGTAGCAGTCGTTTACTCTTTTGGCGTGTATGATTACACGAATATCCTACACGTCCGCGCCTCAAGCTTCGGGGGCGCGGAACGGATAGCGCGTAAAGACGTTGAAAGCCTGCTTGAACCATTTCAGCGTGTAATTATTGACACAGCTCAAACTGTGGAGGTGAACCCGTGAACAAGTCCGAACAGCTGTATAAGGAGTTAGACCGTATAGAAAAGCGGATTGCCGCAATCAAGCTGGAAGTGGAACACCGCAACAAGATCATCTCCAACTTGTCCAAAGAACAGCACAAACGGCGTAAAGAGGACAAATAGCCCGCCAATAGCCCCTTTTCGCGTAAAACCGATTAGGGGCGATTCTTTGCCCTGCTCACGCGGTTTACGCCCTTTACGCGACCAACTACACCAACTCCCACCTAAAACGCCAACCACGACCCCGCCACGCCAGCGCAACCGCCCTTCCCGCCTTCGCACAACACGGCAACACGGCTACCCGGCTTTCAGCTCTCGAAATTGGCGCGTCTTCCGGCTTCAGGTAAAAAGGGCGTGGCCCGTTTGTCCACTTTTACAACGTAGACAATTTGTATAGAACGTGTTCGACCAGGAACGTGCCTGAACGAATTGTGGTACCTACTTTAACTCCAGAGAGAGAACAACAAGTAATTAAAAAAGTTAGGTAAGACTAAATGCTATATTCTTCTTTCCAAAGAGAAGTTAGTCCCACAATTCGTTCAGGCACGTTCCTGCTCGATTTTGTAGGAATGAAGACCATTTGTACTAACGAAGTAAACAAACAGTCCCCAACGGTTGACAGCCAGCGGGCCAATGAAGCTGTAGACAGTTCTATTAGCCCGCCCTAACTTTATCAGTATATCATGTCGAAACGTCAAGTAACGGTCTACGAATGTTAAACACTCAATTAAACAATGGCTAACGACCAGCAACACGCCGTTAGACTATTTGCAGAACATAGGCCTTCAATTATTTTACAGCTGTACACAGTGGCCGCTATACCCTCTCGAACATTCGGGATTAGTTTGTATATACCCTCTCGAACATTCGGGATTAGTTTGTATATACTCGCATTAAGTCCCCCGAGACAATATCCGCAACCTTATGAAATGCCACGTAACACCATGCAGTAGAAACAAAGTACAACGAGTAAAAAGAAAGTCCTTGACTAATACACCATTTGAATGTAGTGTTATCCTGAAATGAGGGCATAAAGTCCGCATAACAACACAGAGGAGAAAAAGCGAAAATGGCAGAATTTAAAGTTTGTATGGGAAAAGGTGCAACTGGAAAGAAGGCCGCGCAGGAGAACAGAGCGAAGGTGTATAAATATTACAGCCGGGTAAACCCGAACGGGACAATCACGGAGGGGGCTGAAGCCCTCAACATGCACAGGCACACGGTAACAAAACATTGTCATGCCCTGCTTGAAGAAAAAGCCAACGGGGCGGACCTTGAAGAGCTGTACGGCGAGCCGGTCACTGTTCAGTCAATCCAGGCCACTCGAACTGTTCAAACCTCTACCAGTCCGAAAACCGCACAAGACGACCTGGAAGGGCTTAACGGGTTTAATATCTACAAAGAGAACCCGACGCCCGAAGAGATAATGTCTATCCCCTGGAAGTCGGCGCACATTAAGAGAATGTTATTTGACGAACTGCCAGCTGACAAGGGAGAAGAGGGGAAAGCGGTAACACTTGAATATCTGAAGATGGGGAACTGTCTACGCAGGTCTATGGAGTTAGCATTTGACAAGATTATGCTTGGTATAGAGTAACAAAGTAACAAAGTAACAAAGTAACAAAGTAACAAAGTAACAAAGTAATAAAAAGTGTACACACAGCAAAAAAGGTATTGACAGCCGGTTACCTTGTGTGTACATTAGAAGACATAAAGAAACAGAACGTAGTACAACAAGTAATACAAACAACACACAGAAGGAGAAGTAAAAATGTTCAAACTTACACAAAGTAACCTGGCTACAATCTTTGCAGTGAAGAAAGAGAAAGACGACGACGGGTTCTACAGCCTTTCAAGTTTGAGGGCCGACACAGTGAGCAAAAAGGTTTATGCCTCAAACGGCCACAGCCTGTACCGTTCTGAAATGGGAGAGAGTCAGGACCTGGAGAAAGACGGGCCGGAGGTGTTCCTTCCAGCCGTATTAGTTGCGAAGGCAGAGAAGAACGCCAAAAAAGGGGAAGAGATTGAAGTGTATTTTTCTTCGTGGAATATCCGATTATCAGTCAACCATGGGAAGTCTCAAGACATTGTAGATTTTGAGAAAGACGGGAGTAAAAAGTACCCTGATGTCGAGCATATTTTTAAGTCATTAGCGGGCGAAGCTGTTGCACAAACAGTTGTCGGTGTGGAAGAGTTGGAAGTCCTGGTTAAGGTAATGAAGAAAGCAGGGGCGGAGAGCGTACGGCTGAAGCTCACTGGAAGAACAGACCCGGTAGAGGTGTGCCTTGAGTCAGTGGGAATTGACGGAATTATAATGCCCTTTATAATGAGTGAAGCAGAAAGACTTCAAGCGAAAAAAGAGAAAGCCTAAACACAAACAACACAAAGAAGGAGAAAAAGCCATGAAACAAACTATATCAGTAAATGACTTCAGAGACGCATTTATCAAATACGGCAGGAATGACAATTTCAGTTATGACGGGCTTGGGGCCTTGTTCGATTACCTGGAAGGTTATGAAGATAACAGAGGGGAAGAAATGGAACTGGACGTGGTCGCTCTGTGCTGCGATTACATCGAGTATAAAAATGCTTTTGAAGCAGCTGAGAGTTGTAACTTTGAGTTCGACGATTCGGAACTTGATCTCGACGAAGGCGAAGACGACGGCGGGGACTTCGAGACTGAGAAGGAAGAGCAGGCACTTGAATACCTTTATGAGAACACCTTAGTTATTGAGTTGGAAGGCGGCGGCGTTATCATTCAAGACTTTTAATCCTGGCCTACAGAGTACCAGCCTCCCCAAGTTGGTACTCTGTGAGATTGGGTTAAGAGGCGCAGTAGAAAGATATTCTAAAATTAAGCGGAGGTGACAGAATGAAACGGTATATCAACACGAGAGAAGCACGAAACGGTGTTGTCATGACACTGGAGGAGTTTAACAGCTCGGATTATCCAAAGTGGATAGACTTCGGCAGGGCACTGAATGAAAGCTTGCAGAAGTACCAGCGGGAGGGTAAGTCGGTTTACATTTCGCAGCGGGCGAGTGTTGCATGGGCCAGCCAGGGGATAGACTTTGGCGGGGCGGTGGATGAGAAGAAGAAGGAGGGAGACAAGGTGTATGAGTTTCAGATTGAATACAGTGATAGCCCGAAGATGGATTACACTTTGTTCACAAGAAAAGGGCTGCAATGCATTAGCCCGAGTCTGAAGGACGCATATGACAGGGCCGTGTTCTGCGCAGATGACGATTTTCTCAAAAGTCTATATGGTGAGTATTACCGTATAATTTTCACCGGGGTGGGGGGCAGAATGAGCAAGTATTACATTCAAAGTGGCCAGGGATTCTGGGAGCTGACAGCAGCACGCACAGTTACAGGGGCGAAGCAGGAAGCCATAAAGCGGTTTAGTGGGGGCTTCACTGGCGAGCTGATGCAGGTAGCGGAAGGTGATAACGTGGAAGAGCAGCGCCATGTTCTGAGTACTAAATATAACCTGGTCGGCGCAAAGTGGCATGATGTCATATAGCGGAGGACTGAGAAATGAAAGCGAGCGCAGCCGGAAGGCTTAAAAGAGCACAGAACTTTTTGATAACAGAGCGAGGTTTGAAAATGTCCAGGCATGTCGCAAGGAAACAGTTACTGAGAAAAGCACTTGCGTGGGTGGTATCCCTGGTGTTAGTATTTACCTTCTATACAATGGCTTTCTGGCTGGCGGCGGAAGGTATGAGTCCAGCCTTTGAACCAGGTAATGCTGTTTATGATACGGGGGTAAAGTAATGTCAAGACAACTTACAATACTCACGGCTAAAGGACTTCGCGCTCTAATGGACTACGACCGAGAGACGGGGCACTTCACCTGGAGACCTTGCGCCATGACACAGAGACGCAGAGCGGGGTATGTCGGCCATAAGAATGGGAAGCAATGGGAAATCAGCATAAACCGGGTCCGGTATCCCGCTGGCCAGCTGGCCTGGCTCTATGTTACAGGGGATTGGCCAGAAGGCAGGGTGTATCATAAAGACTTCCGGGAGAAGGGGAACGGGTACAATAATGCTTTCGATAATCTGACACTGCAAGGCCCAGGTAAGAAAGGACTCAAACTGGGCGGGGAGGACATTCAGCTTGAGTGGAACGAGATGATAGCGCGGATCAATGCGAAGAAGGAGGGTAAGAGATGGGGAGTGGTAAAAATGGAGACAAAGAGGGAAGAAAGCTTCTAACTGGGGGCCTTGCAATGTTCTTCTTCGGCTGGCTTTTCAGCCTGGAAGAACTGATGAGCTGCGGGATCGTTCTACTGGTGGTGCTTTTTATCTTCTTCATTGTGTGCTGGCTCGGTGGTTCCTTGGATTTCATGGACTTTTAACAGTAGAAAGGAGGACTCAGGATATGCAGGATAACAACCTTGAAGAATATGTCGTCATACACGGGGAGAAAATGACCCGCGCAGAGTGTGTTCGCAGACTCGTTATGGAGGATGACGTGGACTTGCTTTGCTGGAAAGACCCGAAGAAGGAAGGCGCGGAGGTTGAGTACTCTGTGGGGGGACTATCTGGTGACAGAGGGGGAGTGGCTTTATGCCCGGCTGTTGATTGGCCAGAAGAATAAGAACCGGGGGAGAAAGTGATATGGGTAACAACAGAAGCGGGGCCATGGAGCGACTGGTTCTCGGAAAGGAGTACGGCTATCTTACACTGATCCAGAAAAACTTGTGGAAGAAAATACCAAGTCAGCGAAGACGAGTCAGTGTGGTTAAAGTTCGGTGTCGCTGTGGGGAGGAGTTCCTGGTGTTGCCCTGCCTTCTGGAGAACGGGCAGCGGGTAACATGCAAGAAATGGAGCTGTCACAAGGCGTACAACATCGCAGAGAGAAGGCTTGAAGAGGGGCCAGAGGCAAGTTTACGGTATCAGGCCATAGTTGCTAAGGAGCACATCGGGCCGCCGTCCAGCGGCTATACAGCTGGCTGCCTCGAAGGTCTTGGTAAAACGTGGCACTTGAAGAATAAGCGGAGGGTGATATGAGCGTTGTCAATGAGTGGGTTAACTGCCCCCAGGTGTAATCACCCTGTCGGTGTGTACGATCACCGGGAGGACGGGGTGAAGGTGACAGAAAATTGTTGGGGATGCAGTGAGCCAGGGTGGGAGATGAAGAAGGAAGTTACATGCTGGTTCTGCTGTTCTGAGTTGTCAATTTACAAGAAGCAAAAGCAGTATGTTACAGCGGAATCTTGACTATCTTAATCAATAGTTGTATCGTCTTTGGTTCACCGACAGAAAAGGAGCAGTTATGAAAGATAAAAAAGAAAAGCCAGAGACGGTACAAAAATTGACATGCCAGCGTTGCGGCTACGAGTGGATGCCTCGCTCAAGTCGGCTTCCCGTCCAGTGTCCGCGTTGTAAGTCTCGCTACTGGGCTGAAGTACGGGAGGGCAGAAAATGTTGATGACCTTTCTTCGCCCGACATGGGATCAAGCAGGAGTGGCAAAAGTCTTCAGAGCTGCGGATGATCTTAATGGCAGCCCGGTAAATGTGGGGGACTATAGACTGGGGACTAACTTTAACTGGGAGGTAGCAGAAGTCAACAGCCTGGTCGAGGTTAAAGAAGCATTAGCGCAACATGCAGAAGGGTATGTCCGTATTTTCGGAGCGCCGATTGAGGGTGCAAAGCAGAACTGTGAAAGAAAAAAGGGGAACTTCCCCGAGGAAGGTACACAGCTGCTGGTCCTTGACATTGACGGGTGGAAGGTTCCGGCAGGAGAGCGCATTGATATAGCGGATACCCCAGGTGTTCATCGTATAGTGAACCAGCTGTTAGAGCAGAAGGGCTACGGGTTTTTACCGAAGTACTCGTATATCTGTATGTTCACCTCGTCTCAATGGGATGTAGAAAGTCTGCGTTGCCACCTGTACTTTTTTATGGATGAAGAAATTCATTTATCCATTCTTCGTCACTGGTGCACCGCCACAAATAAGTTAGGTAAGGGCGTGCTGTTTGACGCTTCGATGTATAAATCGGTGCAGCCGGACTACATCGCCAGACGTGTCTGCAAAGACTTCAGTGACCCGATGACTGAGGAGCAGCGGGTAACAATGTGGGAAGCGGAAGACGTTCTCCCTGCTTCAGTTGTGATGGACGCTATCCACAGAGATATGAACGAGACAGGATTATCCCTTGATGATCCAGAGCAGGAAGAGATAGGGGATAACTGGATGGAGTCCCTGAAGCTCTGTGCTGCCAATGGCCGGGGGATAAATGCTGTCGCTTTCCGGGCTGCGGCTCAACTCGTGCAGGAGGTGGGTAAAAGAACGATACTCAAAAATCTGAGTGAATATACACATCAGATGCACAGTATGCTGTGGGAGGCGATGGACGAGAATGGGGCGTATGTGAATGGATCGCGGGCCGACAGAGTACATGATCAAGAAACGTATGGGCTGGATCGGATAAAGCAGTACATTACTTCAGCCTGCGGCCAGGACTTTGCGAAGAATGCTGACATCTTGAGAGATGAGGTGATGGTAGCGATTGACGCTGCAGCTGATAAGGGTCGTATTCCTGCGCTCTTCGATCGCCCGGTAATAGATGCGTACAATAAGCTGGCAGCGCAGCATCCTGGCGCCTTTGCCGAAGTGAAGAGCGTATTCAAGGAACGGCTTCGCGGCATCGTGTCAGTAACAGACTTCGAGAAGGCAGCGAAGAAGGGTGTAACGAATCAGGACGGGGAGCAGATACCTCTCGGCCCGGTAGACGGGGATAACGCTTTCATTGCCAGAGTTCTGTCAGAGTTCGAGCTGATTATAGACGAGTACGGCCAAAGGTTCTGCGGGTGGGAGGCTTCGAACGGCACCGGGTACAACATTCTTCCACTGGATACACCGCTGGCTACAGCATTTTACGCGAAGGGGATGGAAGTATCAGGAGCACAGGTGTCAAACAAGTTCGGTAAAACCTGTCTTCAGTACCTCTGTGGCCTGGACGCGCTGGCCGCAAGTGGGAATGAGGGGTTGGATATTAAGCAGTGTACGGTGGCTACGAGGGTTGCGCCAATCGGAGGTCCTTACAGTCAGGACGCTCGGACGTGGATTAACCTGGGTAGACAACCGGATGGGAAGAACATGTGCGTCATGGTATCCCCTGGCGGGTTGACGTACACCACGGAGAAGGAGTGTCCGGTAAAATGGATCACAGTCGAAGGCGCACAGCCGATCTGCATTCCAACGGACGAGGCGATAGAGGAAAGATTTGAAACGGTAGACAATTTGAAGGCGTGGACGCTGGTAAGGCTGTTCGACTTCTTCAATATGGAGGGTGACGATAAAGCGTTGTTCCTTGGTCTGGTCTTCGCAGTTCTTTCAGGGAGAGGAACGAGTCCGTTCATTGAGTTCACCGGCGCACCGTCTTCAGGGAAAAGTACAACGGCTGATCTTTTCGTTTCCTTGGTGGATCCAGCTTGCGGGGGTGTGAACACCGGAGCGAGCCGGTCTACGTTGTCGGGGTTTACAATCGACAAGCTGGTGAATATCGTGAGTAAGAGGTACCTGACATTCTTTGATAACCTGAGCGTGCTTAACAGGGTGTCACAGGACGCGTTCTGTCAGGTGAGTACGGGGGTATCAAAGGAGAACCGGATTCTGTACGTGGGCACCTTCAGGAAGATATATGCAAAGAACCCGGTGGTCACTACTTCGCTGGCTTCGGTTGTCACGCGGCCAGACCTTGAGTCCCGGAAGACAGAGTTTCCCTGCTCAAGCGGTAAAGGGTTTCGTATCTCACCGAATAAACTTCTTGGTGAGTGGGAGAAGGACCGACCCTTTCTGTTCGTCGGTATCCTTCACCTTCTTTGTGAAGCTCTCGGGAAGTATCAGGAAGCTCCGGTCCTTGATGGGATAGACGCTCGCAGGACGTGGTTCAACCTTGCTGACAGCTACTTCTATGATACACAGCAAGCGAGGGACGTGCAGAAGTCAAGACGTAACAGGGTAGCCTCGGCCACTATGGAGAACTCAGAATTTTGCATGGGCATTTGCGGGTGGTTCCAGAGCTTGGAGGATAAGGGTGAAAACAGCATCACAGGGGCACTGACAGAGCTGATGCACATTTACAGTGACTGGCTTGACTCCGTGGTTGGTACGGAGATTGCATTGCGGACGCCAGAAGGTGAGATACATTGGAACGTGAGGGTAACAGACCTCGTTGTTCCTCGGACTTCTCAGGGCTTCACCTGGGAGTTGGCGAAGAACGCGAACATTATCAAAGATGTTGCGGGGTGGGAGGTCATGGGCGGCGACATGCCGGTGATAAAACGTGGTGGGCTGAACCATAGATGCCTATACAAAATTGAAAAGGAGATTGATATTGAAGAATTATGAACTGGATAATGAGGAGGAAGGTAATGAGTAAAAATAGTAATTATTCGAGATCGGCTTTTATAAGGAGAGGGCGTAATGAGTTCTGCTTTGGTGCCGAGCCAAAGCCACCTGTTGAGGGGGGTAAGGTATCTCGGTATAACGTGAAGTGCTGGTGGGAGGGTTATGAGGAGGCGGAGCAGCAGCGAGAGAAGGATATTCGTGAGAGGCTGGAAGCGGAGGAGGATGGAAGTGAGGGGTAAAAATAAAAAGGCTGTCAGGTGTAAAATTATCTTGACAGCCTGTTAAGGAGGGTGTATAAATAGAGACAAGAAAGGAGGGTACAACATGAAAAAGAATTATCCGACGAATCTCGGTAAATGGATTACCGAGCACAATTTCACCCCTTCAGGTTTCGCTACGGAGTATGGCTTCAACCGCCAGCTCTGTTACAACTGGTGCAAGGGCACCGGCAAACCGGGGCTTGAGAGCGCAGCAAAGATTATTGAGGTCACTGACTTGGAGTTGGTTGACCTGTTGGACAGGGAAGAAGAGTCTACAATAGTAGACGTAGATGACCTGTAAGTAGAAGTATAACAAGTAGTACAAAATTTAATGAGGAAGCGAAGATGAAAATCAAGACAACTTTTAACAGTATTGAAGAGATGAGAGAGTGGGCTGCGCTTATTGTTGCAGCGGATGCTCAAAAGGTTTCTACAGTGGAGCCGGAGATCAAGATCGCTGTAGATGCTACGGGGAAGGAAGAAGAACAGACTCCTGTTGAAACGCTCAAAGACGTACAGAAGAGAGCGGTAGATAAAGCAGAGAAAGCAGCAGCAGAGAAAGCAGCAGCAGAGAAAGCAGACAACGAAGCGAAAGCAGCAGCGGAGAAAGCAGCTGCGGAGAAAGTTGCGGTTGATAAAGCAGCAGCAGAGAAAGCGGCAGCAGAGAAAGCGGCAGCAGAGAAAGCAGCTGCGGAGAAAGAAGTCCCTGCACTCACCTACGATGAGGTTATAAACCGGATCAAGAATATGAAAATCAATGGCTATCCAAAGATCGTAGCCGACGTTGCAGCTTGGAAGACTGCAGGGAGTTACCCCTCCCTCAAAGAGATGAGTGCAGAGCAGCTTCAACTTGTTGTGGAGTTCCTTGATACTAAAGAGGTGTGAGATGCCGAGTGAACACTCAGACTATTACTCGCCTTCGGGGGCAAAGACCTGGCTGAACTGTGCAGGAAGTGCAGTTCTCAATCACGGTAAGAAAGGCAGCAGAAGTAAGTATAGTGACAGAGGGACGATGCTGCATGACTTCGCTGAACGTAATGCCTTTGACGTAGCTTTCGATGACATTGACTACAGTGGGTTGGACCCGGATGATGCAAGAGCAGCAAAGGCAGCAATTATCCAGGTCATTAATCTTCAAGGATGGATGGGTGATATTGATGATGTTGAAATCCACCTTGAGCTGCAGGTTAAGGCACCGGATGTTCCAGATTGCTTTGGCACCATCGACATCTTCATCTTTAACCGGGCAGAGAAGCACCTGCTTATTGCGGATTACAAGTTCGGTTCGATGTATGTTGAAGTGAAGATGAACCCGCAGCTCCTTATTTATGCTCTTGGTGGCTGTGAGTACTTGGAGTCCCGGCACTCGGGAAGCGGTTGGGAGGGGATTGAGAATATCACCCTCGCTATCATCCAGCCCGCGGTAGACGGTGAGAAGCCGATGACCTTCTCGCTGTTAAAAACAGAGCTGGAGGCATGGGAAGAGGAGGTTTTTCTTCCTGCTGTTGATGACATTGAGGGCTTGAAAAGATCATTTTCTCAGGGAGAAGTTATCCCACTCAAGATGTTTAACCCTGGTCCGGATCAGTGTCAGTGGTGCAAGAGTAAGAAGGACGGCACTTGTCCGGCATTGCAAGCAGAAGTAGATCAGGCTGTAGATGAGATGAAGTTGCCTGCTATCCCAGAGGTAGACAGTACTGACTGGGTAGAAGTGATGAACCGGGTACAACTGGTCAAGCAGTGGGCGAAAGCCCGTGAAGAACAGATGATGGAGCTTGTCACCCGTGGACAGGCCCCGCAAGGGTTTAAAGCTGTTCGCGGTCGGATGGGTAACAGAGCGTGGGGGGACGAGGAAGCAGCTGATCGCTGGCTGAAGTCTCAAGGTTTGAAGGAGAAAGAGCGGAATGTTTTCAAGCTCAAGTCTCCTCCCCAGATTGAGAAGCTTCTTACGAACTTGACCCCGCAGAAGAAGGCCAACTTTGAAAAACTCATCACTCGCTCAGAAGTTAAGCTGTCATGGGCGTACGAGGATGACAGGCGGGAAGCTGTAGAGGTAGTAGATGTAAATGTAGCAATGGCAGACGACGATATTGACGCGCTGTAAAAATATAACCAGTAACATGGAGAACAAAAATGAGTAATGTAAGAGTAAGAAGTATGGAAGGCCGGGTTCGTTTCGCTCACGTTTTCACCCCCACCGATAATTTCAACAGGGATGGGAAGGAAAAAACTATCACCCTTTGTATCCCGAAGACAGCAAATCTGGCGGTGTTCGAAAAAGCTCGGATGAAAGCAGCGAAGGATGAGTTCAACGGCAAAGTTCCACCAGCCCTGGTCAAGATTACCGGAGGGCAAAAACCGATCCTTAAAGACGGTGACGAGTATTATGAGACACGGGAGGAAGAAAAGAAGCCGATGTATGAGTCTCATAAGGGCTGCTGGATTCTGACTGTTGCGCGTAAACCCACCGCCAATCTTCGCATCCTTGATGAAGTAGGTAATGACATGGCTGACCCTGCTGAGTTGTATGACGGCTGCTATGCTGAGGTGCTTATTAACTTCAGCTGCTATATGTCCAAATCCAGAACTGGCTACGTTGGTGGCCCGATTCTCTCAAGAGAGCTGCTTGTTGTCAAGAAGACTCGTGACGGTGAGCCTATTGAAGCCGGTGACGCTGCACCGTTGACGGATGAAGAACTCAAAAAATACTTCGGTGGCGCAGCAAGTCAAGCTGATACCGTAGACGATCTGTAAAAAAAATACCACTGTGGTCGGGGGAACCTGGCCACAGTTTCGCGGAGGTGGGATGATGATTGAGAGAGAAAGACAGTTGAGAAAGAAGGACATTCAGCAGATGGACAGCATGAGGCAGGAAATACGGCTGTTGAAAACAATGGTGCGGGAAGAACGTGATCGAGCGAGAGGTGCGATGATCCGGGAGGAAGGTAGTCATAACGAGGTACTTCGGCTCCGGGGGGAATGTGGGAAGTTAGAAGAAAAGATGTCAAGGGCCTGTACAGCTCGTGTGAATGCGGAGAAAGCTCGGTGGGAGAAAGAGAATGAGCGATTGAGAGATTTGATTCGAGAGGATCGCGGAATAGCAGATAGCGTAAGGAAGGATCGGGATGACTTGAAAGAGGTGATAAAGGGTAAAGACCAACAGATATTTCGCCTTATATCACAGCAAGACGATAGCCCGTTGGTCAGCCCAAAAAGTGTTCAAGGTAAAGTTGAACTTTCAAATTCAAAACTTCGGTGGCAGGATGTAGTTCTTATCGGTGTGTTTGCTTCGACATTCTTCTCTGCGGTAATGGCTGTCTTATGAGTAAAAAAGACCTGGTGTCCATGGACTTTGAAACCTTCAGCCGAGCGGACCTTGTGAAGTGCGGGGTCCATCGGTACGCAAGGGACCCGAGTACAGAAGTTTTGTGCTTATCGTGGGCGGGGAGGGGGGAGGAACCAGACATCTTCCATCCCTTTGATCCTCCTCCTCACCGGCTATTCGACAGGATGGAAGAAGGGTACTGTGCCTTCAATGCTGAATTTGAGATGGAGATTTGGGAGGAAGTCTGTGTCAAGAAGATGGGCTGGCCAAAAGTTGATCCTCGTTTGTGGTATGATACACAGGCAGACGGTCTTGCCCTTGGCCTTCCTGCGGGCCTGGATGCTATAGCTTCAGCCCTTGATGCGAAGTACCAGAAAGACCCGATAGGCAAGAAGCTTATCAACAAGTTGTGCAAGCCAGTGAAGCCTACGAAAAAGCATCCGTATGATCGGTGGTCCATGCAGGACGCAATGGATGATTACCTTCTCCTGTACGATTACTGCAAGCAGGATGTTCGGACAGAGCAGGCAGTACGTGAGCAGCTGGTGTACTGTGCAACGGAAGACGGGTTTGAGCGGGACTTGTGGTTAAATACTATCGCCCTTAACCGGCGGGGGATACCCGTTGATACCCTCGCGATGACCGCGATCCAGGATAAGATAGAAGAAAAAGTCAGTGGTCTGATTACCAGGATGTATGATCTGACCGAAGGCGTTGTAACGAAGATAACGCAGAAGGCCCGGTTGAAAGACTTCTTGTTTGAGAAGTTCGGGCTGGCCTTACCGAACATGCAAGGCGCAACGATAGCTGAGTACCTTGATAAGAAGAACAGGAACGAGCCGTGGTATGAACTGCTATACATCTATGACCAGGCAAACTACGCGAGCATTGCGAAGTACAAACGCATGGCCCTCCAGGTTTGCGATGATGGTACGATAAAGGGGAACCTCAAGTACCATAAAGCTGCAACAGGTAGAGATGCAGGAGCGGGGGTACAGACTCAGAACATGCCTCGACTTCATGTGAAGGATCCGGAGTTCGCAGTACAATGTGTCATCGAAGAAGACATTGAGACGGTGGAGAGCATATTCGGAAATGTACTTGAGCTGGCTTCGGCTCTGGTACGATCTATGCTGAAAGCTGAAGACCGTCATGTATTCTTTGATGCGGACTTACACCAGATCGAATCTCGCATGAGAGCGTGGGTGTGCCTTGAGCAGGATTACCTTCAGGCGTTTAGAGACGGGAAGGATCCGTACATTTACGCAGCAGCAGGCATGTTTCATAAGAGGTATGAAGACATAAAGAGTGGGGACCCGTTAAGACAGGCAGGGAAGATTGCTGATCTTGCTTGCGGTTTTCAGGGCGCGCATAAAACCCTGATTAACATGGGCCTGAATTACGGTATCGTGTTTCCAGAAGATGAGGCGAAAGCGAATGTTAAAGCCTTCCGCTCCGCGCATCCGAAGCTTGTAGCAACATGGAAAGCTTTCGGTGCTGCTGCGAGGGACGCAATTCTGGCTCCGGGTACAAAGGTTTTTGTTGAAACGAATACAAAGTTCTTCTTCTTCGTCCAGCAGAACTTCTTGTTTATGAGTCTTCCGTCTGGCCGCCTGTTATCTTTTCCGTTTCCGAAGTGGGAGATGTGGAAGATGCCATGGGGGGACATGCAGATGTGTGTCACTCACTGGTGGGTGAACACCATGGCAGGAAGTAGATGGGAGAAGAGGGGGATCAGTGGCGCGTCCCTCATGCAGTCTGCAGTTCAAGGGCTGGCAAGAGATGTTATCATGCCCGTCGCTATTCGACTTGATGGTATGGGGTACCCAACAGTGCTTCGCCAGCATGACGAAATTCTCTGTCATGTACCGGATAACGCAGCGTACACCGTAGATGTTTTCCTGAAAGAGTTTGTGAAGGTTCCTGACTGGTGCCCGGACCTGCCGATAACGGCTGACCCGTGGGTTGGTCCGAGGTTTAAAAAGTGAAAGGAGATAAGAGATGAGAGGTGATATGACTGTAGATATGTGGCTTGAGTTCCCTGAGGGTAAAGCTGCGATGAAGAAATTTAATTCTACCGATCCGAATTTCCGCATGTACCGGGTGGATAGACTCATGGGTTTTAAGGGGCTGAGGGTACATGGAATGGTTTTTCGGAGGGCGAAGTCCGGTGTGAATAAGGGAAAGCTTTGTACGGGCGTCAAGGGTACAAAGGAAACGGTGTATGTAAGTCGTGCAGAAATTGAGGAGATGGAGTAATGCAGGAGAGTAGCACAGAAAAAGAAAGTTTTACCCCCCTGGAATATCAGGCTGAGGACATCCAGTTCCTCCTTGATACACCCTGTGCTGCTCTCCTGTACTGGATGGGTCTGGGGAAGACAGCCACCCTGCTCTCCACGCTGGACGATCTTATGTTCAACCAGTTTTCCGTGAAGAAGACCTTAGTGCTGGGGCCGAAGAATGTTATCCGGGCAACTTGGCCAGACGAGGTTGATAAGTGGGCTGAGTTCCGGGCTATGACATACACTGTTCTTCATGGTAAAAATAAAGACCAGCTCCTTTTGCAGGATACTGATCTGTACTTTATTAACTATGAAGGTTTGAAGTGGTTATATAATAAGTATCAGGATAAGACGCTGCGGGGCAAGCTCCCGTACTTTGATATGGTTGTTGCAGATGAGAGCACACGGATCAAGAACGCTACATCGAAGACCAGTAAGTACTGCAAGGCCCTGTTCGGTAACGTGCCTCGAAAGGTTGACCTTACGGGGACCATCGCACCGAATGGATACATTGATCTGTTCGGGCAGATGGACTTCCTGCAGCCCGGTCTGCTGGCGAAGAACATAACCGGATACCGGAACGCGTATTTTCTCCCGCCAGCAGAGGGGAACCCCAGTAAGAAGTATGTTCTGCGGTCCGGCGTAAAAGACATCATCGCGAATAAGATTGCCCCCTATGTTCGTGTCCGGGGGAAGGACTGTATCAAGCAGAAAGACCCGGTACTGAATACCATCTACTGTGATCTTCCTGAGAAGGAGATGAAGCAGTATGAGAGGATGGAGAAAGACTTTTATCTTGAGCTTGAAGACGGGGGAGGGCTTGACATTTTCAGCGCCGGTACACTGAGCATGAAGCTTCGCCAGTTTATTCAGGGCTTCGTGTATGATACGGAGCAGGGCACGACGCATGACGTTAACAGGATAAAAGCTCTCGCCTTGAAAGAGTTGGTAGAAAGCCTCAATGGTCAACCGCTGCTGTGCGGCATTCAGTTCCAGTATGAAGTGGACATGCTGCGTAAGGTCTTCGGCTACCGGATACCCGCGATGTACTCTCCAACGAGTGACAAGGAAGAGATAGAGAACATCCGAAGGTGGAACCGGGGGGAGATAAAGCTTCTACTCATGCACCCGCAGAGCGGTGGTATCGGTCTTAACCTTCAGGCCGGTGGGTCAGATGTGCTATGGTTCTCACAGACCTGGAACCTTGAACACTACCTGCAGATGAATGCAAGAATTGACCGGCTTGGCCAGAAGGATGGTGTTATAATTCACCACCTCGTTATGAGAGACACGGTGGACGAGGTCATTGTGAACGTACTGAAGCACAAAGCCAAAGAGCAGAGTGAGCTGCTTACGGCGATTGAACTTTACGGGAGGAGTCATGAAAAAGAAAATGCACGAGTTAAAAGCAGATAAGCAGTACTTTGCGGATACGTGGTCAGGTACAAAGAGGTTTGAGCTTCGCTTTGACGACAGAGATTATCAAGTAGGGGATTATTTAAAGCTTAAAGAAACGGAGTACTCCGCGCATGAGATGGAGGAAGGACAGCCTCTCATATACACGGGAAATGAGGTATCTCTGCAGGTAACAAATAAGTTAGAAAACCATGTAGGACTTAAAAATGGGTGGTGTATTTTAAGCGTGATAGAAGTTTCTCGGGGACTGAAAAGCTGAGGGAGAGAGTCATGGGAAAAAGATTACCAGAGAGTGAGCAGAATGAGAAGTACATCGAACGGTACTTGTGTGACCGAGTAAAGGAGCTCGGTGGCGTACCCTACAAGTTCACGTCCCCACAGAGACGGAGTGTGCCTGACAGGATGCTTATCTTCCCCGGCCCACTCACGGTATTCGTTGAGTGTAAACGCCCCGGTAAGGAGCCCACGCCGCTGCAGGACAAGGAGTTGAACACGCTGAAGGATATGAACTTCTGGGCTGAGTGGGTGGACACGATATGCGGGGTAGACAATTTGATAGCGCGGATAAAAACGGAGTTGGAGGTGACATGGCTATGAACGATCTTGCTTTAAAGCTGAAGGACTTTAAAAAAGAGCTGACAGAATCACGGGACAACGCGCATGAGAAGTCAGTTTTCGCCGCGAAGGGTCGTGGTATCCTCCCGTACATGGAAGAAGCAAGGATAAAGGCCCGGACATTAAATGCTGTATTGGGTAAAATGGAGGAGATGGGGTTGTAAAAAACCTGTTGACGAAGACGGGTAAACGAATTAAACTATTTTCTCATCTTCGCGGATGGCGGTATCGCGACTCTGAGGGTTGTCCTTGGAGAAACACAGAAAGCCCTCTTCTTATCTCAGCGGTAAGAAGAGGGCTTTCTTTTTATTAAACGCCCAGCTCGACTACAGCCTTTTCAATGGCCTCGTCGATTGCTTCAACGGTTACTTCCACGCCGTCAATGTAGAACGCCTTCCTGATAGCCGCCATTGCTGCCGCCTTCTTCTCCGCGCCAGTCATAGTAGTCGAAGCCATAGCGAGCACCACGGCCTTCACAGTGGATAATACAATAGGTGCTACGTCTTTGATAAGCCATCCGAATGCTGCTGCTTTAAATGTCGCCCACATCACTTTACCTCATGTCCTGGATTAATAAATTTCTTCAGTGCTTTCTCTTCCAGTTGAGAATCCTGAATCGCCTTTACTTTCTTCTCTGTCTTTGCTATCGCCCGACGCTGTGTCGCTGTGCTCGCTCCGAAGAGTCCCCCGAAGACAGCACCGATAAGCTCAAGAGCTTTGTCCGGGTCTTCAGGCAGAAAGGAGTACTCAGGATACGCATAGGATATGAGGATCGCAATAGCGAAGCACACCTTTCCCGCTGACAGGATGAAAGTTGTCTTCCCGTCCAGCTTCCTCCCTAACCAGCGAAGTGCGAGTTTAACCAGCATCCCTCTCATCTCTTCCTCCTTATCAACCGCCATAGCCAGCTGAGGTTAATCATAAAAACTTTTGGCTCTGTGTACCGGGGAGCGTACTTGTTGTCTCCGGGTTTTAAAGATGAGACGGACTGCACGTGCCACCGCTTATCCTTATTCAATAGCTGCAGCTTCATCTACGATAACATCTTCCTCAACGACTTCTTCTGGCTCGAAGACTACCTCGTTTTCAACCTGTGAAGTGCTCACATCTCCACCGGCTTTGTTCACCGTTGAGGCCCCCGAAGCCGTAGTCTTATCCCCTGCAGAGTCAATACCCTTATTCGCTACAACACCGATAGTGAGCCACGGGATACCGTTACCGATAGTGGTAAGCGCTTTCTTCTGTACACTTACCCCCGTTGTCGGAGCGTCTGTGGTGAACTCTTGAGCCTCGATCCCGGAGATGAACATGGAAGATACTACCCCCGCCATCGCCTTTGCAACGGCACAGTTCGGATCGGAGCTATCACAGTTAATGACTACCGCGTCCTTAATGGCCTTGGCTTTCGCTGATACCTGTGCGGTCTGCTCTTCATTATGCGAGTTGTTCGCTGTGTAGTAAGCCTTCATCAGGTTTACATCGTTCATGCTTGCACAGCCCGTAAGGCCCAGAAGCAGGATAAAAATTGCAATCTTCTTCATCTTATACACCTTCTGGTTCATCCGCCATCAACAAACCTGCATCCTCAAACACTTCGTGCGGATCATAATCAATAGCCAGCACAATTTTATCCACACTTGCTTTTACTCCAGCATCATACAGCACGATTAAATCTAACGCTTGCTGCGCTTTAGTAACGTCAGCATCAGCATCACGATCTGGTACCGGATCAGGCAGTCCTTTAGTTAGAGCATCAAGGACAACCGGTTTACTCAACGCTGAACAGACAGCATACAAATTGCCGTCAGCATCTTGCCAATCAGCAGTAACAAACGTACCAATGTCTGCTGTAGACTCACCCATAATTAGTGCAAGATGATTTGCAATATCCATGTACTGTTCTGGAACAATCAATGTAATGCGGTGTTTATACTGAGTCATATTAGTAACCTCCTGTAACTGTAATAGTCCAACCACGTGCACGCATCGCGTCAATAGCTGCCTGACCAACACTGCTTGGAGCACTGCCGCCACTCTGATCAAACGTACCGTTAGACGTAGTGTTTGAATTGATTGACACCAGGATTCCATCTATTGATTCTTCTGAAAGATTTGTTCTGGCGAAAGCGTTGGT
>Ga0172381_10000566_pt1 | contig 44754 bp, 40 predicted proteins | sample Leawel6488metaG_FD_119754 | JGI IMG/M metagenome (GOLD analysis project Ga0172381, IMG submission 119754) | Leachate microbial communities from a municipal landfill in Southern Ontario, Canada - Leachate well 64-88 metaG | ecosystem: Engineered > Solid waste > Landfill > Unclassified | place... | reverse complement strand
TCAATTTTCTGATCCAAAATTGACAATTTATCGAATGGTTTTAAATGTTTGTACTCTTTTAGTATTTTTTCGTGCCCAACGAATTTGTTTTTGAAAGGAACTTTAATTACTTGGCTCAATATATTTTTGTCGCCAAAGGCTGATAAATTTATAATATCACGGTCATTGGATCGAGAGTCAATATTTTTGTATTTTTTGTATCCACCAAAGATTTCATCCGCTCCTTCGCCGCTTAATAAAATTTTTACTTTATTTCTGGCATATTTGGCGAGTAAATACATTGGAATTGAATGAGAATGATCCATCGGCTCATCAAGGTGGTAGGTCAATTTTGGTAATAATGAACAAAATTGTTTTTCCGAAAATAATAATTGATGATGCTGGGTTTTAATTTTTTTTGCTACTTTTTGTGAATAGAAAAATTCATTCCAGTTTTTGTCCTTTAGGCCAATAGAAAAAGAATGAATATTCTTTTTGCTTTGTTTTGAAGCTAGACTGGCCACTAAACTTGAATCAACGCCACCACTTAATTGTAGACCGACAGGTACGTCGGCAATTAAATGTTCTTTGATGGATGCGTTTAATAAATTTGAAATAAGTTTATGGTAATTGTTGTTATTTATTTTATGCTTACTGAGTCGCCAATATTGTTTTTGAGTAAAGTTATAATTTCTTAGGTCAATTGATAAATAATTGGCCGGTGATAATTTAAAAATATTTTTAAAGAGAGTATTTTTTCCGGCCAAATGCCTAAAAATCAAATATTCTTCCAGTCCAGAGCGATTTAATTCTGCTTTAACGCCGGGAATTTTTAGTAAGGCTTTAATCTCGGAAGCAAAAGCAAAAAAGTTTTTATTATTAATATAATATAGAGGTTTTATACCAAACCGATCGACTGATAAATGAAGTTGATTTTTTTCTTTATCAAGCAAACCGAAAGCAAACATTCCTTTGTGGTAAGCTAGACTTTTTTCTAGCCCCCATTGTTCGTAAGCATTTAATAATATTTCCGTATCGCAATTAGTTTGAAATTTTTTATTGGCCTGCAAAATGTTTTTTGTATTTAAAAAGTTATATATTTCACCATTGAAAACAGTCACAGTTTTTTCTGAACTTGAAATCATCGGTTGATGACCGCTAGCGGTTAAGTCGATAATGCTCAAGCGAGCCTGGCCAAGGTAAACATTATTATGTGCAAAAAAACCTTCATCATCACGGCCGCGATGTCGTAGGCTTTTAATCATTTCTTTAATAATTTTTTCCCCTTGGGTTTTTGATAAATGATTTTTTTTATCAATAAAACCAACAATGCCGCACATAATTATTTTTGTTTACTAAAAATTAATATATTATTTGTCAACCAAAAAATGGCCTGATTATTTTTTAAGTAATCTTTTAATTCATTGGTTTCGGCCTTAAGATATTTAAGACCGGCTTGATTAAAAAGTTCTATCCAAAATTCTGGTCGTTGTTCATTAATGTGTCCAATCCCGCCTTGACCCTTTGGTGCGGCGCTAAAAATTATTAAGTCGGATGCGCGACAGATATTTTCAATAAGATTTTTCGAAAATTTTTTAGGAATATGCTCAGCTACTTCAAAGCAAATAGCGCCGGAAAATTTTTTTCCCAAGTTGACTGGCTGAGTAATATCTTTGATAATAATCTTACTCTTGTCTGGTCGGAAATTATTTAAAGCCGAGGAGCTGGCATCAATACCTAGAATTTCCACTCCTTTGTCGGCGAAAGCCTGTAAATAAATACCGGTGCCACAACCAAAATCGATAATTGAAGCAGGATGAAAAGTTTTTATTATATAATTTGCAATTAACGTTGGAGTTGATCCTAACACTTCATCCTGATTTCTATTATTATAGAATGTGTCATTGTAAATTCTTTTATAGTGATTGCCACCTAATGACGCCGGCAATATATTGCTGACAAAATAGCGGATATTGATTAGATAATTCGCTAGTGGCATCAGACCCAACCTTCTGAATAAATTTGAAATTTTTTGTGATAAAAGCATATAGTGATAAACAAATTTTATCAAAAATTTTGCCTTTAGTCAATCAGTCTACAGATAGTTTTATACTTTGACAGTTCTGATTTTAAACGATAGAATGAACTTGAGTTATGTATTAATGTCATGATTTAACTATGGTTCAGAAGCTGCGAGATTCTGTTGTAATCGTATTAATAGTTTTGGTCAAAAAATGTGTAATGGCGGTTAACGATTTGGGGTATTGGATTTTGTTCTAAGTAACGAGTTACCGTTATTTGTGCCGATATAAATTTATTATTACTCTATTAAGTATGAAGATTACTTTAATTTCACCCTATAGCAACTTGAATTCTTATGGTATTAAAAGCATCTCGACATTTTTGAGGAGCAGGGGAATCACAGTTTCAACTATTTATTTGCTAAACAATTTTAATCATAAGTATAATCCTGAAATATTTAATCAAGTTGTTGAGCTTTGTTCTGATTCGGATTTGATTGGATTGTCTGTGATGTCAAATTACTTTGTCAATTGTGTTCAAATTACCGAAGAAATTAAAAATCAGCTATCTATCCCGATTGTTTGGGGCGGAGTGCACCCAACCCTTTCTCCCGAAGAATGTTTAAAATATTGTGATATTGTGGTTAGGGGCGAGGGTGAGGAGACTTTATTGGAAATTATTAAAAGAATTGAGAATCATGAGCCAATTAATGAAATCCCCGGATTGTTTATAAAACAAGGTGATGAAATTTTAAAAAATAATTCTCGGCTGCCGATGCCCGTGGATGATTTAGTGGTTATTGATAATGATTTTTCATCGGATTATATTTTACTAAACAATAAGATAGAAAAGATTGATTACAAAATATTAAAAGAATACTTGACCAGAGACTACATGACCCTGACTTCATTTGGATGTCCTTTCAATTGTAGCTACTGCATTAATAATAAACTTAAGGAATACTACGGTGCCACGGTTAGATTTAAAAAAGTTGATGATATTATTAATGAGTTAATTTTGGTAAAAGAAAAGATGGATTTTACCCGGCACATTTCTTTTGATGATGATGCGTTTATCTTGCGCAGCGTAGAAGATCTCAAAGAGTTTGCCGAAAAATACCAAGCGAAGATTAATCTTCCTTTTTTTATTTCTGGTATTAATCCCATGCTAATTTCGGAAGACAAAATAAAAATACTTCTATCGGCCGGCATGGATCGAGTCAGAATGGGAATACAAACTGGCAGTGAAAATGGAAAAATTATTTATAATCGTCAGATACCTAATGACAAAGTGATTGCTGCCGCTCAGCTGATTAATAAGTATAAGCATAAATTATTATTAACTGGTTTTGACTTAATACTCGACAACCCATTCGAATCCCGTAATGATTCTATCCAAACCATTAGACTGCTTTCAAAATTACCAGCTCCTTTCACATTGAATTTATTCTCTTTAACTTTTTATCCAGGTACGGATATGTATAAAAAAGCTAATGAGGCTGGATTTATAAAAGATGATATTGAAGATATCTACAAAAAGCAATATCACGATATCCAAGTTAATTATCTTAATTTTATAATATTATTATTTACTATCCATAAAGTTCCCAACTGGGTTCTGAATTATTTATTAAGCGAGAAGATGATGAACAAAAATTTAAGAATTTCCAGTCAACTATTTCATTTTGCTATTTTTATGGGCTATGTCAGACGGGGTATTAATTTTTTATTAAAAGGGGACCCATACACGCTTATTAGGCATGTGAAATTTAGTTTAGCCAAGAAATAAAATTAATATTTATTGATTGTTGATTTGATAGAATCAAGTATTTTTATTTTTTTAACTACCATCTAGCGAGATATTTAATTTGACTAATAGTGGTATATTTTGATATAATATATCAAAATATCAATGATTTTAGCTATGGAAAATGATTATAAAATTGATTTGTCCGTTATCGCTCCCTGCTATAACGAATCAAAGAATGTTATCGAATTAACAGAAAGACTGATTAAAACTTTTGAAAAAGGTTCAATTTTAGGTGAAGTAATTTTAGTTAATGATGGCAGTCAAGATAACACTTGGGAACTGATCGAAGAATTATCAAAAAAATTTGAAAATGTAAAAGCAGTGGATCACTTAGTTAACCGCGGAATTGTCAGCGGTTGGAATAGTGGCTTAGATCAAGCCAGGGGAAAGTATGTCTGTCTCATCGATGCTGATTTGCAGAATTTACCGGAAGATGTCTTAAGAATGTATCGAGAGATTAATTTTAGTAATTGTGATTTGGTTCAGGGCGTGCGCACTCACATCGGCCACTTAAGCAAAAAACGGTATTTTTCCACTCGAGGCTTAAATTTTCTCTTGAATTTCGTTTTTCGAATGAGATCACGAGACAATAAGTCCGGATTTATTTTGTGCCGCAAAGAAGTTTTGCAAGATATTTTAAATCATCGTTTTCATTATTATCATTATCAAACTTTTATTACGGTGGCGGCTATGGCTAAGAGATATTCAATTAGAGAGATTGATACGTTATTTCAAAGCCGGCAGTTAGGCAAATCTTATATCTCTGGTGGATTTTTTAACCGAGTCACCTTCCAAACTCTGGCCGACGTTGCCAAAGGGATATTTGAATTTCGTTTTGTTGATAGTTATAATTCTTCATTGCGCGAAATTATTAGTGACCATCAGCCCGCCAGAAGGGATACTCCCTTAAGTTTTTGGCGGTGCTTGTGGTGGCGATTATATGTTGTTACTTTTCCTTTTCATCATTGGATGATTTCTTATAATGCGGCTGGTTATCTTAAGGATATGAAGCAGACCCAATGGCTCACGTTGGACGAATTAAAAAAATATCAAGAAAAACAACTCAGAAAATTGATTAATCAGGCTTATTATCACGTGCCATTTTATCGGGAATATTTTCAAGCGAATAATTTGACGCCGGAAGATATTAAAACCATCGATGATTTGCCAAAGTTACCAATCATCGACAAGAGAATTGTTACTCAAAATTTATATTCCGGCCTAATCGCCGATAATTGTGATAAAAAAAAGATGTTACGGGTGACTACTAGCGGCTCAACCGGTGAGCCTTTTGTGGTTTTTGCCAGCAAACGGCAGTTAGAAATGCGCTGGGCAGCCACGCGTCGCAGCCTGGAGTGGATGGGTTATCGTTTTGGCGACAGACAGCTAAGGCTATGGCATAAATATTTAGGCATGCGCAGCCTCGAAAGTGTGAAAGAAATCTTAGAGGCTTTTTTGGCGCGGAGAAAATTTATCCCGGCCTATGAAATGTCGGCGGATAATTTGGACAAATTTGTTAAAAAAATGGAAAAATTTAAGCCGGTGATTTTGGATGGATATGCGGAGTCGTATAATTTAATTGCCAATTACTTTCGCCATCGTTCCTACAACGGCCCGATTCCAAAGGGAATCATGTCTTCCGCGCAAACTTTGCCAGATGAAAGTCGCAAGATAATCGAAGAAAAATTCCATTGTAAGGTTTTTGATAAGTATGGTTCGCGGGAATTTGCCGGCGGTATCGCTTATGAATGCGAACAACATCAGGGCTACCATATAGTAGCCGAATGTAATATTATTGAAATCATTAAAGATGGCCGGCCGGCTTTACCCGGTGAGATTGGCGAAGTAGTGGTAACAGAATTGAATAATTTTGATTTGCCTTTGATTAGATATAAACTTGGTGATTTGGCCATGCAAATTGATAACAGTCAAACTTGCTCATGTGGCCGGGGTTTGCCGCGCCTTGGCGCTATCCAGGGCCGCGCTCAAGCCACAATCGTCGGTACCAGCCGCCAATTTATTCCCGGCACCTTTTTTGCTCGGCTTTTCGCCGATCATTCTTATGCCGTAAAACAGTTTCAGGTTGTGCAGGATAAATTTGGAGAAGTAACAATCAATATTGTTAAGGCAAATTTGTTTACCGATGAAGTTTTAAGTCAGATTCTCAAAACTATGAAAAAATTTATGGGGGAGGATTTAGTTATTCATATTAATTATGTTGATCAGATTGCTTTGGGTCGTACTGGCAAAATGCAGCATAGCGTTTCTCATCTTGATTTGAACTTTGATCATGCGAATATTTTGGATCATAATAATTTAATAAATAAAAATGAATAAAAAATCAATTATTGAAAAAAAGACAGGTGATTTGTATAATTCATGTTTTTTATCTTTAAGCAATGATCAGTGGTACTATCAGGGAGAGTTGTTGGGAGAACAGCTTGGCTTGGACGAGCAAGGCGTAAAGAATAAAATTTGTCTGGATGGGGGTTGTGGCCATGGTGCCTTAGTTTATCGTCTTCTGCAATTAGGAGCCGATAAGGTCGTTGGCTTTGATCTTGAACCGACACCGAAATTAGAAAAATTTTCGAATTATAATAATTTTCAATTTATTCAAGGTTCTCTGACTGATATGCCATTTGCTGATAACTCTTTTGATTTAGTGGTTACTTCTGGCGTTTTGCATCATACGGTTAATCCTCAGAAATGCGCTTCTGAGTTAGCTAGAATCCTTAAACCCGGCGCCAATCTAATTATTGGCGTGTATGGCAAATACGGTTTATTCCCTTGGCTATTATCTTTGGCTAGAATATTTACCGTGAAAACGAATTTAATAAAATGTCATACGGTTGATAAATTCATATCAAAATTTAATTTTGATCCAATCTGGAGATATCAAATTCTCGATTATTTGTTTGTCCCGATTCTAAAAAGATACACACCAAAACAAGTAAAAAAGAATTTTTTTCTGGCCAATGGTGTGGTTAATCCTATTCGGGTTTCGAATATTACAAAAGAAAAAGGGAAAAAATTTACTGGTTTGAATACTTCTTATTCTTATGATTATCGTACCTTAAAATCGAGAATTCTTTTCGGTCATGGGTTTATTGTGATCAAAGGTGAAAAAAAATGAATTTCTTTTCAAAGAAGGAAATTAGAATCCAATTTTTAAAATATGGGCTTATTGGCCTAATAACTTTACTTACTGATTATTCATTGATATTGCTGGGGGTTGAAATTTTCAAGTTAAATGTGATTGTCGCCGCTTCAATATCTTATGCTGGCGCGCTGTTAGTGCATTTTAACCTAAACAAATATTGGAATTTCAAAAGTTTTTCTCGAAGTTATATAAAACAGATTCGGACATATTTTATTGCCTCCATTATTTTTTATGTAGTCAATATTTCTATTATTGAATTGGCATTATCTATTAATGTCAATTATCTTTTGGGAAAAATGACTGCCACTGTTTGTGTGGCTATGTTTTCATTCATGTTTAATCGAAATATTACTTTTCAGGGTGGTATCCGCGCCACCATTGTAGGATTGTATGAAAAATTTTTTCACAAAAATTAACCGGAATTTAGCGCCTTTGGTTTTAGCCTGTCTGGTCGGATTAATCTGTGTTCTGCCACAGTTATTGTTAATTTATTCGATTAGAGATAATTACCGCGGCATCATTTATTCTGGCTCTAACGACGATTATACTTATTTGGTGCGAATGCATGAAATTTTGGATGGTCATTGGTTGGCGACTTCGCCTTTTTTTTATGAGTACAAATCATATCAGCCGTTAGTTTTACCGGCTGGGGAGCAGCTCTATGCCATTGCTAGTTTTGTAACCCAAGCTTCACTTCCCATGATTTTATTGGTTTCAAAATTTCTACTTCCCGCCATATTATTTCTTTTAGTCTATGCCATTATTATCAGATTAACGGAAAATTTTAATAGCCCTCTAGTCAAATTTAATGCTATGGCTGGGGGATTATTTGTTACCCTGGGTTATGATTTTATAGATTTTAAAAATGCCTTTGAATTTTTATTAGGACAACGACCATGGTTTCATCCATTGATTTGGGTTAGGCCGGTTAATCCCATTGTTGGCGCCTTGTTTCTTTTTACTTTTATTTTATTATTATGGATTTTAATTATCGATAGAAAAAGATATTTCACTTTATTGCTTGGAGTATTGCAGGCTTTGATGGTCTCATACTTTTTTAGCTGGGGATTATCCCTTTCAATTATTTGTTTTTTAATTCTATTGCATTTATTCAGGAAGGAATATCAAATTGTCAAAGATCTTATTTTGGTGGTTTTTTTAGGCTTTTTGTTTTCCTTGCCCTACTGGATAAAATTATTTTATTCATTGGGTGTAAACAATGACTCGGCGTCCAAAATGGGCATGTTTTATACTCACAAGCCAGTTGTAAATAAATTTGTTTTGGTTGGTTTGATTCTATATGCATTGTTAATGATATTTACCCACATTAAGCAGAAAAAAATAAATAAAAATATTGATTATTCATGGTGGTTTAGTCTAGCCATGCTTGGTGGGTGTTTTTGGGTATATATTCAGCAAATATTTACTGGTCGAACAATTTGGCCTGGTCATTTTGTTCAATATACGATACCAATTACTATAATAGTAGCCTTTTTTTCTTTGCTTGCTATTTGTTCGAAGAAATCTTTTAAGTATTTTTATGTAGTGTTATTGTCAATAATTATTATTGTCACAATTTCTTACGGCATCATGTCAGCTATGAGTTTTAAGTATGATGCTAATAGTTTTTTGCAAAATCAAAAATATGCTTCTTTGCTCAATTGGTTAGATTCCAATTCTGAGAATGATTGTGTGGTTTTGTCCACTGATTACCGTTTTCAATATCTCAATCCGGCCTACACCCACTGTAATGACTATGTTTCTGATTGGTCTTTCAGTGGTGTACCCTTGGAAAGAGTTGAATTTAATTATTTAGTTCTACTGAGGCTGAAAAATATCGATATTAATAATATTAGCTCGTATTTGCATGATAATATGAATGATATCAGATTGATTTATTACAAAGATTGGGATCAGCTTTATAGTACATCTGATGACGAACCATGGTTAATTGAAGCCGCGCAAAAAGTTGAGCTTGACTATAGAAATTTTTTAGACCAAGACTTCTATCAAGAATTAAAAAAATACAAACTTGATTATTTGGTGATGAACGAAGCGCCAAGTCAGGATATATCAAGTCACCTTAACTTTATAGGTAATTTTGAGGGGTTAATGTTATACAAATTTGATTAAATTTATTTATGCCTATTTTTTTGTTGTTTTAGGTTTGATTAGTTAAGTGAACTAATAAATCACAGTTTGCCATTATCAAAAAAATACCAGCCATTAGGCTGGTATTTTATGTCTAATTTATTTAAATCGATGTTGGCGTTTTGTCGACTGTTTTTATGATAATAATTTTTAACCAAGAAATTGTTTTACCCGTGTGTACCTATTTTAGAAATTATTTATTATTTCGATGATCGTTTAAAATATTTTTTACGATATATTTTGGTCGTTGCTTGGTTTCTTCAAAAATTTTTGTTAAATACTCCGCGATAATACTAAGAGACAATAGCTGAATGCAGCCAAGAAACAGAACTAGAACAATTACCGTCATAATACCCTGAGCCCTGACGGGATAGAAGAAATAAAGACCAACATAAAAGACCAATCCAATCGCAGCTAGCAGTGTAACAAAAAACGCGATAAAAGATATTAATTCCAAAGGAATATAGGAAAAGGAAAAAATGCCTTTTTTGGCCCAGCGAATGTTTCTAATTAAATTGTTGGTTGATTGGCCAAACATTCTTTCTGGTCGGACATAATTAATCCCGGTTTGTTTAAAACCGGTCCAAGCTCTTAGGCCCCGCAAAAAAATGTCTCGTTCCGGCATGGCAATCAAAGCGTTGACCACCTTGCGATCCATCAGGGAGAAATCACCGGCATCAACCGGAACGTTGATATAAGATAGTTTTTTAAAGAGTCGATAAAAAAGTTTGTACATTATTTGCATAAATCTGGTCGCTTCCCTTTTTACTCTGATTCCATAGACGACGTCGTAGCCTTCAAGCCATTTTTTCACAAAATCTTCAATCATTTCCGGAGGGTCTTGTAAATCACCATCTAAAAGCACTACGGCATCACCCAATGACTGCGTCATGCCGCTAATAAAGGCATTCTGGGCACTAAAATTACGGCTATGGTTAATTACGGTCAATCTGCTATCTTTTTTTGCTAAATCAGCCAAAACCACTTCGGCATTGTCTGGGCTGGCGTCATTGACGTAGATTATCTCATAATCATGGGTAATTTTTTGCAAAGTTGCAGACAGCCTTTCATGCATGATTGGAATGGCCGGTTCATCGTAGTAGCAAATCACAATGGCAGAAATTTTTTTATCAGTTAGCATAAATAATTTATTAAATATTAGTTGCTGGTAATTACTATAACAATTATTAAGGTTTTTTTCAATATTAGTTATTTTACTTGACAAAATTGTTTAAATATGTTATTATAATCATTGCTCTTTTTGCGTTTGAAAAACAACATCTTCAAAGGAGATGCTCATGGATGCGAACTTTATTGACAGCGAAGGAAAGCTTAGCCAAGCTGGCTACAACACACTGTTGTTACTCTTGCAAGCTGTGCGTTCACAGTCTGCCAACATTCCATTCAGCATCTGGCAGGAGCTGATGCGAGTCGGTGGCAAAGGTGTACCTGTTGCCATCGAGTTGGCAGTGGTCAGGAAGGGCATGGTTTTTTTGTGCCAACGCTCCAAAGACGACCCCTGCTGGCCCGAACTTTGGCATTTGCCTGGCAGCTACTTGGGTCAGGCAGAAAATGTCGAAGCGACCTGTCGTCGCATCGGACAAAATGAGATCGGAATTGAGATTGCCAATCCCGTCTTAATCGGCGGATCAGACAATCCAGGCAATCCTCGGTTTCATGACTTCTCGGTCGTCTATCTGGCCGAGGATTTCGCCGGAGAGCCTACCGGCGGAGAATGGTTCAAACTAGCAGACGAACCTCCCACCAACCTGATTAAAGAGCATGTCGGGTTATGGCAGGTCGTCAAGAATGCTTAAAACACGGGGTCGGAACGATGAATCGTTTCCGACCCTATTGCATTAAAATTTTTTTTCCACCAATTTAAATAAAGATTAAATTATATTTTCAAGTAATAACTTTATTTGCTTGTTTTTTTCTTCGCCGGTCTTTCTAGAGATTCAACAATCATATTCTCTTGCAATTCCTCAAAGGGTAAGAGCGGCGAAGTATCTTCTATTGGCATACCAAACTCCAACTTAGGAATTGCTTTGGCTGCCGGATCAATTTCAACACTACAAACCACGGGACCAGAATAGCTCAAAACTTCCTGAATCTTGTCATTTAATTCATGATGATTATTGATTTGAAAAGTTTTAATGCCAAAAGCTTCAGAAATTTTTAATAAATCAGAATCACCCAAACCACCGCTTGGTGAACTGGCTTTGTATCTTGATTCAAACCAGACGTCCTGAAATTGTTTAATCATTCCATAGCCATGGTTATTCATAATAAAAGTTTTAATTGGCAATTGATGCAAAGCAATAGTTTCTAATTCGTTAATATTCATCTTAAAACTGCCATCACCCTCAATATTGATAACCTGAGCTTTATTAGCAGCAAATGACGCGCCAATTGCGGCCACTAAAGAATAACCCATGGATGAGTGACCCAAGTCAGAAAATAATCTTTGATTATTTTTAACTTTGAAAGCTTGCATTGTCCAACTTAAAGCATTGCCAGTATCGGCAATAATAATTTCACCCTCCATGGTTGCTTGTGATAAGGCGGCCATAAAAACATAAGGATCGACCTTATCTTTTTGCTGATAATAAATTGCCTGAACGATTGGATATTTTTCCTTCCAAGTTCTAATTTTTTCTAACCAGGCTGAATAATCGTATTTTTTAATCCGGTCAATTTTTTTATCAAAAGCTTTTAAAAAATCATTAAGGTCATAATTAATATCAACATCAATTTTTAGACCCCGACTCTTGTACAACTCGCTCTGGTCGATATCTACCACTACTTTCTTCGCTTCTCGGGCAAAGTTTTTAGCATTTGAGCCGACTTGCCTTGTGTCCAATCGAGATCCAAGACAAATAATCAAATCAGCATTTTGCACGGCAAAATTTCCGGTTCGGTTGGCAGACACGCCAAAACCCTCAACAAACAACGGATGGTTATGAGGTAAAACATCTATACCTCCCCAACTGGTTACGACCGGGATCCCTAATTTTTCAATTAGCTCCACGGTTTGTTTTTTGGCTTTTGCAATTTTTACCCCTGCCCCCAAAATAAAAACCGGTCGCTTGGCTTGATTAATAAGTTCTATTGTTTTAATGATTTTTTTGTCTAATAAATCATAGTCTGTTTCTAATTCAGGCGGTAAGTATGATTTTAATTTATCCGGGTCAATTTCGCTTAACTGAATATCCATAGGCAAATCAATTAAAACCGGCCCGGGTCGGCCTGACTTGGCCATAAAAACCGCTTGATCCAAATAATATTTTATATTTTCAGGATTATCCAGTTTAACGGCAAACTTAGTAATGGGGGCTACCATTTTTATCACATCGGTTTCTTGAAAACCAATTTGTCTGGGACCATTTTTTTCCAATGAATCAGGCCGAGAAACCTGACCGGTTAAATAAACTACCGGGATTGAATCAAAATAGGCGCAGGCAATGCCCGTCATCATATTGGTCGCTCCTGGGCCGCTGGTAGAAATAGCTAATCCTAAATTTTCACTGATTCTGGAATAAGCTTCCGCGGCCATAGAAGCGCCTTGTTCTTGAGTAGTACAAATAAATTTAATTTTTTTGTTAGTCTCAAAAGCATCAACCAAAGGAGCAACAAAACCGCCAATAATTAAAAAGGCGTGGCTAATTTTTTGTTCTTCAAAATACTTAACAATATATTCTGAGACTTTCATAAATTATTTTTTTTGACTTAAAAAGTCTTCTAAAACTTTTTGAACATACCCGACCATTTCATCCGACATGTTTGGCTGAACGCCGATAAAAAATGTATGATCCATGACTTTGCAGGCATTGGGGTAATCCTTGGGGTTGCCAAATTTGGCGAAAGGTTTATGGAATAGAATATTACCGGAAAAATAGTTGCGAGTCTGAATTTTATTATCTTCCAAATATTTAACGAAGTCATTACGGTTAAATTTTTCGGTCACAACAGTAATCGGAAAACCAAACCAATTAACATCAGCTCGATCGTCTTTGGTTACAGTTTTAATCAATTCAGGATATTTTTGGCAAACTTCAAGATATTTGTTAAAAATACGCTGACGAGCGGCTTTTAATTTTTCTAATTTATACAACTGCACCAGACCGATTGCTCCCTGTAAATCAAGCGGTTTAAGATTATAACCAATTTCATCATAAACATATTTATGATCTAAAATGCCGTCATAGCCCGGTGCTAGCCATCGGTTGAAACGGTGTTGACAAATTCCGCTTAAGGACAGATTTTTTTCCCCAACGCAACTGCAGGCGCGACCCCAGCTAATAATACTTCTTAAAACTTTAATTAAGTTGCTGTCATTGGTTGTTACCATGCCACCTTCACCGGTAGTAATATGATGTGCCGGATAAAAACTAAAGCTCGACATCAAACCAAAACTGCCAAGAGGTTTGCCGTTCCAGCGGCTGCCTAAAGCGTCACAAGTATCCTCTAAAAGAATTAAATTATGATCTTGGCAAATTTTCATTACCCGATCCATATTAGGTGGATTGCCCAAAACATGAGCAAAAACTAAAACCTTGGTTTTGGGTGTAATAGCCGCCTCTAATTGATCCAGATCCAAGTTTAAAGTATCCATTTCGACGTCAATAAATTTTGGCGTAAAGCCCGATTGGATAATGGGAGCGACGGTGGTGGGAAAGCATACAACCGGAGTAATTACTTCAATATTTTTAAAATCAAAAGTTTGTTCGGATTTTAATGCCGAAAACATCAATAAATTGGCTGAACTGCCAGAATTGCACATTAAAGAAAATTGTCGGTTAATAATTTTTGAGAATTCTTCTTCAAACTCATGCACTTTCTCTCCGGCACTAAGCCATTTACCCCTAAGGATGGTAAAGATAGCCGCTTCAATTTCTTCTTCGGTCCAAGATGGGCCGGCGTATTGAATCAGGCTTTGGCCAGAAATAAAATCATCATTGCTCAACCCTCGCATGGAAGTAATGGGTAGAGACTCGGAAACTAAATCGTGAACCAATTTTTTTATTTCTTCGTCAGACAACATATTTTTTTTCCATGGTTTTTTGATTATTGTTAAACCAGTTAATGGTTTCAGCTAAGCCTTGAACTAAATTATAATTTGGTTGCCAATCAAGCAATCTTTTAGCTTTAGTGATGTCAGCTACCCAGGTTTTGGAATCGTAAGTAGGGTCGGGGATAGCCCCCCAATTTTCCTTTATATCATCAGCCCGAGTTAGAGCTTTAACGGTATCGACCACTTCCCTTAGGCTGGTTTGTTTGCCGCTGCCAATATTGATTATTTCACCATTAAGTCCCGAGGTATTAGCTGCTGAAATGCAGGCTTTGACGACATCATCGACGAAAACAAAATCATGAGCCGAATCTGGTGAAGTTAGCGTTAAATCGTGATGATTTTGGCAGGCAGTGATTAGTCGGGGCATGAGTTTAGTCGGGCTCTCGTATGGTCCATAAACTGAAAAAAATCTTAAAGTGACAATGGGCAGATCGTTTTCTCGGCCAAAGTGTTGAGCCAGCAGAGTTTGACTTGCTTTAGCAATGCCATAGCCGGTATTTGGTTCTAATAAATCAGCTTCCTGCATTAGTTTATTTTTTTTTCCATATTCAGAGGAGGAACCAGTATTAATAAATATTGGGAAATTGATTTTTTTACAAGCCTGAAAAAGATTGAAAGTACCTAAAGTATTTGCCTTAATTATTTGCTGAAAATCATTTTGGCTGGCAGCAGTGCCATAGGCCGCAAAATGATAAATTATTTCTGGGTTTATGGCCTGAATAGCAACGTCTACATCAATCGGATTGGTCAAGTCGGCGTAATGGGTATTAAGGTTTTTGATAATACTATTAAGTCGCCAGGTGTCAGAATTACGCCTGATTATTATGTGAACATTGTCATTTTTAGCTATTTTGTTCGCCAAATAAGCACCAACAAAGCCTGTGGCTCCAGTGATTAAGACGGTTTTTGCCATAAACAAATTCTTAATAAATTTTTGAAATAGTGTATTTGTATTAAATCATAATATGCCTAATTAGTCAAAATTTTAGGCAAAATTACATATAAATCTGTTAATGTTGTATAATAATATTGGTTATTTAAACCTAATTGGTTGATTTGAGCCTATTGACACCTATTGACACCTTTTAACACTAGGGACTATAATTATGATGTATGGATGTCGAAATAAAACCTAATGCGATATACACAACCGAAGAAACCCAAAAACTACTGAAAATTAGCAGCAGCACTATTAAACGTATGCTTAAAAAAGGGCTTATTAGAGCCAATAAAGTGGGTGGTCAGTATAGGATAATGGGCAAAGAAATTCTACGTTTGGTTTCGCCGGAGATAGAAAAGAAGGCGGTTGTATCATATTTGGATTTAAAAAAGAAAGTGGTTGATAAGATTAATCGGTGGTAATTTATGGCTCAAACTTCTTCCACATTACATAAATCAATTCATGGGGGTAAGTGGATTGTGGTTGGTAATATCAGCAGTAAAATAATTGGATTTTTTTCTATTTTAATTTTAGCGCGACTGCTTGATCCCCAAAGCTATGGTTTAATTGCCATTATTTTGATGTTAGTCGGGGTATTTAATGAAATGTTTGTGCCTGGTTTTGATACGGCTGTGATCCAGAAAAAAGAAAGTATTGAACATTATCTGGATGTTATTTGGACATTTCATGTCATTAAGTCGATTATTTTTTCCGTTATTATTTATTTCATTAGTCCTTTGGTCGCTGATTATTTTCATGCCCAATCAATAACCTCTATATTAAGAGTGAGCGGCATATTTATTATTTTACCAGCTATTACGCCGGCTAGATCAATTTATCTATTTAAGGACTTGGCTTTTGACAAAATTTACTTTAGAGATTTGTGTGGTCAACTGGCTTACTTGCTGGTTGGCGCCGGCTGGTCGATTTTTGTCAGTCCGGATGTGTGGGCTTTGTTTTTTGCTAATTTGGCAAAATACATTTTTTCCGTTTTGGTTGTTTATTATTATTATCCGGAAAAACCCAAGTTCGATTTGAACTTTAAAATTTTACGAGACTTGTTGCCGTTTAGTAAATGGGTAACCGCGCAATATCTTGTTAACTATTTTATGTCGATTATTGACAGTATGTTTGTTAGCCGGTTCTTTAATCCGACGGTTTTAGGTTATTATACCAAGGCAAAGAATTTGTCTTCCACGCTCTTAAGTTTTGTTGGTAGCATTACTAAAAGTTTGACCTTTGCATCTTTTGCAAAAATTCAAGACAACAAACAAAAAATTATTGAAGGTTTTTTGATGACCTTGGACGTTATTCTTTTAATGGGCATGGCTAACATTTTTATTGCTTTTTTAGGCGGTGAATCATTAGTAAGATTTTTTCTAACAGATAAATGGTTACCCATTACCATGCCATTAAAGATTTTTTCTATATATTCAGTGTTAACGGTTATAATATTATTGGCATATTCAGTGTTTGATGGAGCCGGTAAACCCCAAATTAGTTTTAAAATTAAAACTCTTAGCGCTATTTTGTATACCTTGTTTGCCTTTTTCGGTGTAAAACTCGGTGGTGTAAATGGTGCCGCCATTGGTTTAACGGTAAGTAACTTTATAATTTTACTTTTTATTCTATATAAACTGCGAAACATGATGGGCTTGAAGATTTTTTCTGTTATGGCGAGAGTTGGATTGGTGTTATCGCCATTTGTTATGGCGGCCGTTATTTATTATCCGATATTTATTATTTTTAAGGAATTAAGTGACTTTTTTTATTTAGCTTTAGTCGGCAGCTATTGCCTGGTGGCTTTAATTATTCTTTGGTTAGTAGCCAGAAATTTTGAGCATGGCGCCTGGCAAACTATTAAAATTATTATGTCAACATTATTGGGTTCGCGCTCAGCAAATAAAATATGAAAATTTGTTTTGTCCTACAACGTCGTTTTGTCTATCTCGGCCATTTGATTGCTTTGAATCTCAAGGAGTCTTATGGCTTTGAGAATTTTTGTGTTTTTTCTTTTTTACGTCCCGGATATGAATTTTTAAAGTCCCAGACGCAAATTAAGTATTCTTCTGTTTTGTTAGATGAAGACATTCATCGTGAGTATAAAAAAGAGAAACTTGATTTGTCATATTTGAACTGGTTAGAAAAAGAATATGGGTTGCCTAGTTTATGGAGTTATATTGAAGTTGATCGGATTTTGCGATTTAACCAATTACGGCGTGAATATCCACATGATAAACCGATTTATACGCATGAAGAATTAATGCTGATGGTCCAAACCCGTGCCAAGGCGATCATTAATTTTTTTGACCAAGAAAAACCAGATTATATTGTTTTTTCAGTTATCGGCAGTTTAAGCGCCCTATTGCTTTATCGGATTGCTCAAAAAAAAGGTATTAAGCCGTTATTTATTTCTACGACCAGGGTGAATACAAATTATTTATTAACCGATGATGTGGCCTATTTTACTGATGTCGATAGAAATTTTAAAGCTGTCATGACCAATAAGCGAAAGGCAGCCAGATATAATGATGCAAAAAAAATTCTTGACGAATTTCGAGAGAAGCCCAAAGCTTATGAGAGTTTTTCTGAAGTTTCTTTGAGCCATAACACAAAATTAGGTCATTTAGGTTTTTTAAAACCAACAAAACTATTCAAAAATTTTGTTTGGGTCTATCAATCGTTAAATCGATATAGTTGGTTAGAAAAAACCGACTATTCTTCGGTTAATCCTTGGGATCAGCTTAAGGATAAATTTTGGAGAAAGATTCGTGTATTATTTCGTCCAATTTCTTTGTATGACCAGCCAGATTTCAACGAGGATTTCGCGTTTTATGCTTTACATTTGGATCCCGAACTAGCCACCATGCTTTATGCTCCTTTCTACACTGATCAGTTGTATTTAATTAAGCAGATTGCTCATTCTTTACCACTATCATATAAATTGTACGTTAAAGAACATCCGTCTATGGTGGAGTACAGGTCCAATAGTTTTTATCGAGAATTAAAAAAAATTCCTAATGTCAAATTAATTCATCCCAAGACAAGCGCCTATCAGATTATGCCCAAAGCCAAATTGGTTTTGACTATTACCGGCACTGTTGGCTGGGAAGCGCTTTGGTTAGGTAAGCCGGTTATTACTTTTGGTGATGTTTTTTACAATTCATTGTCTATGGTCAGACAATGTCATGATATTACTCAATTACCAGTAATAATTAGACAGCAATTGGATAGTTTTGACTTTGATGATAACGAATTAACTAATTTTGTCGCCTGTATCTTAGAAAATTCAGTTGAGTCTGATATTTTAACGCCTTGGCAAGAAGGAGTTGATATTAATAAAGCCAAGAGTGTCGTCGTTCCAATCGCTGATCTTTTAGCTGAAAAATTAAATTTAGCAAAATTATAATTATATGAGCCTGTTAAAAAAAGAAAAAATTTGGGCCATTATTCCGGCACGTGGTGGCAGTCAGGGTGTGCCCGGGAAGAATATTAAAATATTTTGTGGCAAACCATTAATCTATTATTCCATTGTGGCGGCTAAACGCGCCAAAATTTTTGATCGAATCTTGGTTTCCACTGATTCATCCGAGATAGCCAAGATTTCAAAAAAATATGGTGCTGAAGTGCCATTTTTGCGACCAAAAAAATTAGCCGGCAGTAAAGCTAACATTGTTGATGCGATCATTCATCTTCTTGATAAAATAAAGGCCGATGCCGGTGATGAGCCTGATGTGATTTTTTTGCTTCAACCAACATCGCCATTAAGACAAGCTCAAGATATTGTTGGTAGCTATCAGTATTTTAAAAAAAATAATTCCCTGGCTTTAGTTTCGGTTTGTCAGACCCATCAGCAAATTTATCATCTGGGTGCGAATAATTTGCTCAGCTTAGTTAATCGGGAAACGGAAAAAGTGATTAATCGACAGGAATCACCTAAGGCTTATCGGCAAGACGGCAGCATGATTTATATTATTCGAGTTGATCAATTTAGAAAATATCATTCATTCATGCCTAAGGAAAAAACCGTTGGTTATGTCATTGAAAAATGGAAAGCAATTGATATTGATGATTTTGATGATTGGCAATTAGCGGAAGTAATATATTCAAAAAGAAAAAAATTTATTTCCAATAATCAAGCTATTTAATTATGAATATTTTAATCGTTGGGCTTGGCTCAATTGGTAAAAAACATTTGGCCAGCCTAAACCAATTGAAACGGCAGTTTTGTTTGAATATTTTTGTTTTTCAACCGGCTTCTTATGGTGCCCAATACTTTTTTGATTTGAAAAAAAATATTATCAAAAATCAGATTAAAGCCGTAATAATTTGTAACCCAACCAACCTTCATTTAAAGACCACAAAAATTTCTTTGGAATTAGGGGCGAACGTTTTTGTCGAGAAACCTTTATCGGCGATTTATACTTTGAAAGAATTTAAGAAATTAGATCAAATCAGTCAAAAAAGAAAATTAACGATTATGGTGGGTTATGACATGAGATTCAATCCTTGGATTATGGAAATTGAACGATTGATTAAAAATAAAATCATTGGCGACGTGTGGGGTGGCCGGATTCTAGCCGGGCAATATTTGCCGGATTGGAGAAAAAATGTTGATTACCGACAGGTTTACAGCGCCAAGAAGAAAATGGGTGGCGGCGTGCTTTTGGATTTATCTCATGAATTGGATTACTTGAATTGGCTAGTATCAAAACCGATCAAAAAGATTTTGGCGCGTAAATTTTTTACTCAGCGTTTGAAAATCGAGACTGAAGATATTTGTTCATTGATTGTTGAATATAAAGACAAGACGGTCATAGAAATACATCTTGATTATTTGATTAAGCCGTATCGTCGGACAATTGAGTTGTATGGCAGCCGTGGTACTTTGGTTTGGGATGATAACGAACAGGTGATTAAAGTTTATCAATCTCAAATACATTCCCCCAAATTAGTTAGAGTTAAATTAATGACCGGTCAGCAGATTTTGTTGACCGAAATGAAGCATTTCTTTGATTGTATCGTTAAGTATAAAACGCCGATTAATTCTTTAAATAATTCCATCTTAGTTAGCAAGATTATTGATCGAGCTGATCAGTCTTTTAAAACGAATAAAACAGTAAATTTATGAAAATATTAATCATTGGTTTGGGTTCCATGGGGAAAAGAAGGATTAGAAACCTTCAATATTTCAACATTAAACAAATTTATGGTTTTGATATTAATCCATCCAATGTTCGGGAGGCAATGGTTAAATATAAAATTAAGATACTTAATTCCCTTGATGGCTTATTTGCGTACGGTTTTGATTTAGTTTTAATTTGTACGCCGCCCGATCATCATTTAGAATACGTAAAAATTTGCGTTAAAAATAAAATTTCATTTTTTACCGAGTTGAATCTTTTAACCCAGGACACTAAAAAAATTTCTGATCTAATTAAAAAAAATAAGATCAAGGGTTATCCTTCGAATACGGAATTTTTTGATCAGAATATTATTTCTTTAAAGAAATTAATCCATAGAAATTTTAAGGGATACTTTTTATTTCATCTGGGACAAAATATTAAAGACTGGCATCCTTGGCAGCCAGCTGGGGAGCATTTCATTTTTTATAAAAACACCAATGGTTTGCGGGAAATTTTACGGATTGAATTGCCCTGGCTGATTAAATTATTTGGTCCAGTTGTGAAATTCAAGGTGGATCAAAATGCATTTTTTACCACAAAGTATCAAGTCAATGATTTTATTTGTTTGTCTTTGGAATTCGCTAATGGTGTTCATGGGGTTTTGGTTTTTGATTTGATTTCATCAAAAGTAATTAAAGAGTTCAGACTAATTAGTGACAAAGAAAATATTATTTGGAATGAAATCAAAAATTCCATTATTATTGATCAAGCTAATAAACAAAAAAAGATTAACTTATCCCAAGGTTCAATTTACCCTGGTTATAAATTCAGAGAAGATGGCCATGTCTCAGAAATTAAAAGATTATTGGCTGATGTTAGAAAAAATAAACGGCCAGAGTATGATTTCGAAGACGAGCTCCAACTTTTGAAATTAATTGATCGAATTGAAAGTTTGACTAGCGATAAATTCAAAAAGAAATAATTAAAAATATGGAAATTAGAATCGGAAAAAAAGTTATTAGCCAAAATTCGCCGGCATTTATTATTGCTGAAGCCGGGGTTAATCATAATGGCCAATTATTTTTGGCCAAGAAGCTGGTTAAGGCGGCCAAAGAGGCCGGAGCGGATGCGGTAAAATTTCAAACTTGGAAGACAGAGAATATTATTGTTCCAAAAACCAAGAAAGCTGATTATCAAAAAAATAACACCGGTTCGGGTGATCAATTCTCCATGCTTAAAAGGCTAGAACTTAAGTATCATGATTTTCGAATTTTGAGCCAGTATGCAAAGAGAATCGGGATAATTTTTTTATCCACTCCCGATGATAAAGAAAGCCTTGATTTTTTAGTTGATGATTTGAAATTACCAATTTTGAAAATTGGTTCATCTGAAATTAATAATCATGACTATCTGAAAGAAATTGCTGCCAAAAAAAGACCAATACTATTATCTACGGGCATGGCTACTCTTCAAGACGTGATTTTGGCTGTCAAAATTATTAAGAAGGTTCAACCTAGAGTTAAATTAGTAATCATGCAGTGTACGACTGCCTATCCTTGTCCCTTTCAAGAAGTGAATTTGAATGTTATTTTTACTTATCGAAAAAAATTTCCTTCAGCCTTGGTTGGTTTTTCGGATCATACTTCAGATATTTTGGCGCCTAGTTTAGCCGTGGCGCTGGGCGCGAAAGTTATTGAAAAACATTTTACGTTGAATAATAATTTACCCGGTCCGGATCATCAAGCATCTTTAGCGGTTAAAAGTTTTAAAGAGATGGTTAAGAGTATTCGTTTGACTGAAAAGATGATGGGATATTCGGATAAAAAAATCAGTTTTTCGGAGAGATCAAATCGAGAAGTTTTGCAAAAATATATTGTTGCCAAAAGCGCTTTGCACGCCAATGATAAGATTACTTTAGACAAGCTTGGTTTTAAAAGAACTTCACAGACTCATGGCCTTAAGCCAGAGGCGGTTAAAGATATTTTAAATCACCGACTTAAGATAAATCTTAAAAAGAATCAAATTATTAAAATCAGATATGTCGAATAAACAGAAAAAAATAATTTATATCACGGGTAGTCGTTCCGATTATGGACTGATGCGTCATACCCTTGAATCGCTAAATCGGGTTTCTAGGCTGGAGCTAATTGTTGTTGGCATGCATCTAGATAAAAAATATGGTTTTACGATTAACGAAATTAATAAGGATCAATTTAAAATTATTGCTAAAATAAAATATCCAAAGAATCAAAGCACGGCGACGAATATGATTAGCAATTTTTCATTTTTGCTGTCTAGGGTAAGTCAACTTCTAGCTAAGCATTCACCAGATCTAGTAATTGTCGAGGGTGACAGATATGATACTTTGGCTTTGGCTTTGGCGGCAAAGAATTTAGGTATTACAGTATTTCATCAGGGTGGGGGTGATATAAGTGGTACTATCGATGATGATATTCGCCGAGCCATTACCGCCTTTAGTGATTTTCATTTTGCTGGTAACATTTTTTCCGCCCAAAGATTGAATCAATCTGGCATCAACCGGAATAAAATTTATATGTTTGGCGAACCTGGGCTCGATGACATAGCCAATCATAATTTTTCCAGCCCAAGTTTGATTCTTGAAAAATTCAGGATTAAACCAGGAGAAAAAGTTATTCTTTATCTGCAACATCCCGATCTTAAATCACGCTTGAAGCCGATTGATCAAATACGCCCGGTTTTGCAGGCGATAAGGGAGGTGGGCGTTAAAACTATTATTATCTATCCAAATAATGATGCCGGTTCGGATCAATTCATTAAGGAAATAAATCGATACAAAAAATTAAAAAATTTTTCAGTTTATAAGTCGGTTCCCCGCGACGATTTTCTTGGACTGCTAAATGTTGTAAGTCTGATAGTTGGTAATTCAAGCAGTGGTTTAATCGAGACCACCCTGTTTAATTTACCATTTATTAACATCGGCGACAGACAAAAAAATCGTGATGGTGATACTAATGTTATATCTAGTGATTACAATCGAACAAATATTATTCGACTAATTAAAAAAAATTTAGAAAAAAAGGGAAGCTTTAATCTTAAATATATTTACGGCCGAGGTCGATTTACTACGCAGTTTGTTGATTTTTTTCAGTCGAAAATTTTAAATTAAATTATTTTAAGATGGAAAACTTGTAAAATTATGCCAAAAAAAATAAGTTCAATCGACCCTGTCTGGAATCGTCTTCATAAGAATGGTTGGGGTAAATATCCTTCTGAAAGTTTAGTTAGATTTTTATGCCGTTATAAAAATAACACCAAAGATTTTGAAAATAAGAATAGGATTCTTGACTTGGGGTGTGGCGGGGGAGCAAATACTAAACTGATGGTTAATGAAGGTTTCAGAGTCCATGCCTTAGATGGAGCCGCCGAAGCCATTAAAAATGCCAAAAAAAATGTTAAGTCGCGACAAGCAAAATTTTTTGTTTCTGATTTTCTTAATTTGGGAGAAGTGTGCGATGATAATTATTTTGATTTGGTTTGCGACAATTTTTCTATTTATGCGAACTCAATTGATCACATTAAACAAATTTTATTTCTAGTTCATAAAATTCTTAAGCATGACGGTCTATTTTATTCCGCAGTTTTTTCTAATCAGACTACACCATTTAAAAATCGAGGTACAGCCCAATATTTTACGGCCAGTGCCGTCAAAAAATTATATGGCCAATATTTTCAAGTTTTATCTTTAGATCGGCTCATGTATACGGAATTTGACCGGCAAAGAACCATTGATGAATTTATTTTAATTTGTAAAAAAAGATAATGGACATATTTTATACCGAACAGTGGGCTAAATTTTTTGTAAAACCAGGTGAAGATGTGGGTACTTTTAATTTTGGAGACGCTGATAAATTTATCCGGTATAGCTTTATTAAGCGTCCGATCGGATTATTACCATTTGTTAACCAAATTAATGATATTGGCTTTGATATTGTTAGCCCATATGGATACGGCGGAATTTATTTATCACCAAAGGCCAGAAGTGATCAAAAATTTATAGCAGAGTATAAAAATGAATTCACAAATTATTGTCGCAAAAATTCAATTGTTTCTGAGTTTATTCGTTTTCATCCTTTTGACAAAAATCAAGATTTTTTTCAAGATTATTATGATCTGATTAAAGTAAACGATAATATCTTTGTTGACCTTAATCAAACTGAAGCAGAAATTTCGAAGAGCATTGATAAGCGTCATCGTTATTCTATCCGCCGAGCTAAAGATTTCGGCGTAGAAATTGAAATAGACCAAAATTTTTGCTATCTGGATGATTTTATTAATTTGTATCAGCAAACCATGTCACGTAATTCAGCCAGTGATTTTTATTTTTTCCCGGAATCATTCTTTAAAAATCTACTTGCGGAATTCGGTCATCAACTGCTTCTTCTTGTTGCCAAGCTTAATGGTAAAGTAATCGCAGCTTCTTTTTTTGTTATTAATAATGAAAACATTTATTATTTTCTTTCCGGTTCGGACTATAAATTTTTTCATGTTTTTGCCAATCATTTACTTTTATGGGAGGCAATAGCTTACGCTAAAAAAAACAACAAAAAATATTTAAACTTGGGTGGTGGGATGAAAACCGATGATAGTTTATTTTTATTCAAATCGGGATTTTCTAAGTATTCGGTTCCGTATTTTGTTGGGAAAAAGATTCATGATCAATCTAAGTATGATTTTTTGTTGACCGAGTCTGGCGTGGATCGAAAGATTGATTTTTTTCCCCAATATCGTTACAATTTAAAAGTTAATTAAACTCATGAAAAAATATCCATTAGCCAAACCTAGTATTTCAAGCCAAGATAAAAAAAGAGTTATGGCGGTTTTGTCGTCCGGCAAATTAAGTCTTGGGCCTGTTTATCAGGAGTTTGAGAAAAAATTTGCCAAGACAATCGGTACCAAGTATGCTTGCGCTGTCAGTAGTGGCACAGCCGGTCTGCATCTGGCCATGATCGCGGCCGGCATTAAAGAGGGAGATGAAGTAATCACTTCGCCTTTTTCTTTTATTGCCTCGGCTAATTGTATTTTGTACGTCAAGGCTAAACCGGTTTTTGTTGATATTGATCCAGTTTCATATAATATTGATCCGGCTAAAATTGAAGCTAAGATTACCAAAAAAACCAAGGCGATTTTAGTTGTTCATATTTTTGGCCAATCAGCTGATATGGATCCCATTATAAAAATTGCTAAAAAATATAAATTAAAGATTATCGAAGATGCCTGTGAGTCTATTAATGCTACTTATCGGGGTAAAAAAGTTGGCACGTTTGGTGAATCAGCGGTTTTCGCCTTTTATCCGAATAAACAAATGACTACCGGCGAAGGCGGCATGATTACTACCAATAGTAAAGAAGTTTATGAGTTGTGTTGTTGTCTAAGAAATCAAGGTCGCACGGAAAATATGCAGTGGCTTGATCACAAAGTTTTGGGCTATAATTATCGTTTAGACGAGATGAGCGCGGCTTTAGGTTTAAGTCAGATTTCCAGAATTGATAAAATGATTAAATCCAGAAAAGCGGTGGCTGAATTGTACAATAGAATTTTAAGCGCGCATCAATTGTTAGTGCAGATCCCTGAAACGAAAAAATATAATAGCCATACTTGGTTTGTTTATGTATTGAAAATTAGAGACAAGGCAATCAGCCGGGATAGGGTCATTAAGGATTTAGCAGCCAGGGGTATTGCCTCAAAACCCTATTTGCCGTCAATTCATCTATTTGATTTTTATAAAAAAATGTTTCACTATAAAGAATATGATTTTGTCATATCCGAAGATATGAGCAATCATTCCTTGGCCTTGCCGTTTTATTTGGGTTTAAAAAAAGCTGATATTAAATATATTGTTAATAATTTAATTGAAATTTTAAATAATTATGAAAAATGAATTTAAGGATAAAACCATTTTAGTAACTGGTGGTACCGGCACGATTGGCTCGGAACTGGTAAAGGAAATATTAAAATACGACCCTTTGCAGGTTCGCATTCTTTCGCGTGATGAGAATAAGCAATATTATCTTCAGGAAGAGCTGAATTACCCCAGTAATGTGAGGTTTTTAATCGGTGATATTCGTGATCGTGAACGTTTGGATTTAGCCTTTCAGGGCGTTGATATTGTGTTTCATGCCGCCGCCATGAAACATGTTCCATTCTGTGAGTATAATCCGTTTGAAGCGGTAAAGACTAATATTTATGGCTCCCAAAATGTTATTGATGCCGCTTTGAAAAACAAAGTTAAAAAAGTCATTGCTATTTCTACCGACAAGGCGGTTGACCCGGCTAATATTATGGGTACTTCCAAGTTAATGATGGAGAAGCTAATTGTTAATGCTAATTATTATAAGGGCAAGTCAGAAACCAATTTATGTTGCGTGCGTTTTGGTAATATTGCTTGGTCTAATGGTTCGGTTTTGCCTTTATGGAAAAAGCAGGCGGAAATGGATCATGAGATTAGAGTAACCAAAGGAGAAATGACAAGATTCTTTATGTCAAAATCTCAGGCTATGCAATTAATTATGCAAGCGACGACTTTGTCTCGAGGCGGGGAAATATTTATATTAAAAATGCCGGCCATTAAACTTGATAATTTGGCTAAAATCTTTATTGACAAGTATTTTCCAAAACAAAAAATTAATATCAAAGTCGTCGGCAGTCGCGCCGGAGAAAAAATTCATGAGTTGCTTTTTGATGAGGAAATTAATTATGAACACGTTTTTGAGAACGACAAAATGTATATTATTATTCCTCAATTCTCTATTTATGCCGGCCTCAAAGCTAATGATTTAGGCCGAGAGTTAAAAGATTATCCGAACTTTTTTCAAGCCGATGAGATCAGATCAATTTCATCCGATGACAATATTAATGAAAAAGGCGTCGAAAGCATTATATAGGTTCAAAGGTCTTCGGAGTTATTTTAAGTTGGAACACTTCGTCAATCTTTTTATGGAAGTTCTCCGTATTGGCAAATATTTCAAAGTATTTAATTTTTAGCCAATTGGCTGCTGTTGGAGTTTTGTACTGACTGTCAGTGTAAATATCAAGCTGGCGCATTGTTGGATAGTCCCGATAATCGTTCAAGAAATAATAATCTTTGTGTTCAAGATAGGTAAGCAATATTTCTTTCCAGGCCGGTTTATATAGTACGTAGTCGTATTCAATGCCAAACTTGTCAGTTTTGTGAGTAGCCTGATACAAGTAAGCGATGTATTCCAGGGTGCTAATGCCCCGGTTATTCCAGTTGAAATCCTTAAGCTGATCATTAAAAATAATAATTGAAGCGTTGTTGGTAAGTTCTGGGTTAGCTCCGAGTTTATTTATTATAGCTAGCTGTTTATACCAATCCATGTCGGCCGTAAAGTAGAAAAAAATATTGGCGGTGATTAACAAAGAAACCATTAACACTTTCAAGGTTAGTTTAAACTTTTCTTTAAAGAAGATATTAATCAAAGAGAATATTAATAGGCTTGAACCCAATGGTAAAAGAAGAGCATGGCGCATGCCAAAGCCGTAACCATAGGGGTGTGGCATTTTATTAACGGCAAAGTAGGGGATCAGTCCGATGATGAAAAAGACTAAGCCTGAAATAAATAGATAAAGATTAGATTTTGTACCATCGGATTCTGGCTGGTTAGGTGAGGGGACGAATGTTTTTCTGATAATTATATAGATTATGGAAAAAATGATGGCAAAAATTACGAAAAAGATTTTTCTTTCCAAAACATTAAAGGAGTATACTAAGGGCCAGAATAAACCGTAGACAATGTTATTCCAGAAACAATCAATAGAATAAAGTAGAAAGTGCCACGGTGATTGTTGGAATGGTGTGAAACTGTAAGTGTTGGCGTAAACACCGCTAGGTTTGCCGAAGGATGATTTGATTAGCCAGAAAATGATTGGTGCCAAAATCATTACACAATATCGTCTAAACCATAGAAATATTGATCTAATGATCCGGCGGTTGCTTTGAAGTTTAAGGTAACTAACCAATAGTATTAAAAGAAAGCCGCCATAAAAGACTAAAAATGAATTCATGAAAAATGAGGCAAGAAATAGTAGATATGAAGTTGAGTATAGTGCAATTTTATATTTTTTTGATTTTTTTTCTCCGATAAAATAAAGCCAAGCTGCCAAAAAGAATAATGCGGTGCAAACCGAGTAAACAGTTATCGTTAGTTCTAGTCTCACTAAAAAATTCGGGATTAAAAAGAAAATGGTTGAAATAAAGAATGCATCTTCTTCACGTACAGTAAATTTAATTTTTAAAATATTAAAAAGAGAGATTCCAGCCACGAGCCAGCTGAGAAAAATTATGATTTTAGCGGTTAATACAATCTGACCCGAAAAAAATAAAAATTGAAAGATATAGTAAGTGGCTGGAATTTTAAGCTGTTCTACGATCATGGACCAAAGAATGGAAAATTTTCCGGTATTTAATAAAGAAAACCAAAGCCATCCGTCCCAGTAAACCCCTCGATTGAGCAGGAGAAGAAAGTAAGCCAAAAAGTAAACTGTAATTAGAGCACCAATCGGTTTATATTTGTTTAACATACAATTAATTACTTTAATTATAATTTGAATTATACCACTTTTAGCTATTTTATCAATGTTAATTTCACTATTAAATATTATTAATTAAATTTTTGTTTATACTTTTATGGCCCAGACAGTCGAAATTTTTCCTAGAATGAAAAAAATTTATAAAAAATTATTTAAATCTCAGCGTTTCGCCGGTTTGAATAAGGCAATTTTAGTTGCCTTGATTGATTTTTACGCCAAAATGCAGAGGTTTAATTTTCCTGTTAAATACGCCTGGGACTGGAAGCTTGAAATGTTGTTGAAGCGATATGAAGCCGACACCGTCAAAGTTTTCAAAAATATTATCAAACCAGGCATGACTGTAATCGATATTGGTGCTCATATAGGCTATTATACCAAGCTATTTGCCAAACTAGTTGGTCGAAAAGGACACGTCTATGCCTTCGAAGCCAGTGAAGATAATTTTAATATTCTAAAGAAAAATGTTTCACGTTTTCCTCAGGTCAAGCTTTTTAACCAGGCGGTAACTGATCATGTCGGTACGGTCGACTTCTATTTAGTATCTAATCGAACCGGTTGTCACAGTGTGGTCTTTTCCAGCGCTTCTACTAAAATTTCTGTGCCAGCTATTACTATTGATCAATTCGTGATTGATCAAAATATAAAAAGTATTGATGCTATTAAAATTGATATTGAAGGTGGTGAATCTTTGGCGTTTGCCGGTATGAGAGATTTATTTATGTCAAAAAATAAATTTTCTATAATCACTGAATTTAATCCCGATGCGATTAAAGATAGCAATATATCGCCTAAGGATTTTTTGGATAACGTTCAAGTTAATGGATTTGAAATTTATATTATTTCGGATTCGGGTGAAACCCAAAGAACTGACATTGATGGTATTTTGAATCACAGGGTTGGTTATACTAGTTATAATTTATTGTTGGTTAAAAATTAATAAAATATGGCCTTAATTTCTGGAAAAACAATTTTGATCGTCGCTCCCTATGGTTTTAATGACAGAATGAAAAACTTCATTGAGTATGTTTCCGCTAGACTGTTGGCAAAAAATGGTTGGCAGGTGATTGCTTTGGTAAAATCTGACAGCCATTTAAATGTTACTGAGTTTTTGGATGGAATTAGGGTTTACCGTTATAAAAATTTTTTGTTTTCGATTGTTTACTTGTTAGACATTTTTTATAAATTTCATCCTAGCGTTGTACATTTCCATAATCTAAGGAACAACCGTCCAGGCGTGGTGGCAGCGATTTTTGCTAAGATTGTTGGGGCAAAGCTATTTTTTACCGAATATGGTTTGCTCCACGACCATTTTTTAGTTGATGACCGTGACAATCCTTTACCGGCTAAATTAAAGCAACCCGGAGTAGTCAAAGATTTGAAATCGGTAATTAGGTTTGGTGGCACCGGCGAAATTATTAAAAATTATTTTTTTCATTGGCCCATGACTCATGCTGACAAAATAATTTTTGTCTCAAAACATAATTTGCCTATTGCTCAGACCTTAGGCTTTAATAATGCAATTTATTTACCGCAAGTTATAGATGATTTTAGCTGGAATTATTCGGCTCAGGATATCAATAGCCAGTTTGAGAATCATCATAAAAATATTATGGAAAAGTTTAATGGTTTTAAAGATAAAAAGTACGCGGTTTTTGTGGGGCAAATTAAGTATCGCAAAGGATGGGACGTTCTTTTGAGGGCAATAAATTTTGTCGCCGAAGACGCAATTGATTATTTTATTTTTATATCACCAAGCTACTTTGAAGAGCCGAAAATTTTTTCCGATTTAGTTGGCGAGTTAGGCATCTCAAAAAGGGTGATTTTTTTGGGTAAGATCGCTGATCGGGGCTTGTTAAAACAAATATACGATTACTCGCAAATTATTATTGTTCCCTCTCGATATGAAGGTTTTGGTTTGGTGGTTACGGAAGCTTTTGATGTTAAAAAACCTTTGATTGCTTCTGATGTTGAGGCGATTAACGAAACGGTTGTTGATCATCAAAATGGTCTTTTGTTTCCCAAAGAAGATTTTAGACGATTGGGTGAGGCGATTGTTAGTCTAACTAATAATGATGAATTAAAAAAGAAATTAGTTGATGGCGGCCAGGAGACTTTGAAAAAATTTAAGTCAGAAATAACTAAGAATCAGTGGCTAGACTTTTATAATTCCTAGCTAAATAAAAAAGAAGTCGCCGGGACATCTTTTTTATTTAGCTTATTTTTTTATTAAATCAATATTGTCTTTTAGCCATTCATAGATTTCATTTATCCCCGCATCTTTGCTAATTTTTGGCTGCCAGCCAAAAACTTTATCAGCATAGGAATTGTCGCTAATAAATATTGGTTGATCGCCTGGTCGCCAATCGGAGAAAGAAAAATTAATTTTTTTACCCATTAACTTTTCAAGGTTTTTGATAAATTCAAGTAATGACAGTGAGTTAACATAGCCGCCGCCGATGTTAAATATTTTCCCTTGAGTTTTTTCAATGCTTTCTAAAGCTAAATCATAGGCATTGACCAAATCTTTAACGAAAAGAATATCGCGTACTTGTTTGCCATTGCCGTAAATAGTGATATCTTTGTTTAATAAACAGGCAATTATAAACCAGGCAACCCAACCTTGATCCTCAATGCCAAATTGATGCGGTCCATAAATACACGACTGCCTAAAGACTACCGTTTTTAAGCCGTAAATTCGATGATAATCTCTAACGTATTGATCGGCTGCTCCTTTACTACAGCCATAAGGTGAATGAAAATCCAAATTCTGTTCTTCGCTAACTCCTTGTTTATTCTGGAATTCGTATCTTTTTTCTTCTTCGTTGACTTCAAGACTTTCTAGGGCGCCATATACTTTATTTGTTGAGGAATATAAAAGGGATGGTTGATTGGGTGATTTGCGTATTGCTTCTAAAACATTGAAGGTGCCAATAGCATTGGTATTTAGATCGCTCTTGGGGTCTTGAATTGAGGTGGTGACAGCGACCTGGGCAGCAAGATGTATGACTAAATCGGATTCATTTACCGTTTTTTGCAATGTATCAATGTCAGTTGTTACGTCAGCTTTTATAACTTCGAATTTCCCCTCATAATTTGACTTTAACCATTTAATATTTTCCTCAACCAAGTCCCTGGAAAAATTGTCAAAAATTTTGACGAAGAAACCTTTATTGATAAAATGTTCGGCGGCATTAATGCCAATAAATCCGGCTCCGCCGGTAATAAGAATTTTTTTCATTTTATTGTCCCTTTCTTGTTAAAATCGTTTTAATAGTTTTAAGCGTAATACTTAGATCCAGACCAAAAGACTGATTTTTTATATAAAATAAATCATATTGGAGTTTTTCCAAACTCTCATTTTTGGAACCGCCGTAATTGGGGCCTTCAACCTGAGCCCAGCCGGTTAAACCTGGCTTGACCAACAGACGCTCCTTATAGAAAGGAATTTCTTGGTGCAGCTGTTCGACAAACTCCGGTCGTTCCGGCCGTGGTCCAATCAGACTCATTTCGCCTTTGATTACATTAAGAAGTTGTGGAATCTCATCAATTCTGGTCTTGCGCATTATTCGGCCGATTTTAGTCACCCTGGGGTCATTCTTAGTGGCCCATTGCGCCCCCTGATTTTCAGCATCAATAAACATGCTTCGGAATTTTATTATCGTAAAAATTTTGGAATTTTTACCCACTCTCTTTTGTTGGAAAAAAATCGGACCGCGACTGGATAGCTTAATGGCTAGAATAATTACGGGCAAAAGGGGAAGAGCGACAATTAAAATTAGTATTGAAAGCGTGAGATCAAAGATTCTTTTTGAATTTTGATAAAAAGGGCTTCTAATCTTGGTCAAATTTTCCAGAAACCACATTTGTTCTAAAGTGTTAACCGGAATTTTCCCGGAAATTTTTTCGGAAAAAGTTGCGATATCATAAAAATTAATTTGTAGGGGCAGGCAAGAAAATAAATTTTTGAGCAACTCCGGGTACTCTCTGGGATTGACGGCCGTGATTAAAGTTCTGATCTTATTTTCCTGGCAAATTTGATTTAAATTTTGAGTGCCTTAAATATTCTTATAGTCTTCAATCGGGGACTGATTTTTATCTAAAGAAATTATGACTTTAATTCTAAAGCCCAGGGCGGGATTATTGGCAATGGTTTTGACAATCTCTTGGGCAGCCGGGTTGTTGCCAACCATTAGGATATTCTCTACCGTTTGTCTGTTTCGGATTAGGTAGCTGAAGAATAGACGCCACAGATAAAGCATAACGGCGGTTATGACTAAATCAATCAATAAGACCCTTTGGGGTTTAATGGTAAATAATCGATCACCGGCGAAGTAAAACAATAAAACTGCCATTATGCCGCTGATGACTGTACCACGCACTAGACGATTAATCAAACTAATATGCTGTCGACCGTAATTTAAATCATATAAGTCGTCAATATAAAAAATCAGTATCCAAATAAAGAATACCAGGCTGAAAGGCCAAAGATGATTTATCCAGGTAGTAAAACCAAAATCAAAATAGCGTATGGCTAAAGTCAGCCATAAACAAAAATAAAGGATAATCAGATCCCCAAAAATTAGAATGTACTTCTTTTTATTTAAACCAAAATTTTTAGCCATAAGAATATTAGTATTCTATAATATTTTAAGGGTTTTGTCAACGTGGATTATTTCGCTTTGAACATCGCCATGAGGCTGATTGATGGGTGGCGCTAAATTATCTTACCTTGCTTCGACTAACAATTTTGTGGTAAAATATATAGGTTCTAAATACTAATTTTTTTATATGAACAATAAATTTAACTGGACCAAGATTCTCTTTTGGCTAATAAATTTTGGTATTTGCACGGCTCTGTTCGCGCCAATTGCCATGAATAGCGGTTTCTTTTTCCCATTTATTGTGCCAAAAAATTTATTGTTTCGCGTGGCCGTAGAAATAATCTTTGCGGCTTATGTCCTCTTAGCCCTGATTGATAAAAATTATCGTCCCAGGTTTAGTTCAATCGTTTGGGCAGTAATTGGTTATTTTTCTATCACTGTCGTCTCAACTCTTTTTGGCATCAATATTTTAAATAGTCTTTGGGGTAACTATGAAAGAATGGCCGGGCTATTCCATAATTTCCATTTGCTCATGCTATTTGTTGTTTTGGTTGGCGCCATAAGAACTAAGGATGATTGGTACCGCTTATTCTCATTTACCATTTTTATCAGCATCCTAATGAGTTTCATTGGGTTAGCTCAGTATTTAGACTTGCCGTTTTTACTTAAATCCTCGGGGGGCTTACGTTTGGCGGCTACCATAGGTAACGCGATTTACTTGGCTGTATATTTAATGTTTCATTTATTCTTTTTGGCATTTTTTATTGGTAATCCGGAAAAATTCAAACTTAAGTTTTTTGCCATCTGTTTTTGGTTCTTCGACGCTTTGCTTATAGTATCGAATATTTTAAATAATGTTTTTAGCGCCTCTGACTGGGGCATGCTGAATTTTATCAAATCGCCATTGCTGACTGAATCGCTGAAGTATCCGAAATTTTTTATTGTTTATCTGCTGCTGCAGGCATTGATTATTTTGGCGTGGTTTATGAAAGATAATAAATATGTTATTCGCGCCCTGTTGGGTTCAGTTTTGGTTTTTGAATTTTTTATTTTTTGGGAAACTCAGACGCGCGGGGCGATTGTCGGACTAGCTGCCGGTTTGTTGTTTATCGCTCTTTTGACAATATTTTCCAAGATGGAAAAGAAATATAAATTGATGGGGGCAGGAGTACTGGCTGCCTTAGTGATTTTACCTATCCTGTTAGTCAGCTCAAAGAACTTGGATTTCGTGAGAAATAATCCGACCTTAAATCGTTTAGCCGGAATTTCGATGAGTGATATTACGACCCAGTCTCGCGTAGTGACTTGGCAAGCCAGTTGGCAAGGTCTAACCGAGTCGCCAAAATCATTTTTAATTGGTTATGGCCCGGAAAATTATTTTTATGTATTCAATAAATACTTCCCAACTGTTATCTATCGAGACAGCGGTTCCCAGATTTGGTTTGATCGCGCTCATAATATTATTTTTGACATTTCCGTTACCAGTGGCGTGATTGGCCTAGCGGCATTCATGCTAATTTTGGGGCTGGCTATTTTTAGTTTACTAAAGGAGTATAAAAAGTCACACCGAATCACGACGAGCTGGATTTTTATTTCTCTAATTGTGGCTTATTTTGTTCAGAATTTGTTGGTTTTTGATAATTTAAATACCGAAGTGGTTTTATTTTTCTTATTGGGTTATATCGCTTTTGTGGCTCAAGCTGAATCAGCTGGTGGCGAAGAAGAATCTGATAATAGGGAGTTGCCAAGTAAGATTGTTCCGTCGGAATGGCTTTATATTTCAGCAGCCGGTATTTTGCTAGTATTGATATTTTGCTTGACCTTCAATTTTAAAACCTATGTGGCCAATCGAGACTTAATTCAAGCCTTAGTTCTGCCTACGACCTCGGGGACTTTCAGTCAGGAAAAGATTGATTACTTTAAAGAATCAATTTATGCTTCGCCGATTGGTCAATTTGAAGCTAGGCAGCAACTTGGTACTTACGCCATCAGCGTCGCGCAAGATGCCAACGCGTCTTTGAGTCAAAAACAAGAGGTGGCTCAGCTCGCCGTTGATGAATTGGAAAAAAGCATCGCTCAGGAGCCGCTTAATGCCCGTTATCGGCTGATGCTAGCCATGATTTATAATTCATTGGCACAATACGTTAGCGATGCGCCTCAAAAGGCCATTAGCCATTTGGAAAAGACATTAGAACTTAGCCCGACTCGGCCCCAGGTTTATTTTGAACTAGGCAAGTCTTATACTTTATTGAACCAAGTTGATCGAGCAATTAATTATTATAAACAAGGTGTGGCCTTATCACCCGATGTGATTGATGCTCATTGGAACTTGGAAATGATTTATATTATTAGTGGGCGTTTTACCGAAGCCAGTCAGGAGTTCGAAACAATGAAGAGTTTGAATTGGGAGCCGAGCACCGATGATTATCATCGTTTGGCTGTTTATTACGATCGGGTGAAAAATACCGAACAAGTAATATTGGCTTTGAAAAATATCGTTAGATTGGATCCCACCATTCAAAACTATGGTCAAGTGGCGGATTATTATGCTCGGGTAGGAGATAATAAAAATTCTGAGGCCGTAGTAGCTGAGATCATAAAGCTTTTTCCTGAAGCCAAAAACCAGGCTGAAGCATTCTTAGAAAAGTTAAGGCAAGGCGAGCTTAAACAAAATTAGCAGAAATTATCAATGAAATTTTTTATCAAATTAAATTTTAAATGGTTTTTTTGTTTAATGTTTTTTTTATTGGTTTTTGGTATCTCGGCAGTTTCGGCGAAATCGCCAAAGACTAATAATTTCATGGCCGGCGAGATTTTGATAAAGTTTAAGAATAATCCTAAAACCTATTTAATTAAAACTGAGTTGGGCAATGATTTGTCAGCTTTAATTAAAAAATATCAGGGTTTAAAGGAATTGGATTATCTGGAGCTTAATTATAAATTTCAGAAATCAGATTTTCCCAATGATATTGATTACTATCAGCAATGGTATACTTTTCAGGTCAAAAGCCGAGATGCCTGGTCAAGTGATTTACTGGCTCGTGAACAATTAGGTTTGACCCGCCGGCCAATCATTGCCGTGCTCGATTCAGGCGTATATTTGGATCATCCTGATTTGAAAAATAAAATTTGGAAAAATAAAGACGAAGTTTCTGCTGACAAAATTGATAATGACGGCAATGGATTTGTGGATGATGTTAACGGCTGGAATTTCGTAGACAATAATTCCAATGTTAATCCTTTAACGACTGGTTCTTATGCGGTTGATGCCGTAAATCACGGAACTTTAGTGGCCGGCATTGCCGCGGCTGAAAATAATAATAATCTCGGTATTACTGGTATGAGCTGGTCAGCAGAAATTATGCCTTTGAGGGTTTTAGATAGTCAGGGTGAAGGCGATGTTTATTCCGTAATTCAAGCGATTGAGTACGCGGTTAACAATGGCGCCGACGTAATTAATATGAGTTTTATCGGTACCGGTTATAGTCAAGCTTTGGCCGATGCCATTAAGTCAGCCAATAGCCGGGGAGTGATTTTAGTGGCTGCGGCCGGCAATACTGATCCGAAAATCAATGGAATTGATATGACGATCAGTAAATCTTACCCGGTTTGCTACAATGGTGCCAGCGGAGAAAATTTGGTTATCGGTGTAGCGTCAGTAGGGAAGAACTTGGTGAAGTCGGATTTTTCCAATTATGGTGATTGCGTGGATTTGGTTGCACCGGGTGAAGACATGTATTCGACCATGTATTTTCAGTCAGGCAATATCGAGTTTAATCGTTTATATGGCGGGGGTTGGTCCGGGACTTCACTAGCAGTGCCTTTGGTTAGTGCCACGGCGGCTACGATTAAATCACTGAGGCCTAATTTGTCGGCGGCAGAAGTGACAGACTATTTATTAAGCAACACCAAGGATATCTACTCATATAATCCCACCTTTAGAGGCAAGCTTGGTTCGGGTTTATTGGACGCGGGCAAGACGATTGATGCGATTTTAACTAAGCCGGTGCCAAAACAAATTCTGTATTCTCAGCAGGATTATTTGGTGGCGGCTTTGGGTAATAGATCTTTTCCGCAAATTAAAATCATCAAATCAGACGGTACGGTTTTTAAATCATTTTTTGCGTATAGCCCCAATTTTAAAGGTGAAATTTTTGCTGTTTCTGGGGATGTCAACGGCGACGGGAAGGAAGAAATTATTACTTCGCCCGGTTTCGGCGGCGGACCTCACATTAGAGTGTTGAATATCGACGGCCAACCTCTAGCCCAGTTTTTTGCTTATGACAAGTGGGTTTACAATGGCGTCAATGTGGCTGTCGGTGATGTCAACGGTGATGGTAAAGAAGAAATTATTACCGGTCCGGGCAAAGGAGGTAAGCCGGAAGTTAAAATTTTTAATTCAACCGGAAAGCTTTTGAGCAGCTTCTTGGCTTATGATAATAGTTCAGCATACGGGGTTAAAGTGGCCACGGGTGATGTTGATCGCGATGGCCGGTCAGAAATCATTACTGGCTTGGGCGCGGGCGGGACGCCGTTAGTTAAAGTTTTTACTGATCAGGGCAAGGTAATCAGTCAATTTTATGCCTTTAACCAGTATTCAAAGTTCGGGGTTAATGTTGCTTGTGGTAGCGTATATGGTGATGGTCAACCGGAAATTATTGCCAGTTTGGGTAAAGGCAATCAGCCCTTAGTCAGATTATTTAATTACCGAGGTGAATTACTAAACAGCTTTTTCGTCAACGAGCCTAGCTTTTTAGCTGGGATTAATGTTTCGGCCGGAGATATTAATGGTGATAATAAAGAAGAAATATTAGTTGGCAATGGTACAGGTGCCGACGCGACCATAAAAGCTTTAGACGCAACCGGTCAGTTAGTTTTAAAATTAAACACTTTCGACAGTAATTATCGCGGTGGCGTTAGGCCGGCGGCGATTCGCTATTAAATGATATGGTTAATTTAATCCGGACATATTTATCCCGATATCCATTCTTAAAACAATTCATTAAATTTTGTTTGGTTGGCACCACGGCCGCTGCAATTAATTTTGGAGTTTTATATTCTTTGGTGGAGTTTGTGGGCATCTGGTATGTTTACTCTAATATTTGTGGTGGCGTGTTATCATCAATCTTTAATTTTTTTGCTAATAAATTTTGGACCTTTCGCAATCCGGAATTAGGCAAAAGAGCCATTGGGCAGGGGGGGAAATTTATCATTGTCATTGTTTTTGGAGTAGTAATTAACACGATATTCGTTTATATATTTACCGACTGGGGCGGAGTTGACTATAAGATTTCTTGGATTTTTGCTACTGGTATCGTTTTATTTTGGAATTTTACGATTAATCGTCTCTGGACATTTAAAGTTCATAACCCCGTTGAATCACCAATTCAGTCTTGAATTCTCCGAATTATTTAGTTATACTATTTATAGATTTATTCGCTAATTGAAGCAAAATATTTATGACCACAAAAGCCATCTTCGAAAAGAAGAATATTCTCGTAACCGGCGGCGCGGGTTTTATCGGTTCTCATCTTTGCGACGAACTGGTTAAAACCAGCAAGGTAATTTGTATTGATAATTTTATTTCTGGTGAGGAGGAAAATATTGATCATCTACTGCAAAATCCTAACTTTGTTTTTATTCGTCACGATATTAATGAATTGATTAATTTGGAAGAATTGCCAGAATTGGAGAAATTTCGCATTGAATTTCAGGGCGTTCAAGAAATTTATCATTTAGCTTGTCCCACTTCACCCAAAGATTTTGAGGAAACCAGAGTTGATACTGTGTTGACTAATTCGGTTGGCACCAGAAATATTTTGGAATTGGCCGTTAAATATAAATCAAAATTTTTGCTCACCTCTTCTTCAGTAATCTACGGTTCGAGAAATCCCAATGATCCATTTTTCAAAGAAGATTATTTCGGTTTTGTGGATCCAATTGGTCCTCGAGCTTGTTACGATGAAGGCAAAAGATTTTCTGAAACCTTGACCAGTACTTATCGCGATATGCATAATTTGGATGCTAAGATTGTCCGCCTATTCAGGACTTATGGCCCGAGAATGAAGTTGCATTCGGGGCAAATGATTCCGGATTTTGTTTATAGCGCCCTGGAAGACAACGATTTGGTAATTTACGGCGATGAAAGTTTCTCCTCATCTTTTTGTCACGTTAAAGACATAGTTAATGGTTTGATTAAGATGATGAAGAGCGGGGAGACGGGGCCGATTAATTTAGGTGGCGATTTGGATTACAAAATTGTTGACATCGCCAAAAAAATTATTAAGGCCACGGAATCGAAGTCAAAGATTGTTTTTGAAAAACCTTTATTGTTTATGACGCCATTAGGTTTACCTGATATCACTTTGGCCAAAGAAAAATTGGGGTGGTTTCCGATTATTTTACTGGAAGAGGGCGTAGACAGCTCAATTGATTATTTTAGGGCTCATAAATCAATTCTGCATCCGACCCAAGAATAAATTTTATGAAAGTTTTCGTAGTCATTGCCGCTTATAATGAAGAACAGACAATTAAGCAGGTAGCAGCCGAGGTAAGGAATCAAGGCTATCAGGTGTTGGTGGTTGATGATGGTTCAACCGATCAGACTGCCAAGCTGGCCAGTGAGGCCGGTGCGGTCGTCTTGAGCCATTCGTTCAATCGCGGTCAAGGTGCGGCGCTGCAAACCGGTATAGTCTATGCCTTAAATCAAAAAGCAGAAATTATTGTTACCTTTGATGGTGACGGACAATTTTTGGCCGAAGAGATAAAAACAGTTATTAAGCCAATAGTTGATGGCAAGGTTCAAGTCGTTTTGGGATCGAGATTTTTAAAGCCGGGCGGCACGGTGCCAAGAAAAAAAGAAATGATTTTGCGTTTGGCGACCTGGGTGACCAATTTATACACCGGCTTGAAATTAACTGACATTCACAATGGTTTTCGGGCTTTTTCACGCCAAGCTGCGTTTGGCCTTGACATTCGTCAGGATGGCATGGCTCATGCCTCGGAAATTTTGGAGCAAATTAAAAGGTTTAATTTTAAATATCAAGAAGTGCCGGTGACGGTGAAATACACGGAATATTCTTTAAAAAAGGGTCAGAAGCTTTCCAATTCATTTAGAATTATATTAGATTTACTCATTAGTCGAATTAGCCAATGATAATTCAAATTTTGATTATTGCTTTTATTTTGTTTGTAGTTTGGCGTACCGCTTTGCGCTATCAGAAAAAAGATATCACTAATCGTGAATTTTGGTTGTGGTTAATATTTTGGTTGTTGGTTGGCGCCGCTACTTTAGTCCCGAAAAAAACCGATTTAGTGGCGCAATACATCGGCGTCCAGCGGGGGGCGGATTTATTGGTTTATATTTCTATTATTACTTTATTTTTTATAGTTTTTAAAATCATCGTCAAGCTGGAAAAAATTGATCGAGAGATTACCAAAGTAATTAGGCAAAGAGCGATTGATGAAGCTGAAAAAGAAAAATAACTATGGCTAAAAAGGTTTTAATTATTGTTCCGGTTTTTAATGGCGTCGCCGAATTTCTCGGCGATTGTTTTTCAAGTTTGTTAAAAATTAATTACCCCCAAGACGATTACAAAATTTTAGCCATTGATGACGTGTCCTCGGATAATTCAGTCGAGTACATCAGAAAAAATTTTCCCGAAGTCGAAATAATTGTTAATAAAAAAAATCTTGGTTTTACCGGTACCAACAATGTTGGCTTACAACTGGCGATTGATCGTTGCTATGATTATGCTTTTATGCTTAATCAAGATACGACTGTGGAGTCTGATTTTTTGACCCAAGTCGTTAACTTGGCTGAAACCGATGGTCAAATCGGGGCGGTGCAATCAAAACTGCTTTTGCATTGGGATAAAACCAAGATTAATAGCATTGGCAATCAAATTCATTTTTTGGGTTTTGCTTATGCCGGTGGGCACTTAACGCCAGATCGTGAATTGACGGTTAGAGAAATTACTTATCCTTCCGGAGCGGCAGTATTATTAAGAGTCAACGCTTTAAGAGATGTTGGTTTATTGAATCAGGATTTTTACATGTATCACGAAGATGTGGATTTAGGCTGGAGACTTTGGCTGGGCAATTGGAAGGTTATGCTGGCGCCTGAGTCGGTGGTTTATCATAAGTATGAATTTTCTCGCAGCATTCAAAAGTATTATTTTATGGAAAGAAATCGTTATTTGATTTTATGCCAGAATTATAAAATCGCCACCATACTTTTAATTTCTCCGGCGGCTTTAATAATGGATTTGGCTATGCTAATTTATTCAATGATCAATGGTTGGTTCTTTGAAGAACTAAGGGTTTATAATTATTTTTTTCAGCCAAAAGTTTTTAAGCAAGTTATGCTGACTCGATTTTCGGTGCAGAAAAAGCGACGAGTCAAAGACAAAGAAATTGTTAAGCGCTTTATTGGCCGTATTGATTTTCAGGAGATTTCCAATCCGCTTCTAAGATATATTGGCAATCCGATTTTTAATTTATATTGGCAAATTGTCAAAAGAATTATTTGGTGGTAAAAAATAATTTAAATTTGTGAATAAAAAAGCTGGGGCGATTCCCCAGCTTTAAAGTAATTATTTTTTAGGCTCGCCAAAGTCCGTGGACATTGCAATATTCTCTGACTAAGGTTAATTCACCGCTAGTGCAAAATTCCGCCTCGGGCGCATCATTGGGCTTTAAGTATTTTCTTTGCGTGACCCCGCCGGCGACGATTTGAATCCATTCGATATAATGCGTTTCTTCCATCGGGTGAGGTATGGAACCAATCTTAACTTTTACGCCGGCGGCGGTTTTTTCTACCACCGGAACATGCTTTTCTTTGCCCACGTCTTCAGTTTTTTCAACCTGCAAAATCATGTCTTGGCCGCAGCAGACCAAAGTACCGGTGCTAGCATGAATGACTTGGGTCATGTTGCCGCAAACACTGCATTTATAAATTTGATTGAGTTTGGTCATAATTTTTTATTATTAATATTTATTCAACAATTATTTTACCTTTCATGTAGGTGTGAATGCCGCAAAGATAGCTGAAATCACCGGCCTGGGTGAAAGTATAAGAGAAACTGTCACCTTGATTTAGGGTTTCTGATTTGAAATTTTTGCCGGAAATAATATGGGGGACAGTGTCGTTATTAATCCATTTGACGGTTGAGCCGGCTTTAACGGTTAAGGTTTGTGGCGTAAAGGTAAAGTCTTTTATTAAAACGGTTTGACTGTCTTGAACTAAATTTTGTTCTTTGGTGGTTGTCGTTTGGTCGGCTAAAGGTGGATTTTGGCCGGTGGTTGGATTAACTGAACTGAGCGTGCAGCCAAATAGGAGAAATAGTGAGATAAATAAGATTAGACTGATTTTTCTCATAATTTTAATTGATTAAATAGTTTTTTTAAGCTAAAATAATTATATCTCCTAACCATGAAAATCGCAATTTTAACTTCAACTTTTCCTCCTTATAGCGGCGGCATTGGTAATGTCGCGGCTTTTAATGCTAAAGAGTTGGTTAAGTTGGGACATGATGTTACGGTTTTTACCCCGCTTTATCAACCAGTTGCCAAGGAGACAAAAGATTTAAAGATTATAAGAATTAAACCAAGGTTTAAGTATGGCAATGCCGCTTATGTCCCCAAGTTGAAAAAAATGCTGAAAGGTTTTGATATTATTCATTTGCATTATCCTTTTTTTGGCGGGGCGGAGGTAGTTTGGCAAAAACGGCGGCGCTGGAAAAAACAGGGAACTAAGATTGTTTTGCATTATCACATGGACGTGGTTGGCAGCGGACTACTGAAGTCAATTTTTTCTTTACACAAGGTCATGCTTTTGGGTCGTATGATTAAAATGGCGGATAAAGTAATCCTTACTTCGTTTGACTACGGCCAAAATTCTGATCTTGCTAAGTGGTTAGCTAAAGAGCCAGAGAAATTTGTGGCTGTGCCTAATGGTGTTGATACCAAAAAATTCTTTCCCATGCCGAAAGATTCTGATTTGTTAAAGAAATATGATTTAGCCCAGAATGAGAAAGTGGTTTTATTTGTTGGGGGTTTGGATAAAGCCCATTATTTTAAGGGTGTAGAATTTTTGTTAGAGGCCATGGCACGTTTAGGGCAAGTTGGCTATGGTTGGCGTTTAATTATCGTGGGTGGCGGCGATTTGCAGGAATATTACGCATCTATTGCCAACCAGCTGCGTATTCATAAAAAAACAATTTTTACCGGACGAGTCGGCGATCAGGATTTACCTAAACACTATAATTTAGCCGATGTTTGTATTCTGCCATCAGTTGATAAATCTGAAGCCTTTGGTTTGGTTTTAGTGGAAGCTATGGCTTGCGGCAAGCCGGTGATCGCGACAAATTTAGCCGGAGTCAGGAGTGTGGTTACTGATAATATTAATGGCTTGTTGGTTGAACCAAAGAATGCCGATGATTTGGCTAACAAAATTAATTATATTTTAAACAACCCGGCCGAAGCTGAGAATTTTGGTCGAGCTGGTTTGATTCAGGCTCGGGCTAAATATGATTGGCAAATTATTGGTAATCAACTAGAGGCGATTTATAAGAGTTTGAAACCATGAAAAATTATAAAATAATTTTAAGCTGGTTTTTGGTTTTTGCCTGGCTGGGCGTAATTTATTATTTTTCTTCCCAGCCAAATTTGAAATCAGAATTTAAACCCCTCTGGGATTTAATTTTAAGAAAAGCCGCCCATATGGCGGAATTTTTTGTTTTAGCTTTTTTCCTATTTAAGGCTTACAAAACTCAAGGCTTAAATTTTTTTCAATGCCTGGCTTTTAGTCTTATTTCGGCCGTGGTGGGTGCTAGTTTTGATGAATGGCACCAAAGCTATACTGTAGGTCGCGTGGCCAGCCCGGTTGATGTCTCAATCGACAGCCTTGGCGTGGCGGCTTTCACGATTTTAAAATTTATTGAAAAAAGACGGTTTTAAATAATTACAATCTCAAAATATTTTTCTAAAGCTTCTTGCTCGCCTAATTCTTTTACTTGACTCTCAAATTCTTTTGGCCGTATCAGTTCAATTCCTTTAATTAAATCGGGAATTTGATTTTTCGCAATAACAAGATTTTTTAAAGAAACCGGATCAATAATTTTTATGCCGTCAATTTTGGTTAAAGAAAAGTTGACCCCCGACAAATCACAACTTTCAATTCTCGCTTGGGAAAGATCAGCTCCTGCAAAGTCGGCATCATAACCTGAGCCGCCGCCAAAATCAACATTTTGCCATTGAGTTTTGGTAAAATCACCCTGACGCCCGTCGAAACTGAAAAGTCC
>Ga0172381_10000565_pt1 | contig 44759 bp, 59 predicted proteins | sample Leawel6488metaG_FD_119754 | JGI IMG/M metagenome (GOLD analysis project Ga0172381, IMG submission 119754) | Leachate microbial communities from a municipal landfill in Southern Ontario, Canada - Leachate well 64-88 metaG | ecosystem: Engineered > Solid waste > Landfill > Unclassified | place... | reverse complement strand
TTAAAAACATACGACGAGTAATGTTTTTTAGGAATAACAACAGTCATCCCAAGTGTATTCGGGAAAATTCCGAGAAATGCCATATAATTATTATCTTCCCAAACTTTGTGGCAGTTTAATTCACCCCTTGCTATTTTGCAAAAAATACAATTTTTCATTTGATCTTTATAATTGCAATTCTGTTGATATATTTTAACTTAAGGTATTGATAAATGCAAAAAAATGATATAAAAACCCCAAGTATCTAGATCGTCGCATTATGGGAGATATCACAATGAATAGCGACACAAGGTGCGTAAGGATTGCCGTGGATGGTCGGACGCTTGCCCCTGAACCCTTCGATGTAAATGTGAGAAACGGGCGTCTTTTTTTAACGCTCGGGGTAAATGCGAGTATGGATCGCGTTGTTGCGATCCATAGAAGAAACCAGCAAAAACACGATCTGCACAGAGGTCTTGCGGAAGACGTTGGTGAGGTGCGAAGCCCTGAGGGGTTCGCTAAGGCCACACCAGAGCAGGTCTCCAGACTTCTGGAGAATACTTTTGATTTCACCTGTCCTCCAGTGTCTAGAGGTACCAAGTATGTCGATGGAAGGTGGACAATTCAATAAGACAGCTTTTGCTGTTTTCGGTCTCGACAGAATATCCCTGTCGAGACCCATATTTTACAAATAACACTATGATAATATTTTGAAATTTTTCTAACAAAAAATCCCGTGCACTGTTCGAGGACTAGGATTCGAACCTAGATTAACGGCTTCAAAGGCCGCTGTCCTGCCATTAGACGATCCTCGAACACTGAACAGGAAATAAGCTACTTGATGATTTTACCTTATCCAAGTGTATTTCTCAACAGTTTAGTGACTTATTGCAGCTTTCACGAATGCACAAAAAAGCGGTTGAGGCGTTAAAAATCTTGTTTTAAACTCTGGGTGAAATTGTACTCCGATAAAAAACGGATGATTTTTTATCTCAATAATCTCAACTAATTTTCGGCTTGGATTGACCCCAGCTATTACCATACCCAATTTCTCAAATTGACTGCGATATTTGTTATTGAATTCATAGCGATGTCGGTGTCGCTCAGAAATTTGTTTTTTTCCGTACGCTCTAAATGATATTGTATTGGTTTCAAGTAGGCAGTCATATGCACCAAGCCGCATTGTCCCTCCGTAATTCTTATCCTTTAGTTTCGATTTTTGGTCCTCCATGAGATGAATTACGGGGTGGGAAGTTTCAGGATCGATTTCTTGTGTGTTTGCATCTTTGAGTTTGGCAACATTTCGTGCAAATTCAATTACCGCGATTTGCATCCCGTAACAGAGACCAAAATAGGGGATATTATTTTCGCGGCAATATTTTGCGGTTTTAATAATTCCCTCGATACCACGTGAACCAAATCCACCCGGTACAATAACACCGTTGTATTCTTTAAGTTTTTCTATGGATTTTGGTTTTTTCTCAAATTGTTCGCTGTCAACCCAATTAAGGCGAATTTCAACGTTTTTATGCCAGCCAGCAATTTTAATTGATTCGATGACGGAGATATACGAGTCTGCCAAGACAAAATCTCCTGTCCCAAAATATTTACCGACAATCGCGATTTTAATCTCACGTTTGGAATTTTTAATATTTGAAACAATTTTTCTCCATGATGAAAGATCTGATTTTCTATCTCTTAACCCTAATTTTTTAAGAATTTTTCCGGCGAGATTTTGTTTTTCAAAGGACAGTGGTACCTCGTATATTGATTTTAAATCAGGCGCTGAAATAGCGTTTTCAGGTCTTATCGCACAGAATGTTGCTAATTTTTCTCTACGTGGGGTATCGATTTCTCTCTCTGATCTGCAGATAATAAAGTCTGTTTGTATACCGGCACTGTTTAACGTTCGTGCGGCATATTGTGTCGGTTTGGTTTTCATTTCCCCGACAGAAGAAGGAATGGGTAGGTAGCTTACCAAAACAAAAACGACGTTATCCGGTGAGGCTATTTTCATCATTCTGGCTGCTTCTAGAAAAAGTATATTTTGGTATTCTCCAACCGTTCCACCGATCTCAATAATTGTGATATCATATTTGTTTTTTTGTGTTGCGTATTCAATTCTACGAATAATTTCTTGAGGGATGTGAGGGACAACCTCGACACATTTACCGGCATACTCTAAATTTCGTTCGCGCTCTATGACTGATTGATAAACACGCCCAGTAGTCATATAATTTTCGCTGGTTATATTTTGATTTAAAAATCTTTCATAATTACCGATGTCTTGATCACATTCATCAGCATCCTCAGTCACAAAAACTTCTCCATGTTCAACGGGATTCATAGTTCCTGCATCGACGTTTATGTATGGGTCGGCTTTGATTGTGCCTACAGAGTACCCTTTGGATTTTAAAACTGTTGCGATAGAAGCGCTGGTAACTCCTTTACCTACCGATGACATTACTCCACCTACTACAAATATGTATTTTGCCATTTGCGCCTCCTTCGTTTTTTTTAAAAATTCTAAAACATTGTATATTGTAATGGTTGATTAATATTTTGCAACATGTTAAAATCGTTTGCTAAATAAATATGAAAAATTTACCCATTGTATCTATCATAGGAAGGCCTAACGTTGGCAAGTCAACGCTTTTTAACAGACTCGTTGGTCGTCGTATGGCGATCGTTGATCCCACGGCTGGCACAACCCGAGATCGGGTTGTTGGGTGTGTCGACTGGGAAGGAAAAAATTTTGTATTAATAGATACAGCTGGTTTGATAGTTGATTTTTATGGGTTTGATGAAGCATCTATTGAAAAAAAAGCACAGGATCAAATAGAAAATAGTATAAGCGAATCAGATGTCGTACTTTTGGTTGTAGATATGAAAAGTGGTCTCGTACCACAGGATGAACAAATTGCAAAATTAGCGCGTAAATATTCTAAAAGAGTAATTTTGGTTTTAAATAAAGCTGATGATCCTCGTCGGGATACGGTGGGTGGGGAGTTCGCTAGACTGGGATTTAGTGAATCTGTTTGTATATCGGCGATTAGCGGACGAAAAAGCTGGGAGCTTCTCGATCTTGTTACTCGAGATTTTAGGAAAGACAGAAAAATTGAAAACAAACTTAAAAAAGTCGCGATTATTGGTAGGCCTAATGTTGGTAAATCAAGTCTCTTAAATGCAATATGTAGTAAAGAAATCGCAATTGTTGCTGATGCTCCCGGCACAACTAGAGATTCAATTAAAGTAAAAATCTCGACCGAAGACAAATCTAACGGATTTGAAATCATCGATACAGCGGGGTTGCGGAAACGGGGTCGTATAGAAAAAACCCTTGAAAGATATAGCGTGATGCGCTCAATTTTCTCAATTTTAAATTGCGATTTGGTAATTCTTGTAGTAGATGCTGCTGAGGGATTAACGCGTCAAGATGCACATTTAGCTCAATTATCACTAAAAAATCATAAAAAAATAATTTTGGTTATAAATAAAATAGACCAACTAAAAGAACAAATGGCCAATGAGATTGTTAATTTATTTAGATTTCCGTTTTTGTCAAAATGTAAATCTGTTGCGGTTTCTGCAAAAACAAAGCAAAACATAGACATTCTCTTTAGAGAAATTACAAGAGAATTACAAAAATGTTAGATATTATAATCTACTGCTGCAAATGCTTTGAGATTATTAATTGGTAGCAATCTAAACCATACACGACTGACAATATTCACTTTAGGTATTGCACCAATTTCACGCGAATCTCTGGAATGATTTCGATTATCGCCAAAAACAAAATATTCACCCTCTTTTAGCGTGTAAACAAAATCTTTTTCCTTGGGGCTTAGAGTCTCTTCGTTGGATTTTAAATATGGTTCGTAAATTCTATTTGAATTAATGTATACGCTGCCCTCTTTTACTTCAACTTTGTCCTCGGGAAGACCGACAATTCTTTTGATGTAATTTACGCTTGGATTGTCCGGGGGATGAAATATAACTACTTCGCCGCGTTGCGGTTCTCTAAACCTGAATGATATTTTTTCAGTTATAAGATAGTCATTATTCTGGAATGACTGTTCCATCGATTGCCCCTCGACAATATATGGTTGAATAATAAAAACTCTTATGACAACAGCTAAAACAACTATTGTAACAACGGTTTTTACAAAATCGAAAATCCCAATTAGTACCCCTAGAAAAACGGTTTTTCTTTGATTGGGCGTTAATTTTTCTTCTTGTGCTTCTTTTTTTACTATTTCCTGATTATCCATGTTAGAAATTATATCAATTTATTAATATTGTAACAATGTACTTATGAGAGTTACGACGTACTATATATTTTTAATAATGGGCTTGTGGTGGCTATATTGCTTTAAGAAATGGTGGTCGTAGCTGGACTCGAACCGGCGACCTTCTGAATGTGAATCAGACGCTCTAACCAACTGAGCTACACGACCGTATATTTATTGATTTTTTAAGATTACATCGAAGTAAAATTACCACAAATGATTGACAATATAAACACTCAAGATAAAATCAATCTTGAGGTGTGTATGTTAGACGAAAAATTTATTAAGTCTCAAAAAAGAACAATTGAGTTGAGAGTTATTGAATTAGAATCCGAGCTATCAGAGTATAAAAAATATTCTGAAATGGGTGATTCCAGTGACGAGAATGTCCAAGAATTTGAGGTTTTTGATCAGAAACGTGCATTAGCAAAAAATGCAGAAAAAGAATTAGACGAACTAAAAAAGGCGCTTGGTAGAATTGAGAATGGAACTTATGGAAAATGTGAGATTTGTGGCGCTGATATTGAAGTTTCTCGCCTGAAAGCGAATTTAGCTGCAAAAACGTGTGTTACCCACGCAAAATAGTTTATTTTTTTGTATTAGCGTTTATTGTTTTGCTGGATATTACAACGAAGGCAATTGCGCATAAATATTTTGATCATGCAATCGTTTTAAACGACAATATTGCTTTTAGCGTTGATCTTAGTGGTTTGGAACTTACTTTGACGATATTGGTTACTATTATTTTAGTCTATTTGTTGATTAGCAATAAATTACCGAGTAAATACGGAATACCAATATCAATGATTATCGGAGGGGGAATTGGAAACGTTGTGGATAGATTGGCAGATGGTTACATCAGCGATTTTATTCATTTTGGCCAATTTCCGGTGTTTAACACGTCCGATATATTTATCTCGGTTGGGATTGCTATTGTTTTGTATAGGACGTTGGTAAAAAACGATTAGTTGATTAGTTTAAGGTCTTTCAGAATAGATTCAAAAGTTGCGTGATCTTTGACAGCGATCTCAGCTAACATTTTTCTATTTAGATTTTTGTCAGAGTCATTTAGAGCTTTGATGAATCTGCTATAACAAACACCAAACTCTTTGCATTTTGCGTTTATTCTTATAATCCACAAGCCACGAAAATTTCTCTTTTTAAGCTTTCTACCTCTGTAAGCGTTTTGTCCTGCACGTACCAATGCTTGCTTTGCGACTTTTATCAGATTTTTTCTGCCATGCTTAAAACCCTTTGTTTGCGCAAAGACTTTCTTGTGCTTTCTTCTTGAAACAGTGCCTCTTTTTACTCTTGCCATTTGATTATCCTAAATTATTTATACGGAAGAAGCATTTTAATTTTTTTTGCTTCTGGGCGTGAAACTAACATATCGTTACCTGATTGGTTAATTGTTCTCGCTGTTTTCCTTTTTACTAAATGCTGTGCTAAGGTTTTTCTGCGTATAACTTTACCACTTGATGTAATTTTTTTTATTCTTTTGTCTGCTGTTTTATTTGTTTTAAGTTTTGGCATTTTCTGTTTCCTTCTCGGTGTTTTTTGATTTTATTAATATTGCACTGAATCTTGTACCGGTTCTTGACGGTTTTTGATCAAAATCCATTTCCAAAATTTGCTTAACTCTGTCTAACTGCTCAATTGCTTTATTAGAATATATGTTTTCTCTTCCGCTTAAAACAACAGTTACTTTGAGTTTATATCCCTTTTCAATAAAATCCTTGGCTTTTTCTATTTTGGTCCTAAAATCATGCTCGTCAGTTGTTATTGAAAACCTGACTTCTTTAATCTCTCCAGCACGATTTTTCAACTTTGATTTCTGCTGATTTTTCTCTTGCTCGTATTTGAATTTACCATAATCGATAACTTTACAAACAGGAGGTTTTCCATTGGGTCCAACTTCCACAAGATCTAGCCCACTTTCCCTAGCTATATCAACGGCTTTGTAAACAGGCATTTCCCCAAGTACCGTCCCATCAGAGTCAACAACAAAAACATAAGGAGACCTAATGCTTTCATTTATTCTATGCGATGGACTTTGCTGAAAATTTCTTGGGTACCTAATGGTTTATTCTCCTAAACAAAAGTTTAATCAACTTTCGGACAGAATTCTATCACGTTTAACGATAATATTCAAGCCACTTAATTTTCTATAGACTAAAACAGGTGTTTTCGTTACCGCTTCAGTTCCAACATAAACAGATGTTTTGGGAATGGTCTCTATTCTAACAGATTTACCTTTGAATATACTGTGTTCATATTTCGAATTTTCTTTCCCCCCAAAAATATTTAGTGCCGATCTTATTACAGATTTTTCCTTAATTAATCTTTCCAGCAATATATAAAGATTGCTGGAAATTTCTGCTCGTGTAATAATGCCCTCTGCACTCCATTGATCGACTGCTATATTAAATTTAACAGGATTCTTAGGTTCGATTTTTGCGCTTGTAAGGAAGTAAATATCTGGTTCAATAAATCCTATATCAAATTTTGATATTCTCCTCTGTTTTAATGTTTCAATTGCTTCTTCTGGACGTCTAAACCCCCATTTTTCAAAAAGCATTGACGACCCTTGAGTGCAAATAATTCCCAACACGCATGTGTGGTTTGCACCGGCTTTCATTATTTCACGAACTACTTTGTTAATATGGTTTTCTGATCCCATTGCTACAATCGTTGAATAATTCTTCATTAAAGCAATTTGTGTCAGTTCGCCGGCTGAACGAGCGGGGGAAGATTGATTTATTTCACTAGCAATCCCAAACTGACGAGAAAGGTCCTTGGCTCTTTCCGTGAATAATTTATCAGAGTTATTTCTTGTGGGCTCTAAAATGAAATAGTACATCGAAAATTATTTTTTTTCGGCTTCTTCAGCAATTTCTTTATCACTATCATCTAAATCATCTGGTTCGACTTCTACGCTAAAAGATTCTTTTTCTTCGCCTAAATTTTTGTCCTTTCTGTCTGGCATATTGCATTTGCCAATAAAGGAAGCACCTGCATGAATCAAAAGTTCTTTTGTATCGATATTACCCTTTATAGCTCCAGTTTGGTTTAATTCGATTCTTTGCATAGCTGTTATTGTGCCTATTACCAATCCGCTAACTATAATTTCATTTGCTTTAATGGGTCCTTTTACTCTGGCAGATTCCTCGATTATAATTTTTTGGTCCGAAGATACTTCACCTTCGACACTCCCAAATATTGTAATATCGCTAGAATCCTTGATAGCTCCTGTTAAATGAACGCTTGAGCCTACTATAGTTCCCACTTGTTGCTTCATAACTGCACTCCTTTTAATTATTCTTGATTGCACTGTAGCACAAAGACCTAAAAAATCAAAAGTCCAATATGTTAGTAGCGGGGGCAAATACTTGATTTTTATGTGTACAGTTGCTATAATCCCTACAGAAAATTTTCAAAATCATATGAAGAATATCAAAGTTATAAATGCCCGAACTCACAATTTAAAAAATGTTTCTGTTGAACTTGAAAAAGAAAAAATAACGACGGTTAGTGGAATATCTGGTAGCGGTAAGAGTTCCCTTGCATTTGATACGATTTTTGCCGAAGGTCAGAGGCGATATGTCGATAATCTTTCTAGCTATGCAAAACAAGTTGTCGGTGTCTTCGAAAAGCCCGATGTTGATGCAATAGAAAACATACCACCAGCAATTTCAATAGATCAAAAAAGTGTTTCAAGATCACCGCGCTCAACAGTTGGTACGCTAACGGAAGCATATGATTATTTGAGAATGATTTTTGCTAGGTTCGGTGAACCGTATTGCCCTGTATGTTTGAGTAAAATTTTTTCAGGGGACAAAAGTAAGATCCCAGATATTGTTTGCGAATATATTAAAAAGAACTTTGATCTATATTCAGATCAAAAAATAAAATTTTATGCACCGGTTATTGAGAATGTTTTTGGTTCCCATCAGTCAATTATAAACAGGTTTTCAAGGTCAAAATTTTCTTTTGTGAGGATAGATGGCAAAGAAATAGCAATCCGGGAGTTAAAAAATATTAAACTTGCCAAAGATGGTCCACATACAATAGAGATTTTAGTCGGGGAGATTGATGCAGGAAAAGAGCTTGATAAGTTTGTCGATGAAATTCATAGATTATCAAAGCGGGCTCTTGATATATCTGGCAGTTCGGTTTGGATTTCTTCGATTCAAGAAAGAAAAAAGTTTTCAAAAGAACCTTATTGTGATAAATGTGAAAAATATTTTCCTATTTTACAGCCGAGATTATTTTCATTTAATAGTCCATTTGGCGCTTGTTTGAAATGTCAAGGTTTAGGCGTCAGCAAAGAAATTATTCCCGAACTAGTTATACCTAATAAAAAACTAACATTTAGAGAAGGTGCGATTCGACCATGGACTCGGCTTTCTAGCCAAGGGGGAGTTTTAATGCGCTCACTTGAGGAATTTTCAAAGAAAAAAAACTTTAGTTTAGATATTCCTGTCGAAAAATTAAAAAAAGAACATGTAGACGCGGTGATTTTTGGTGAAGGTGATTTTGAAGGAGTGATATCTGTTTTGGAGAGAAAATATAGAGAAACAGACTCCGACTATCTACGCCAAGAAATAGAAAATTATATGGAAGAAAAAGTTTGTGACAGATGTAATGGTCGACGGCTTAACGATTTTGCTCTTGCGGTAAAATTTATGTCTAAATCGATTACTGAAATTAGTGATATGGAGGCTTCAAAATTAATAGAATTTCTGGAATCTATCAAGGATGATGTTCCAAAGGAAGCTAGAGGATTAATTGGTGAACTGTCAAGAAGGGTGAACAATCTGATATCAGTAGGCGTGGGATATTTAACTTTATCAAGGTCTAGCGAAACTCTTTCTGGTGGGGAAGCGCAAAGAATACGACTAGGAGCACAATTTGACAATTTTTTAAGTGGTGTTTTGTATGTTATGGATGAGCCCACCATCAGTCTTCACAGCGATGATACTAAAAAACTCATAGAATCATTTAGAAAGCTAAAAAGTGAAGGTAACACTATTTTGATTGTTGAACATGATAAAGCAGTGCTTGAAGCGTCGGATTATATTATAGACATGGGTCCAGGCGCTGGCAAACAGGGTGGTGAGATTATCGCACAAGGAACTCCTGAGCAGATAATAGTAAACGATCGTTCAATAACCGGTAGATATCTTTCTGGTAAGAATAATGTGATTATAAGAAATGTAAAAAGAAAACCTACGGCGTATATAAAACTTGTTGGCGCAAGTTTAAATAATCTAAAAAATATAGACGTAAGTTTTCCGTTAGGCGTTTTTTCTACTGTCACTGGAGTATCGGGTTGCGGTAAATCTACGCTCGTATTTGATGTTTTGGCAGGAACAATTAATAAGAAACTAAGTGGAAAATCAAATATTTTTACTGAGGGTATTAAAAATGCGTCAGGAATTGAAAATATTGATAAATTGATAAAGATCGATCAGTCACCGATTGGTAGAACACCGAGAAGTAACCTAGCAACATATACCGGACTTTTTACTCCGATAAGAGAACTGTTTGCGGCAACAAACGATGCCGTTTTGCGTAACTATAGTGCAAGTAGATTCAGCTTTAATTTAAAAGGAGGAAGATGCGAAGCTTGCCATGGAGATGGTTTTATTAAGGTTGAAATGTATTTTATGCCAGATGCATATATAAAATGTGAAGAGTGTGGTGGCAGAAGATATAATAACGAAACCTTGGAGATAAAATATAAAGATAAAGATATCGCACAGGTTCTAGAAATGAGTGTAAATGATGCATATGATTTTTTCTATGATATGGAAGAAATTAGAACACGACTTGATGTCTTAAAACGTGTTGGTTTGGGCTATTTACCGTTGGGACAAAGTGCAACTACACTTTCTGGTGGTGAGGCTCAAAGAATAAAACTATCAACTGAATTGTCTAAGGCATCAACTGGAAATACCCTTTACATATTGGATGAGCCAACAACGGGCCTTCATTTTGAAGATGTTAAAAAACTATTAAATGTTTTACACGAATTGGTTGACCGCGGTAATAGTGTTCTAGTAATTGAACATAATATAGATGTTATTAAAAATTCTGATTGGGTAATTGATATGGGTCCGGGTGGAGGTTCTGATGGTGGTGAAATAGTAGCGCAAGGTATTCCTGAAGAGATTAAATATCACGATCGTTCTTTAACTGGAAAATATCTTTAGGTTTGTTGGATTAGCAGGTTATTTTGTGTTACTATCTTCTTGTCCAACCAACTGAAGTAATTACTCCGTTTATTCGGAGAGGAAAGTCCGGGCACCATCGAGCATGATATCCCAGGAAACTGGGACGGGGGCAACCCCAGGGATAGTGGCACAGAAACAATACCGCTTGCCGCGAGGTGAGCAAGGGTGAAAAGAGTTGAGGTAAGAGCTCACAACTACAAACTGGAAGGTTTGTAGGTGCAAAACTCCTATCTGGTGCAAGTCGAGCGGACCTTTATATATCAAGATGCTCAATCTGTATAAAGGCCTCGACGCTTAGATAGATAATTACATAAACAGAACTCGGCTTATCAGTTGGTTGGACAATAAATAAATATATGAGAATTAACAAATATCTTTCATTGTGTGCAATGGGTTCAAGACGTAATTGCGAGAACTTTATAATTGCTGGCAGGATTAAAATTAAAGGTGTAGTTGCAGCACTTTCTGATACTGTTGATTTTGACAGTTCCCAAGTTACTTTTGATGGTAAGGTTATCAAACCCAAAAAACTTGTTTATTATGCTTTTAACAAACCTGTCGGAGTTGTGTGCTCATCAGTAAGACAATCAGGCGATAAAATAGTGCTTGATTATTTTGATCAAAAAGATTTGACCATTTGTGGGAGACTTGATAAGGATTCCGAAGGTTTAGTTTTGCTTACAAATGATGGTGACTTTGCTAATTTTGTTATGCATCCTAGATACGACCATGAGAAAGAATATGTTGTGCATGTCCGCTCTAAGTCCAATAATCCTTCAGAAGCATTCACTTATGCAATGAAATTGTTCAAATGTGGTCATTTGATTAAAGGTAAAAAAACAAGACCAGCAGAAATTTTTTTACAAGCGCAATCTGGCAATAAAGCGAAATTTAAAATTATTCTTCGTCAGGGAATGAATCGCCAGATCCGTCGGACCTTCGAAAAATCCTTGATCGTTGTTGAATCTCTACAAAGAACAAGAATAAATAGTATTTGTCTTGGTGATCTTGAGTGTGGTCATATAGAGAAGTTGACAAAAGCGAATATATCGACTATAATTAACACACGATTGAGTAGCTCGGAGAGGAAATAAAGTGAGCCAGGGGTTGGTTTCGGCCCTTTGTTTGTGCGGGTGTTTGTTATTTGTAGCAATTTTATGGGGAGGATATGAGTAAAACATTGAATCAACCTAATCTTTTAACAAAGCAGAGAGTTAAATTTTCGAAAGATCATGTTAGAGTTGAGTTACCTAATTTGATTGATATACAAAAAAGTTCTTATAGTTGGTTGTTTAAAGAGGGTATTCGCGAGCTCTTAGATGAAATAAGTCCTGTCGATGATTTCACAAATGAGGCAATGACCCTAGAATTTGGTGACTACGAACTAGGACAACCAAAGGTTGATGAAATAACAGCAAAAAATAAAAATCTTACCTACAAAGCTCCTCTTATGTGTGATGTTGTTCTTTCTAACAAAATCACAAATAAGAAAAAGGCATCGAGAGTGTTTTTAGGGGATTTTCCTGTTATGACCGATCGCGGAACGTTTATAGTAAACGGGATAGAAAGAGTAGTTGTTTCCCAAATTGTTCGGTCTTATGGTGTGATTTTTGTTTCGGAAGATGTGGCAGGCAAGAAGTTTTTTGGAGCAAAACTTATCCCAAATAGAGGTGCGTGGCTTGAATTTGAAACATCAAATAAAGGTGTGATTAGTGTTAAAGTTGATAGAAAAAGGAAAATTCCAGTTACAACCTTTCTTAAGGCTTTAGGAGTTACGAGCAATGAAAAGATAAAAGAATTGTTCTCTTCGGTTGATGATGATATTGATTTAAAATTTATTGATCAAACATTAGCCAAGGATCCTGCTAAGGATCAACAATCGGCGTTGGTTGAAGTTTATAAAAGGATACGTCCTGGCGATCTAGCAACACCAGAGGCTGCGAAGGTCTTTTTGGATGCATTGTTTTTTAACCCAAAACGATACGACTTAGGACGTGTTGGGAGATATAAGGCTAATAGAAGATTGAATCTAAATGTAAAAGATAACGTAGAAGGAAGGGTCCTAAGATTAGAAGATCTGATAGAAATTATAAAAGAGATTATCAGATTAAATAATGATCCAATGGGAGAAGAGGATGATATTGATCATCTTAAAAACAGAAGGGTCAGAGCTGTTGGGGAATTAGTGCAATCAAGATTGAGAGTCGGTTTCTTAAGAATGGAAAGGATTATCAAAGATAGAATGAGTGTTGTTGACCCGACAAATGCAACTCCAGCACAGCTAGTTAATTCGCGTCCAATCGCAGCTGTATTACAAGAATTTTTTGCTTCTTCGCAGATGTCTCAATTTATGAATCAAACGAATCCGTTAGCAGAGCTTGAACATAAGAGAACTCTTTCAGCTACTGGTCCGGGCGGTTTATCTAGAGAAAGGGCAGGATTTGAAGTAAGAGATGTCCATCAGTCTCATTACGGGAGGATTTGTCCTATTGAAACACCCGAAGGACCAAATATTGGATTAGTTGGATATCTTGCTTCTTACGGGAAAGTAAATGATTATGGTTTTATAGAAACCCCGTATTTAGTAGTTGAGCAGAAAAATGGGAAATCAAGAGTTACGAAAAAGATAGTTTATCTTGATGCTTCTGATGAGGAGAAAACAGTTATTGCGCCTTCTTCTACAAAGTTAGATAGAGAGGGATATATTCTTGGTAAAAAAGTACCAGTTAGAAAATTTGGCGAGCCATCAATTGGTTCGGTAGAAGAGATTAGATATGTCGATGTAGCACCACAGCAAATAGCTTCAATTACAACTGCCCTTATCCCTTTTATTGAGCATGATGATGCTGTCAGAGCGAATATGGGATCAAATATGCAGCGTCAAGCGGTACCTCTTGTCAGACCTGTAGCTCCTGTTGTTGGCACAGGTATGGAAGGCGACGCGGCAGTATCTAGTGGGCATGCAGTTACTAGTGGAATTGATGGTGAGGTTATTGAGGCCTCGGCAAATAGGATCGTCGTGAGAGGTAAGGATGGTCAGTCAAAAACACACAGGATTGAGAAATTTGTAAGGTCTAATCAAGCGACTTGTACAAATTACAAAATCAATGTTAAAGCTGGAACAAAAGTTAAAAAAGGTGACGTTGTAGCAAATGGTGCTGCGGTTGAAGATGGCGAATTGGCTCTTGGCAGAAATTTATTGGTTGCGTTTATGAGTTATCGTGGTGGAAATTATGAAGACGCTATTATTATTTCTGAAAAATTAGTTAAGGAAGATGCCTTAACATCAATTCACATTGAAAAGTATTCAATTGAGGTCAGAGATACTAAGCTTGGTCCTGAGACGATTACGAGAGATATTCCAAACGTAGGAGAAGATGCTTTGGCGAATCTTGACGAGACTGGTATCATCCGCCAAGGTGCTGAAGTTGAAGCCGGCGATATTTTGGTAGGAAAAATCACGCCAAAAGGCGAAACGGAGCTTACGGTTGAAGAGAAGCTGTTGCGTGCAATTTTTGGCGAGAAAGCAAAAGATGTTAAAGATTCTTCTTTGAGACTACCTCATGGGGAAAAGGGGAAAGTTATTGAGGTTAAAGTTTTTTCTAAAGACGCTGGAGATGAATTGTCTGAGGGTGTAAGCCAGATGGTAGAAGTTTCAGTTGCCCAATTAAGAAAAATATCGGTCGGTGATAAGCTGGCTGGAAGACATGGAAATAAGGGTGTTATTTCGACAATTTTGCCCGAAGAGGATATGCCTTATCTCGAAGATGGAACTCCAGTTGATATAATTTTAAATCCGTTAGGTGTTGTATCGAGAATGAATCTTGGGCAGATACTGGAAACTCATTTGGGTCTTGCTGCTCACAAACTTGGGTACAAGGTTGCAACACCGATTTTTGATGGTGTTACAGTCGATAAGATAAAAGAAGAGCTGGAAAAAGCCGGTTGTCCAAAAGATGGAAAGATGGTTTTGTATGACGGTAAGACTGGGGAGCCATTTGAATCTCGGGCGACTGTTGGAATAGTTTATATTCTAAAACTTGCTCACCTTGTAGATGATAAAATGCATGCTAGATCAGTCGGTCCGTATTCTATGGTTACACAACAACCACTTGGAGGTAAAGCGCAGTTTGGCGGTCAAAGATTTGGTGAAATGGAGGTATGGGCACTAGAAGCATATGGAGCCGCTCATATTCTTCAGGAAATGCTAACGATAAAGTCAGATGATGTTGTAGGTCGCGCCAAAGCATACGAATCAATAATTAGAGGCGAACAGATTGAAAAACCTTCTGTACCTGCGTCATTTAGTGTGTTGGTGAGAGAGATGCAAAGTCTTGGTTTGTCTGTGGAAATGATTGATTCTAAATCTGGAGAGGCAAAGATGTATGGAGAAGCCGAAAAATTAGTTGCTAGTAGAAAAGCTGCGCGAAAGTTGAATTTAGATGAACAGATTGAGCCTGAAGCTAAAGAAGAAAAGGAAGACGAACAGCTAACGGAAATATTTGCTGGTCAAGAGGATCAAGAGGATATAGTAGCTGATGAAGAAGCAGTGAATGGAGGTGAAGATGGAAAATAGAATGAATTCTAATCAAATAAAACAAAAAGATACGTCGCTTAAAGAATTTGATATGATACGACTTTGTGTTGCAAGCCCTGATGATATTGCAAGATGGTCGTACGGTGAGATTACTAAACCTGAAACTATAAATTATAGAACACAAAAGCCTGAGAGAGATGGGTTATTTGACGAACGTGTTTTTGGTCCTACAAAAGATTGGGAATGTTATTGCGGCAAATATAAGAAAATTAGATACAAAGGAGTGATTTGTGACCGTTGCGGTGTCGAGGTTACCCGGTCTTCGGTGAGACGTGAGAGGATGGGACATATTGATCTTGTTGTCCCGGTTGCTCACGTATGGTTTTTACGCGGTGCCGGTGGAATTATAAGTACGATTTTAGACATAAGTATTTCGGATATTGAATCTGTTGTCTATTTTGCATCTTATGTTGTGTTGGAAATCGATGAGCAGTTAAAAGCTATTGCTTTAGAACAGCTTCAGAAAGAATTTGAGGATGCTAAAAAAGATGGAAAAATCAAAAATAATCCTCTTGCTTTACAAAAAATAGAAGCGGCATATAAAGCTTCTAAATCAGAATTAAATGGTCTCTATGTCAAGAAGGTTTTAAGTGAAAGCGAATATAGCTCTATTTCTATGAAGTACGGACAAGTTGCTCGTGTAGGTATTGGTGCCGAAGCAATTTTGAATCTGCTTAAAGCAACTAATATTCAATCCGAAATTGCTTTGTTAACGGACAAGATTGAATTGCAGGTTGTTGCTAATAGAAAAAAAATTCTAAAAAGATTGAAAATGTTTAAAGAGATGTTGCAGGCAGGAATATCGCCGGAGTGGCTGGTATTAACGAGAATTCCTGTTATTCCTCCTGATCTTAGACCGATGGTCCAACTCGATGGTGGAAGATTCGCCGCATCAGATTTAAATGATCTCTATAGGCGGGTTTTAAATAGAAACAATAGATTGAAAAAACTTATTGGTGCAGGTGCTCCCGAAGTTATATGTAGAAACGAAAAGAGAATGCTACAAGAGGCCGTAGATGCGCTTATTGATAACAGTGCGCGTCGTGGTAGAGCTGCTGTAACTGGTAATCAGAGAAAACTAAGAAGTCTTTCAGACATTCTCAGAGGTAAACAGGGTAGGTTTAGACAGAACCTGTTAGGGAAAAGAGTGGATTACTCTGGACGAAGCGTAATTGTTGTTGGGCCGGACTTAAAGTTATCGCAATGCGGACTACCGAAAGTTATGGCTCTAGAATTATTTAAAACTTTTGTTGTTGCCAAACTAATCAAAGATGGACACGTGTTCAATGTAAAAAACGCAACGAAAATGATCGAGAAAAAAGATCCAATTGTCTGGGACATTCTTGAAGAAATTACTTCCGAAAGGCATGTACTTTTAAATAGAGCCCCAACCTTACATAGATTGGGAATACAGGCGTTTAAACCGACGCTGATCGAGGGTAAGGCAATCCAGATTCATCCACTTGTTTGTCAAGCATTCAATGCCGACTTTGATGGGGATCAAATGGCTGTTCATGTTCCGCTAAGTGGTAAGGCGGATGAAGAAGCGGATAATATTATGCTTTCTGCAAAAAATTTGCTTAAGCCAGCATCCGGAGAACCTATTGTTACACCCAGATTTGATATGATTCTTGGATGCTACTATATAACTGATATGCAGACAGTTGAGGGTGAAATTGTTAAAGTTTATTCTAGTAAAAACGAAGCAATTATGGCTCTCCAGACTGGCTTTATAGGATTAAGATCAAGAATCAAGGTAAAAGTTGATGATGATATCAAGGATTCTGATACTGAGGTTGTTGAAAAAGGTAACCATAGGATAATTGAAACTTGTGTTGGTAGGATACTATTCAATAATATTCTGCCAGAGGAAATTCAGTTCATAAATAAATCCATTGATGCCAAGCAGATGAAGCAAATCATTACCAAGACTTTTAAAATTCTTGGTAGCGAAGCTTGTGCGCAGTCACTTGATAAAATTAAGGTTTTGGGCTTTGAATATGCAACGATTGCTGGAGTTTCAATCGGAATTGATGATATTAGTATTCCAGTAGAAAAAAAGCAGATTGTTTCTGAAACGGAGAGTAAGGTAGAGGAAATTGAGACGCAGCTAAAACGAGGACTTATAACACCTGAAGAAAAAAGTGTCAGAGTTATCGATCTTTGGAATGAAGCTAGGAAAAGTATTGAAATTAAAATGGTAGATGGCTTCAAGCGTGATAATCCGGTATTTATGTATGTAAACTCTGGTACTAGAGGATCTGTGGCTCAGTTAACGCAGATGGCTGGTATGAAGGGTCTGGTGGTGAATCCGGCTGGTGAGATTATTGAATTGCCAATCATATCTAATTACAGAGAAGGTCTGACGGTTTTTGAATACTTTATTTCATCTCATGGGTCGAGGAAAGGCAGATCAGACACTGCTTTGAGAACGTCAGACTCTGGTTACTTGACGAGAAGGCTTGTTGATGTTGCGCAAGATGTAATTGTTGTTGAGCATGATTGTGGTACAAATGAAGCTTTAGAGGTAATAAGATCCGAATCAGAAGAATTTGGAGAAAAATTTTCGGAAAGGCTTGATGGTAGGACATCCTTTAAGGATATTAAGATTAAAAACAAAATCTTAGTTAAAGCAAATGAGGAAATTACAAAAGAGATTGCTCAAGAGATAGAAGATAGTGATTTAGAGAGTGTTTTTGTTAGATCACCGGCTTATTGTAAGACAGATCATGGTATATGCCAACTCTGCTATGGGCGTGATTTAGGTACGGGAAAGACTGTTGATATGGGGGTAGCAGTAGGAATTGTTGCCGCACAGGCTATTGGTGAACCGGGAACCCAGCTTACTATGAAAACATTCCATCTTGGAGGTGTTACAGGAGAAGATATCACATCTGGTTTGCCAAGAGTAGAGGAACTTTTCGAGGCCAGAAAACCTAAATACGAAGCTCCAATCTCTGAAATTGAGGGCATTGTGAATATTACCAAATCTGATGATGCGACAGTGTTAGAGGTTGTATCAGATGAGCCAATGTCGGAAATACTCGAGATTCCAGAAGGTTATGAGCTTTCGGTAAAAGATAAAGAAAATGTTAAGGCTAAAAAAGCTGTTGCGATAGCTAAGGATAAAAAAGCTATTAGAACAACAATTGCGGGAGTTGCTACTGTAGAAAAAGGTAATGTTATTATTCGTTCCAAAGATAAAATTAAGGTTTCATACCCGATTATCAAGGGGATGCCACTTCTTGTAAGGAATAAAGAAAAAGTAGAAAAAGGTGCTATTTTAGCCGAAGGTCATCTTAATCTTTCAGAATCGTTGAGATTGAGGGGTGTGATGGAGACAATGAAATATATTATCAAAGAAACTAAAGCGATTTATTCTTCGCAGGGTCAATCGATTAACGATAAGCATTTGGAGATCATAATTAAGCAGATGACAAGCAAATCGAGGATTTTAGACGAAGGTGAAAGTGAATTTGTTCCTGGTCAAATTGTGGATAAGTTGGAACTTGATGGTGAGGTTGCAAGGTTGCATAAAATTAAGAAAAAGAAGATGCCTATTGCAGAACCAATAATAATGGGAATTACTAGAGTTGCTCTAAAAACAGATAGCTTTTTGTCAGCAGCAAGTTTTCAGGAGACAACGAGTGTTTTAATTGCCGCTGCGATTAAAGGTTCGGTGGATGGTCTTAGAGGGTTGAAAGAGAATGTAATTATTGGTAAACTGATTCCTGCTGGAACTGGCTTCGTTAAACAAAGGCGAAAGAAGTAAAAGTATGCCAACAATAAACCAATTAATAAGATCTGAGAGAAAATCACAGACTAAAAAGAGTAAGACACCGGCGCTTGCGAGAAATTTTAATTTTCTCAAAAACAAGCCTAGCTTGATTGCCCAGTCAAATCCGTTTAAGAGAGGTGTTTGTGTTAAGGTAACAACAATGACGCCAAAAAAACCAAACTCAGCATTGCGTAAAATTGCAAAAGTTAGGTTATCGAACGGACAGGAAGTAACCGCTTATATTCCGGGCATAGGACATAATTTACAGGAACACTCGGTTGTAATGCTTAGGGGTGGAAGAGTAAAGGATCTTCCTGGTGTCAGATATCATGTTATCAGAGGGAAGCTAGACACGCAGGGTGTAAACGGTCGGAAAAGAAGTCGTAGCAAGTATGGAGCTAAAAAATCAGAGGGACCAAAGCAATGAGAGGAACACCAAAATACAAAAAAACAATAATTTTGCCTGACTCTAAATTTAATTCAACTACAATCACAAAATTCACAAATCGGATAATGGAAAGTGGCAAAAAATCAATTGCTCAAACAATAGTTTATGATGCACTTGAAATCGCTGCGAAAGAGACAAAGCGTGATCAGCTTGATGTGTTTAATATGGCGATTAACAATGTTGCTCCCTCGGTTGAAGTTCGTGGGAGAAGAATCGGCGGTGCCAATTATCAGATTCCAGTTGAAGTTAGAGAGCCAAGAAGGACAGCATTAGCAATGCGATGGATTATAGCTGCAGCTAAAGAAAGAAAAGGCGAAGCAATGGCAAAAAAGCTTTCTAGGGAACTAGTTGATGCTTTAAACAATACTGGGGCGGCTGTTAAGAAAAAGATTGATACTCACAAGATGGCTGAAGCAAATAAGGCATTCGCTCATTTTGCTAGGGTTCGATAGATATAAGACTGTAAGGGGTAATTTTTAAGTTGGAGAAAAAATGCCAAGAGAATATTCGCTAGAAAAAACCAGAAATATTGGAATTATTGCCCATATCGATGCGGGTAAAACTACTGTTACTGAAAGAATTTTATTTTATACAGGTAGAAAACATAAAATCGGTGAAGTTCACGAGGGGCAAGCCGAGATGGACTGGATGGAACAGGAAAGAGAGCGCGGAATTACTATTACATCAGCCGCAACGACTTGTTTCTGGGCACCAAGATCTAACGAAGATCAAAAGGCCAGAATTAATATAATTGATACCCCTGGTCATGTAGATTTTACTGTTGAAGTAGAAAGATCTTTGAGAGTACTAGATGGGGGTGTTGTTGTTTTTGATGGTGTTGCTGGAGTAGAACCACAGTCAGAGACGGTATGGAGACAAGCAGATAAATATAAGGTTCCGAGAATTTGTTTTATAAACAAACTAGATAGAACCGGCGCTGATTTTTATAGGGCCTACGACTCGATTTTACAAAGACTTGGTACTCACGCTATTCCTATTCAGATCCCGATTGGTTCTGAAGATAATTTTAAAGGGTTGGTTGATTTAGTTAGGATGAAAGCGTTTATTTTCTCTGAAGATCTGGGAAAAGAGAGTGAAGAGGTGGAAATTCCGGTAGATTTGTTAGAGGAGACAAAAACATGGAGGGTTAAACTGGTTGAAAAAGTAGCCGAAACTAATGAAAAATATCTTGAACAATATCTTGAAACTGGCGATTTAGATGAGAAATCATTGGTTGAAGGAATAAGATTGGCAACAATTTCTAATGAAATTGTGCCTGTATTAACAGGCTCAGCATTAAAAAATAAGGGTGTACAGCTTTTACTTGATTCCATTGTCTATTATTTACCAAGCCCTTTAGACGTTCCTGCTATTAAAGCTATCAAACCGAATTCAGAGGAAGAGATTGAAATACGTACTTCTGATGAAGACCCGTTTTGCGCGCTTGCTTTTAAAGTTGCAACTGATCCGTTTGTAGGGCGAGTAACCTTTGCTCGGGTTTATTCTGGAGTATTAGAAGCAGGTAGCTATGTAGTTAATGCAACAAATTCCGAGAAAGAAAGAGTTGGCAGGATTTTGAGGATGCATGCAAATCATAGAGAGGATGTTGAAACGGCATATTCGGGCGAAATTGTTGCGATTGTTGGGTTAAAAAATACAACTACTGGGGATACTCTCTGCGCGCAAAACAAAATAGTTCGTCTGGAATCAATTGAGTTTCCTGAGCCAGTTATTGAAATTGCTATTGAACCTAAAACAAAGGCTGACCAAGCCAAAATGGGTTTGGCTTTGTCAAAACTTGCAGAAGAAGACCCGACTTTTAGGGTAAAATCTGATCAGGAATCTAATCAAACTCTTATTGCAGGAATGGGTGAATTACATCTTGAGATTATTGTTGACAGATTGAAAAGGGAATTTAAAGTTGATGCAAATGTTGGTGCTCCGCAAGTTGCTTATAGAGAGACCATAACGTCATCTACCAAAGCCGAAGGCAAGTTTATTCGTCAATCTGGTGGCAGGGGTCAATACGGTCATGTCTTAATTGAAGCTACGCCAAAAAATAGAGGTGAAGGTAATGTGTTTGTCAATAAAATCTTTGGAGGCGCAATACCGAAGGAATTTATTCCCGCAGCAGAAAAAGGTATTATGCAAGCACTCGATAAAGGTATTATTGCCGGTTTTCCGGTGATTGACGTAAATGTTGTTTTGTATGATGGTTCGTATCATGATGTTGACTCTTCTGAGTTAGCGTTTCAAATTGCCGGTTCGATGGCAATCCAGGATGCGGTTAAGAAGGCTAGTCCTGTTTTACTTGAGCCTATAATGAAAGTTGAAGTGGTGACTCCGGAGGAGTTTATGGGGGGTGTGTTAGGTGATCTTAATTCAAAAAGAGCACAAATTGGAACAGTCGAGAGTAGGGGTAATGCAAAGGCAATACCGGCATATGTACCACTGGGGGAGATGTTTGGGTATGCGACTAGTTTAAGATCTATTACTCAAGGAAGGGCGAGTTATACGATGGAATTTGATAAATACGAGATTGTCCCAAAAAATATTGCTGATAAATTAATTGAGAAAAGAGCCGGTAAAACAAGTTGACACTTAACTAAAAATAAGGTATATTTAAAAAGAGCTATTTTTGTGTATGTAAAATAAAAAGGAGATACAAATGGCAGAAAAATTTGAAAGATCAAAGGTCCATGTAAATGTTGGTACCATTGGTCATGTTGATCACGGTAAAACTACTTTAACTGCGGCCATTACTCATGTATTGGCTAAAAAAGGCCTGGCTTCGGCTAAAAAATTTGAAGATATCGATAATGCTCCAGAAGAGAGAGAGCGTGGTATTACGATTGCTACCTCTCATCAGGAATACGAAACAGAAAAAAGACATTATGCTCATGTTGACTGTCCAGGGCATGCTGATTATGTCAAGAATATGATTACTGGTGCTGCTCAAATGGATGCGGCTATTTTAGTTGTATCTGCTGCAGATGGTCCAATGCCTCAAACAAGAGAGCATATTTTGCTGGCAGATCAGGTAGGTGTCCCGAGAATAGTTGTTTTCTTGAATAAGGTTGATATGGTCTCGGACAAAGAACTTCTTGATTTGGTTGAGATTGAGGTTAGGGATCTTCTCAAAAAATACAATTTTCCGGGTGATGAAGTTCCTGTAATTAAAGGGTCGGCTCTTAAAGCCATTGAAGGTGATGCAGAGGCGGAACAGTCAATTATGGATCTCGTTAAAGCTCTCGATGAATATGTGCCGGACCCTGAAAGAGAAACCGATAAACCTTTCTTAATGCCTATCGAAGATGTTTTCTCAATTAAAGGTAGAGGAACTGTTGTAACCGGAAGAATTGAAAGAGGAATTATTAAAGTTAATGAAGAAATAGAAGTTGTCGGTATAAAACCGACTAAAAAAACAGTTGTTACTGGAGTTGAAATGTTTAGAAAGCTTCTCGATGAGGGAAGGGCTGGTGACAACGTAGGGGTCCTCCTTAGGGGTGTTGAAAGGACTGATGTTGAAAGAGGACAAGTGCTTGCAAAACCTGGTTCAGTGAATCCTCATACAGAGTTTGACGCAGAAGTATATATTTTGTCAAAAGATGAAGGTGGTCGCCATTCTGCATTTACTAAGGGATATAAACCGCAGTTTTATGTCAGGACAACTGATGTTACAGGTGAAGTTACAACCCTGCCAGACGGAGTTGAAATGGTAATGCCTGGCGATACAGTTAATCTCTCGATTAAACTTATTGCCCCGGTGGCTATGGAGGAGAAAATGAAGTTTGCTATCAGGGAAGGTGGAAGGACTGTTGGCGCTGGTGTAGTTACCAAAATTAATAAGTAGACATACAAAAAAATTAGTACATTAAATTATGCCAAAGGAAGAAAGAGAAAAAATCAGGATCAAGATACGCGGATATGACTATAGGATTCTTGACAAGGCAGTAAAACATATTATTGATACTGCTGAACGATCAGGAGCGAAGGTAGTTGGTCCGATTCCTCTCCCAACGGAAATCATGAAAACAACTGTTTTGAAATCGACATTTGTTCACAAAGATAGTCGAGATCAGTATGAGATAAGAGTACACAAGCGACTCATTGATGTGATAGATCTTACTCCCAGAACAATTGATCAATTGATGAATATTGAGCTTCCGGCAGGCGTTGATATAGAGATTAAAACTTAAGATAATCAGATGTGTCCTAACCGGTTTACGGTTAGGATCATCTGGCTGTCTTGCGCAGTCGAGCCCAAATAATCGCTTTCTGTCAAAGTGGATTTTGGGCCTAATTTATTGGGAAATGAAAGTATTCGCAAAAAAAATTGCAATGACACAGATTTTTGAATCTAACGGGCGTCATCGACCGGTTACGGTTTTAGCTTTGACGAAAACATTTGTGGTAGGTAAGAGAACGGTTCAGAAAGATGGTTACGATGCAACAATCGTTGCAAAAATTTCAGATTCAAAAAAAATATTTAAATCTTTGTCTGGTCAGTTTAAAGGGATAGAAAATATTGCAAGAGTCTGCGAAACAAAAACAAGTGATCAAAAAATCGGAGCAATTTTAGATGCCGGAATTTTTAAAGAAGGTGATAAAATAGTTGTTTGTGGTGTTTCCAAAGGGAAAGGATTTGCAGGAACTGTAAAGAGGCACAATTTTAATACTGGTCCTAAGACACACGGGTCAAATAATTACAGGCGACCTGGATCAATTGGACCGACATATCCACAAAGAACTATTTTAGGAAGAAGAATGGCTGGGCATATGGGAAATGAAAATATAAAGCTTAAGAATGTAGAAGTTGTTAAAATTGAAAAACAAGAAAATAGAATTTGGGTTAGAGGTTCTATTCCCGGTGCGAACAAAACAGAATTAATTATCGAGAAAAATGATTAAATTTACCGTTTTTAACACAAAGGCCGAAAAAGTTGGCGAAATTGAGCTTGTTTCTAAAAGTGACAGTTTAAAGTTGAATGAAAAACTTTTGTCGCAGGTTCTTCGTGTAGAACAAGATCATATTGGTAATAAGAATGGCAAGGTGAAAACTCGTGCCGAGGTATCTGGTGGTGGAAGGAAACCATTTAAACAAAAAGGAACAGGTCGAGCCAGAGCGGGATCTAATAGATCGCCTATCTGGAAAGGTGGCGGTGTAACTTTTGGTCCGACAGGTATATCAAGAATATTAAAGTTACCAGCTAAGATGAGATCCTTGGCGATGCTACAGTTAATTGCGTATAACAAAGAAAATATTTCTGTTGTGGAAGATTTTTCACTTAAATCTTCAAAAACAAAAGACGCTTCGGAATTTTTACAAAAAGTTGCAGGTGCAAAGCGTGTTATGATAATTAGTTCGATACAGGAAAGTGAAGCAGTAAAGCCGTATAGGAATATTATTACCGCCGAGCTTCACTCGACAAATAATTTACTTTTATCTGATTTGATGAAGAAAAGAATGTTTTTATTTAGCAAAAAATCATTTGAAGAAATTTCAGCAAGGTTAAAAAATGTATAAAGTGAAACCGCATATATCTGAAAAAAGTGTTAACATGTCGGCGACAAGAGAATTTACTATGGTTGTTCCTTTTAGTTATACAAAAACCAAAATAATGTGTGTAGTAAGAGAGGTGTTTTCGGTTGACCCGATTTCTGTTAGGACAATGAATATGAAGTCAGTTGTATCTAGAAAAGCGAAAGGGTACCAAAAACAAAAATCTTTTAAAAAAGCAATTATAAAACTACCTGAGAAACAGACTATTCCGGGTTTCCAGGCATTTGCGGATGAATTGAAAAAAGAGAGTCAGCAAAAAGCAAAAACTGATAGTGGTGTTGAAACCAAAGTGAAAACCGTTAGCGGTAAAAAGAAATGATTAAATCGATAAAAACAATTACATCTGGTTATATGGACAAAAGTTTTGAATCTAGAAAGAATCTTTCAAAGCTTAGATCTCCAAAATCGCTGTTAAAAAAGATCAAGAAATCTGTTGGTCGTGATCAATTTGGGCACATTAGTTCACGCCATCGTGGCTCGGGCGTGAAAAGACTTTACAGAGTGGTTTCAACACTTGAAAAAATATCGAGCGAACAGGTGAAGGTTATAAGTATTGATTACGATCCTAATAGATCAGCGAGAATTGCTCTTGTAGAGTTGACCGATAAAACAAAAAGATATATAATAGCTCCGGAAAATCTTAAACCGTCAGATGTTATAAAAGCTGGTAAGGATGATGATTTTGAGATTGGCGATAGGTCACGTTTATGTGATATTCCAGTTGGATCACAGATATCGGATATTCAAATTTACCCAGAATCTAATAAGTATTTTGCGCGCGCAGCTGGTGTGCATGCAACTATTCTTGCGGTGGAAGGAGAATATGCTTTAGTAAAATTACCCTCTGGAGAAACTAGAAAGATAAATATAAATTGCTACGCGACCGTAGGTCAAGTTTCAAATTCTGATCACTCAAACATTAGGATCGGTAAAGCGGGTAGAACGAGGAAAATGAACATTAGACCTCATGTTAGAGGTAAAGTAATGAGTCCAAGATCACATCCGCATGGTGGTGGTGAGGGTGTGAATCCAATAGGTTTAAAATATCCCAAAACACCATGGGGAAAAATTGCTATAGGTAAAAAAACTAGAGGTGCAAAAAAATCGGACAAGTTTATTGTTAAAAGGGCAAAGGAAAGGTAGCAGATGAGGTCACTTAAAAAAGGCATTTTCGTAGATGAAAAATTATTAGCAAAAGTTACAAAACTTGACAAGAATGTTGCAATAAAAACGTGGTCCAGGGCATCAATGATTGTCCCTGAAATGATTGGATTTTCAATTGGCGTGCATAATGGCAAAGAACACACGATAGTAAAAATAAACGAAGAAATGGTTGGTCATAGACTTGGTGAATTTGCTCCGACAAGGAAATTTAGAAGACATGGTGGAAAGATGGCAAAGGAACAAGAGAAAAAGGAAAATACTTAAAATGATGCAAATAACTAGAGCTACAGCTAGAAATCAAAGTGTTAGCCCGAAAAAGGCTCGCTTGGTTATTGATTTGGTGAGAGGTAAGGATCTTGAGCAAGCGCTTGATATAGCAAAGTTTACCAACAAAAAAACCGCCAAAATTGTATTGCATCTTTTAACAAGTGCTGCTGATTCAGCCTTAAAAAAAGGATTTGAATTGTCAGAGCTTGTTGTGTCTGAAGCAGTTTGCCAAGAAGGTAGAAAGTTAAAAAGGATGTTTATAAGAGCAAGGGGTAGGTCGACGAGATTTTTAAAAAGAAGTTGCCACATAAAAATTGGTTTATCAAAAACTGAAAAAATTGACAAGATAAATAAGCAATTGAAAGATTCAAAACCGCGAGGAAAATAAAATGGGTCAAAAAGTAAATCCAATAGTTTATAGAGTAGGTGTTTCCAACGAGTGGAAAAGTAAATGGTTTGCAAAAGGTGACGAGTTTGCAAAAAATATCCTTGAAGATTACAAGGTTAGAGATGTTGTGAACAAAAAAATGGGACCACAGGCTGGAATATCTGATATTGCGATTGAGAGAGGTCTTGGACGATTAAGCATTATTATAAAGACGGCAAGACCTGGTATTATTATCGGTCGTGGCGGAAAACAACTTGAGATTCTCAGAAATGAAATTTCTAAAATCATTGATAAGAAATTTAAGCTTGAGGTTGTAGAAGTCAAAAAAGCAGACTTAGATGCAATGGTTGTAGCTCAAACAATAGGGATGCAAATATCAAAAAGAATGCCCTTTAGACGTGCCTGCAAACAGGCTCTACAGAGAATAATGACTGCTGGAGCCCTAGGGGCAAGGATAAAAATTGGTGGAAGACTTGATGGTGCTGAAATAGCTAGATCGGAAAAATTTCAAGATGGTTCAGTACCACTTTCTACTCTAAGAAATGAAATTAGTTATGGTATTTATCATGCACCCACAACATTTGGGATAGTCGGAATAAAGGTTTGGATAAATTTGGGTGAAAGAGGAAAATAATGTTAATTCCGAGAAAACTTAAATATAGAAAACATTTTAGAGGTAAAATGCCGGGCAATGATATTCGTGGCTCCGAAGTCAATTTTGGCAAGTACGCTATTAAAACAATTGAAAGGGGCTGGTTGACTTCTAGGCAAATTGAAGCAGCAAGGCGGGCTATGACAAGATATTGCAAACGTGGAGGTAAAATTTGGATAAGAGTGTTTCCTGATAAGGTTGTAACGAAAACACCGGACGAGGTTGGTATGGGTGGTGGTAAGGGAGGTCCTGATCACTTTGTGTGTGTTGTGAGGCCAGGTAGAATTATTTTTGAGCTTGATGGTGTTGAACCACAAACAGCAAAAGAGGCGATGAGATTAGCAGCAAGCAAACTTCCATTTAAGACTTCGTATTTGGTGAAGGAATAATATGGCAAAAATTGAAAAAGAATTTGAAAACTTAAGTAAACTGGGTATTGCTGAACTGATTCAGAAGAGAAAATCTCTTGAATCAGAAAAAGTCAAGGAAATTGCACAAAATTTTTCAAAAACCCAGTCTGATATAAAAAAAATAAAGCAAATCAAAAAACAGATTGCTTGGATTGAAACATTGATATCAAAAAAGGCATACAAACAGGATTAGGAGAAAAATGTCACAAAAAAAATTGATTGGAAAAGTGGTAGGAGTCAAGGATAAAACAATATCTGTTCAATTTGAAAATTTTATAAAACACCCAAAATACAAAAAGATCGTAAAAAAAATCAGTAAAATGCAAGTTCACGACGAGAATTCTACTGCTAAAATGGGTGAGACAGTCGAAGTTATATCAACTAGACCCGTATCAAAAACGAAATCATTTAAGTTAAATAAGGTGATAGGATAGTATGATCCAGCAATATACAAGAATAAAGGTAGCGGACAACACCGGTGCAAAAGAAGTCGGTTGTATTAGTGTTTACAAAAAAGGCTATTCAAAATTTGCCGAAATTGGCGATATGGTAACTGTGTCTGTGAAATCAGCCACCCCGCGCGGTACTGTTAAGAAAAAGGAAGTACACAAGGCGGTTGTTGTAAGACAAGTGAAGCCGCTTATCAGAAAAGATGGGACTTCTGTAAGGTTTGATGAAAATGCGGTTGTTTTAATAAATCCAGACAAAACGCCAAAAGGTACGCGCGTCTTTGGTCCTATTGCAAGGGAGTTAAGAGATCGCGGTTACATGAAAATAATATCAATGGCGAAAGAGGTTATTTAAAATGGCCAAAATTAAAAAAAACGATATAGTTTTAGTTTCTACTGGTAAAGATCGTGGTAAAACGGGTAAGGTTATCGGTGTGAATGTAAATAAAAATACAATCCTTGTTGAGGGTGTGAATAAATTTAAAAAACATGCTAAACCATCAAATAAGTATCCACAGGGTGGAATAATTGATGTTACGAGACCAATTAATGTTTCGAACGTACAAATTATTTGTTTGGCTTGTAAAAAACCAACAAGAATATCATACAAAAATACTGGTACCGAGAAAAGAAGAGTATGCAGAAAATGCGGGGAGGTTGTAGATGCGTCTTAAAGAATTAACATTAGTTTCAAATAAAAAAGAATTTGCCAAGCAAAATAACCTAAATGTTATGAATGTCCCGGTGATTGATAAAGTGACTGTTAATATTGGGCTGGGCAAATTTCGAGAGGACAAGGAAGCTCTGAAGAACATAAAGAAAGAAGTTGAGCTGGTTTTTGGTCAATCTCCGAAATGGACAGCATCCAAAAAATCTATTTCTGGTTTCAAATTAAGAGAAGGTCAGTTGGTTGGTTACTGTCTGACTTTAAGGGGCAAGAGAATGTGGGATTTTCTTGAAAGATTAATCAAGGTTTCTTTACCAAGACTTAGGGATTTTGATGGGATAAGTATTAAAAAATTTGATAATCAAGGAAATTTGACAATGGGAATAACTGATCAAACGATTTTCACGGAAATAAAGCCCGATGAAATTAAGCAGAATTGGGGCATGAGCATAACATTGACAATGAAAAATGCAGATAACAGAGAACTTGTAATGAGTTATCTTAAGCAAGTTGGTTTTATATTCAAGGAAGGAGAATAATGGCTAGAAAAGCACTTGTATTAAAATCACAGGCAAAACCAAAATTCTCTACGAGAATTGTAAATCGATGTGGCAAATGTGGTAGACCAAGAGGGTATATGAGGAAATTTGGTCTTTGTAGAATTTGTTTTAGAGAGCTTGCTTCAAGAGGCGAAATACCAGGTGTAATAAAATCTTCATGGTGAGGTGATATGACAGACACGATAGCTGACTTAATAAACAGAATCAATAGTATAAATATTCTCGGGAAGGAATCGTTCACGATTCCATTTTCCAAGATGAAAGTTTCCTTGCTGGCTGCCCTAAAAAGGGAAGGCTATATTTATGATTTTTCTGATAATAAGGAGAATGGTTCTATCGAAATTAAGCTTATGGGATCCAAGAAGACTATGAAAAAAATTAGGAGAGTTAGCAAGCCGGGGCGCAGAATGTATGCTAAATCTACTAGTATCCCGAGACCGAAAAACGGTTATGGTGTTGTAATTTTATCAACTCCTGAAGGTGTGATGAGTGGTCGTGAAGCGGTTAAAGCTGGTATTGGTGGCGAAATAATTTGCGAGGTTTTCTAAGATGAGTAGAATAGGTAATAAACAAATAAATATTCCAAATAGTGTGACTGTTGCACCAAAGGATTTATTGTGCGAGGTTACAGGACCACTTGGTAGGCTTGAAGTTCCACTTCATGAACTTGTTAAGGTTGAAGTTTCAAATCAAATCGTTAAAGTTGCTAGAGTTAATGAATCAAAATTAGCAAAATCTATCCATGGTTTGACGAGAACTTTGATTGCGAATGCTGTCGAGGGGGTAGAGAAAGGTTATCAAAAACAACTTGAAATAATTGGTGTGGGATATAGGGCATTAGTTGAAAATGATGCTTTGATTTTAAAAGTGGGTTTTTCGCATGATGTAACAGTTCAACCAAAAGATGGGATAACGTTTGAAGTTAAAAAAAACATAATAACCATAAGCGGAATTGACAAACAGAGGGTTGGGCAGGTTGCTGCGGAAATTAGAAAAATTAGAAAACCGGAGCCGTACAAAGGTAAGGGTATTAAGTACCTAGATGAAAAAATTATCAGAAAGGTCGGTAAGGCGGTAAAGGGAGCAGGGGCTTAAAATGAAAAAATTTAGACACATTGTAAGAATAAGCAAATCGAAAAAAGGTATTTTTGCACAATTGATTGGAAATTCCGGTGATTCAATTATCGGTAAGAGGTATATATTTTCCAATACAAAAAAAATTGCTCCATTAGATCAATCGCGTGAAGCAGGAGGCGATTTTGCAAAGCTTATTTTAGAAAAAAAGGTGAAAGAAATTACATTTGACCGTAACGGTAATGTTTATTGCGGTCGAATTAAGATGTTCGCTGAAGGCATGAGGGAACAAGGGTTGGTTTTTTAGGAGAAATATGGAAGAAGAAAAAAAACACTTTGAGGAAAAGGTTATAGAAATTGCTAGAGTCAGTAGAACTGTTAAGGGTGGAAAAAGAATAGGGTTTAGAGCTCTTGTAGTAGTTGGTGACAAGCAAGGTAAGGTTGGTATTGGTCTTGGTAAATCAGTTGAAGTTGCGGGTGCTATCAAGAAGGCTGTTAACCAAGCTAAAAAAACAATGATCAAAGCCAATATTAGCGAGAAAGGGTCGATTAGAAAAGAGATTGATGCTAGTTTTGGTGCGGCAAAAGTAATCATGAGACCTGCTCCGGAAGGTACCTCAATTATTGCAGGTGGGGTTGTTCGATCGGTTTGCGAACTTGCTGGCATTAAAAATCTTGTAGCGAAATCGCTTGGGTCTAATAATAAAATAAATTGTGCAAAAGCAACCATTCAAGGATTAATAGAGGCAGGAAAATAATGTCGACAGAATTAATAGCAAAAACAGTAAAATCAACAAAAAGACTTGGTCGAGGCAGATCATCTGGAAAAGGGAAAACATCGGGTAGGGGTATGAACGGACAAAAGTCAAGAACTGGTGCATCTACCAAGTTTTTTGAGGGTGGCCAAACGAAGCTCGTTATGAGATTACCAAAAATTAAGGGTTTTAAATCAAAAACAACTCAGAGATCGTTAACTGTAACAGCAAAAAAACTTACAGAAATATTCGAACCGGGCAGTAAGATCAACGTTTCTATGGTTATAGAAAAAATAGGCGTTAGTACCCAAATTGCTAAAAATATCAAAAGTATAAAAGTAATTGGATTGGTTAAGGAGAAGATGGATTATAGTTTTAGCCCGGAAATTAAATTCAGCAAGGGTCTTGAAAAAATCCAGAGTAAATAATGGATCGTATTTTAAGTATTATAAAGCGGATATTTACACTTAAGGATCTTAGAAATAAAATTATCTTATCTTTGTCGTTAGTTATTGTATTTAGATTATTAGCACATATTCCATTACCCGGTGTTGACACATCTGGTTTGGCCAATTTTTTTGAAAATAATCAAACCTTTGGTATGCTTGATTTGTTTTCCGGTGGTTCGGTAAGCAAATTTTCTATTGGTATGCTTGGCGTTGGACCATACATTACTGCATCTATTGTTATTCAGCTTTTAACAGTTGCAATTCCTAGTCTAGAAGAACTCCAAAAAGAGGGAGAATATGGTAAGCAAAAAATAAATCAGTATACGAGATATTTATCAATACCTTTGGCAGTTGTAGAATCTTATGGATTGGTAAGGTTGTTGCAAAGCCAAAATATTCTTTCAAATTTGTCTGTAGTTGATTTAGCATTAGTTATTGTTATAGCTACTGCTGGAAGTGTTTTTGCGATGTGGCTTGGTGAGATAATTTCCGAACGAGGTATAGGAAACGGTTTGTCGCTTTTGATTGCTATTGGTATCCTTGCTGGAATACCATCACAAATAGTGTCAACAGCTCAAGTTATCGATAATAAAATGATTGTTGGGGGAGAATTAATTTTGGCGTTTGTGGCTATGATAATATTTATTATTTGGATGAATGAGGCTGAAAGGAGAGTTCCTGTTAGTTACGCAAGACGAGTTAGATCAGGTAGATCTGTTGGCAGTATAGATTCTTATTTGCCGATTAAGGCGAATGCAGCCGGTGTAATTCCAATAATCTTTGCAACCAGTATGCTTGTGATACCCAGTGTTATAGCTCAGTTTCTTCAATCTTCTGGCTCGCAGAAAATAAAGGATTTTGCGACAAATATGAACACATTTTTATCTAGCGACCTTGTCTATGGACTTTTATTTTTTGCTTTAGTCTTTGCCTTTACATTTTTTTACACTTCAATTATTTTTCAGCCGAAAAACATGGCGGAAAATCTGCAAAAACAAGGTGGCTTTGTACCAGGGCTGAGGCCTGGAGAGCAAACTGCAAATTATTTGGGATCAGTAATTTACAAAATAACTTTTCCCGGTGCTTTATTTTTAGCCATTATAGCCCTTTTCCCATTTGTTTTGCAAAATGCTACAGGTATCAGAACCTTAGCAATAGGTGGCACGGGAATTTTGATTATAGTTTCTGTTACGTTAGAATTAGTTAGGTCTATAAAGGCTCAACTAGCAATGCGATCGTATGATGACATAATATAATGAAAACTCTTACTAAAAATCAGATAAAAAATGCGAAAAAGTCAGGGTTGATTACTGGGACTGTTTTAAAAAAGGTCGGAGAATTAATAAAACCAGGATTAACCACATTTGAAATTGAAAAATTAGCAGTCAAAATTATTAAATCAGAGGGAGGAATACCTGCTTTTATTGGGTGTGGTGGTTATAAATATGCAACTTGTGTTTCAATAAACGATGAAATTGTGCATACTGAACCCTCAAAAAGGATTATTAAGGAAGGCGATATAGTAAGTTGTGACGTTGGGACGAATTTCAATGGAATGAATTCGGATGCTGCTAGAACATATATTGTTGGTGACCAAGTAGATAATGATATCAACAGATTAGTAGAAGGGACACGTCAGGCTTTAATCGAAGCTATAAAAATGGTAAAACCAGGGAATAAAATAGGTGATATTGAACAAAAAACTGGAGAAATTCTTAAAGAATACAACTTGTTTCCAGTGATGACGCTTTCTGGTCATGGAATTGGTGAGCAAGTCCACCAAGAACCTTCAATAATGTGTGATGGGCAATCTGGAATAGGGCCGGACATTATAGAGTGTACGATGCTTGCAATCGAACCGATGGCAACACTGAACAATACCGATTTAGCTACAGTTAATGGGGCTTGGTCAATTAAAACAGTTGACGGTTCTTGGGGCGCACATTTTGAACATACGGTTTTGGTAACTAAAAATGGTTGCGAAATATTGACAGTAAATTAAAAAAATGGTATCATTATTAAGTCTTGATTGTGTAAAGGAAGAATGACAAATGACGATAAGATAGAGCTTGAGGGCGAAGTTATCGAGGCATTACCTAATGCCCTTTTTAAGATACATCTAGAGAGCGGTCAAGAAATAATTGGTCATCTTTCTGGAAAAATGAGAATTCACTATATAAAGGTTGTTGTTGGGGACCGCGTTAAGGTCCAGATGACTCCATATGATTTATCAAAAGGAAGAATTATCGCAAGATTAAAATAATATTATGAAAGTAAGACCTTCAGTAAAGCCAATGTGTAATAAGTGTAAAATTGTCCGAAGAAGAGGCAAAACTTCGAAGGTACGAATTTACGTGGTTTGCGAGAACCCAAAACATAAGCAAAGACAAGGATGAGATGATTAGAATAGCTGGTGTTACAATTGCAGAAAATAAAAGAGCGGTTATTGCGCTTACAGCAATAACTGGGATAGGGAAAACATCTTCGGGTAAGATCCTTGCTTCTGCTGGGATTTCTCAGGACGAAAGATTATCAAAACTTCCTGATGCTAAAATTGATCAGTTAAGATCAATAATCGAAAAAGAATTTATTGTTGAGGGTGATTTAAGGGTGGAAGTAAATAGAAATATAAAAAGATTAAAAGATGTGGGTTCGTATAGGGGATTGCGTCATATTAAAAATTTGCCTGTTAGAGGTCAGAGAACTAAAACAAATGCTAGAACAAAAAGGGGTAGAAAAATAACGGTTGGTTCGGGAAGAAAGAAATCAGCAGAAAAGACATAAAAATGGCACAAACAAGAAAACAAAACAAAAAAAAGCAGCGTCAAATTGTAGTGAAGATAGCTAATGTTTATATTAAGGCTACTTTCAACAACACGATAATAACGGCAACTGATGAAGCCGGTAATGTATTTGCTTGGGCATCAACGGGTATGGCGGGATTTAAGGGGAGCAAAAAATCTACGCCTTATGCATCGAGTCAAACAGCTAGAATTTTAATAGATAAAATGAGAGAAGTTGGTGTCGAAGAAGCTAATATTTTTGTTTCAGGTGTTTCATCTGGAAGAGATTCGGCTATAAGGGCTTTCGGGACAGCCGGCTTTAGAATAGGAAAGCTCAAAGATGTAACGCCAATTCCGCACAACGGATGTAGAGCGAAAAAACCGAGAAGGGTTTAGGATAATATATGGAAAAAAAATCAAACTGTAGAATATGTAGAAGGTTGGGATTGAAGCTATTTTTGAAGGGTGAGAAATGTAATAGTGGAAAATGCCCGTTTGAAAGGCGAAGCTATGCCCCTGGTCATCTTGGAGCGAAAGCAAGAATTAGGAGAGGTTCAGATTATTCTGTTCAACTTTCTGAAAAACAAAAACTTCGTGCTATATATGGTGTAAGTGAAAAACAGCTTTCTAACTATTATGTTCAGGCAAGAAAAGATAAGACTGGTTCGGCGGATATTCTACTACAACTTCTGGAACGTCGTCTTGATAACGTTGTGTTTAGAGCCGGATGGTCATTATCTAGGGACCACGCAAGGCAAATGATAACCCATGGTTTAGTAAAAGTGTCCGACAAAAAAACAAAATCTCCAGGATATCTCGTAAAAGCTCAAGAAGTTTTGCAGGTTGAGATTGAAAAAGATCGAGTGCAGAAAATAGAGCAAACACCGTGGTTAAAAATCGATAAAGATTTAACAAAGGTAACTGTAATAAGTTTGCCAACTAAGCCGGAGATTTCCGACTTAGTTAATGAACAATTTGTAATTGAATATTATTCAAGATAAAAGGAGACCAATGAGTTATATATTGCCTGATTTGAATCTTCTAGAAGTTAAATCGTCTGTAAAAGATGATGCAAAAACTGGTATTTTTACAATAGAACCGTTATCACCTGGGTATGGTGTTACGGTAGGAAACTCTTTAAGAAGAATTTTATTATCTTCTCTTGAGGGTAGTGCAGCTAGGTCGGTAAAAATTGAGGGTGTCGAACATGAGTATTCTGTGCTCAAAGGGATGAAAGAGGATGTTGTTGATTTAATTTTAAATCTCAAAGTAGCGAGATTTAAACTAAATTCTGATGATCCTGCTAAAATTGAACTTTCAGTTAAGGGACCAAAAGTTGTAACAACGGCTGATTTTAAGAAATCGTCTGAAGCTGAGGTTGTGGATAAAGATCACTATCTGTGTACTCTTGAAAAAGGTGGAAAGCTAGATATGACAGTCGAGATAGATAAGGGACGAGGTTATGTGCCTGTAGAAAAAAGGTCAGACGAAAAATCCCCAATTGGTACTATTATTGTTGATAGTATTTATACACCGGTTAAAAAAGTAAAATATACTGTAGAAAATGCGCGTGTTGGCGGACAAACAAATTACAATAGACTTGTTCTGGAAATTTCTACTGATGGATCAATTTCTGCGAGTGCAGCGTTAAGTCAGGCTGCAAAAATTCTATCCGAACATCTTGGCGTAATTATTGACGCATGTGAACAAGCAGAAATGGAAAAACCTAAAAAGGTCAAAAAAGCAAAATCTAAAAAATAATGAAGAAAAGAAAGATATCAAGAAAATCCCAAAATACTTCTAGGATGAATCGTAATATGGTTTCGTCGTTGTTTTTATATGAACAAGTAAAGACAACAATTGCGAAAGCTAGAATTTTAAAGCAGGAAGCGCAAAAGGTTGTCAGTAAAATTAATTCAGCAACAGATGATCTTAATCTCCAAAGGTATTTAAAAAGTTATTTATATGGAGGCGCTGTTAAAAAAGCAATTGAATCTAAGAACACATTGAATGGTGTAGCTGTTTTTAGAACAGCCGAAAGATTTGGTGATGGTTCGATGATGGCTGTTGTATCTCTAATAAAAGCACAAGCCAATCAGCAAAAAGTGGAAAAATCTATTACTAAAAAAGGATAGACCGATATGGAATACATAATTGATGCAAGGGGGAGATCTCTAGGAAGAGTTGCTACGGAAGTTGCGACCATAATATTAGGAAAGAACGATCCAAACTATGCTCCGAATGTGGTGACTAAAAACTCCGTAAGTATAAAAAACATTGATAAGGCTAATGTTATAGAAAGAAAAATGCTTTCTAAAACCCATTACACACACTCTGGTTATTTAGGATCACTAAAATCTAAATCCTACAAACAGATGTATGAAGAAAACCCTAAGTCGCTTTTTATGTTAGTTGTAAAAAGAATGGTTCCCGATAATAGATTGAGAATCGAACGGCTCAAAAGAATTAAATTCAATTAACGAGGATATATGAAAGAATATTTTTTTGGAACAGGCAGGCGTAAAACATCGATTGTTCAAGCAAGGATTTTTGCTGGAGAAGGCAAGATTTTTGATAAATATACTGAAAAGACTCCTAATATTAATGTAATAAACGAGATAAATAGAGTAACTGAACTTTTAGGATTGAAAGATAAATATGATATTTCACTTATATTAAAAGGCGGGGGGGTTTTCTCACAGGCTGATGCTGCAAGACTTGCTTTATCACGTGCTTTTTCAAAAATAGACCCGCAATACGAAACGACACTGAAGAAAGAAGGGTTTTTAACTAGAGATTCTAGAGAAAAAGAAAGAAAGAAGCCAGGATTGCGACGAGCCAGAAGGGCTCCGCAATGGGCAAAAAGGTAGGTCTCAAGTGGAGGGTGACTATAAAATAAAACAAATTCGACAGTCTTTAATGAAGGCTGTTGATTTGTATTTATCTCAAGGATACGATAAAACAGGTTATTGCTATGTAAAGGATTTAACAATATCAAAAGATAATAGACAAGCAACAGCGTTTTTTGAATGCGAGAAAGATTCAGGAGAAATAATTATAGACAGAGCTCAACTTACTGCCATTATTAAAAAGCGGTTGAAGCTAAGGTTTGTACCGAAAATTGAATTTATAAAAATAGTCAATGAAGACTGATAAGCTATTATTTTTAAGTATTTGCATATTTATGTTAAGTTTTGGTGTGTGTATTGTGACTCTATTTAATTTAAATCCGCAAAATGCATCGGTTGCCAGAACAGTAATGTTTTTTATATTTATTTTTTTAGCAATAGCGTCGTTGTCTATTGGTACATATCTTCTTTTGGCGTCCAGAAGGAAACAGGCTGAATTATCTTTATCTAAAGTGATTCGTCGTTCTTGCCTAGGTTCTTTCGCGATAGTGGGATTGCTACTGATGTCATCATTTAATCTTTTGAATTTATTAAGTGCAATTACTTTTGTTCTCGCAGTATTTTTTTGTGAATTATTTTTTAAGGAAAGGGCTATCCAATATCATGGTTAAAAGGAATTCGAAATATTATTATATTTTAGTTTTTTTGATAATTCTTTTGATAACAGTTGGCTATGTAGGATTTAAAGCTACATTTAAATCTAGCGGAGCAACAATTGCTAATACAGTTATAAATAATCAGTATTTTAAAAAAAAAGTTGATCCAGTTATTCCCCCAGTAAAATCAAATAATTTCACTCAGCCAAATATTTTAGCAAAATCGGCTGTATTGGTTAGACAATCAGATAAATATCCGCTTTATGAAAAAAACCAAGATGAATCTATATCAATTGCAAGTATAACAAAGGTTATGACAGTAATTGTTTCGCTTGAAAATTATAAACTTAGTGATGTTGTCGTAGTAAAAAAAGAAAATACAGAAGTAATTCCATCGAAGATTTTTTTAAAGGAAGGCGAAAAAATAACAGTTGATTCTCTGATCGACGGAGCTTTGATTGCATCAGGAAATGATGCTGCCAATGCTCTTGCAACGGCGAAATGGACGCGCGAGGAGTTTATAGAGCTAATGAACGAAAAAGCTGAGGAACTTGGCATGACAAAAACAAAATTTTTTGATCCTGCTGGTCTTGATGACAATGGAAAATCGTCAGCTCGGGATATAGCGATAATGTTTTCGTATGGGCTTAACTTCGAAAAGTTTAAACAGTCTATTAGTACAGAGGCAAAAGATATTTTATCGACTGATGAAAAGCAAGTTCATCCACTTAAAAATTCAAACAGACTACTAACTGGTGAAATTATGTTTGATGGTGAAATAATAGGTGGTAAAACAGGTGTTACAGATTTAGCGGGTCATACTTTAGTGTGTGCTGCAAAACGGGGGGAAACAACAGTTGTTGGTGTTATTTTGAATACGTATAATAACACGAAATCTGCAAGTGCTGAAGAGATGAAAAAACTTCTGGATTGGAGCTATATTTCATATTTAATTTAGATATTGACACACGCTCGTATAATTGCTAACTTTCAACAGTGATGAATAAGTTGCAACCACTACATGAGGCGCTGATCTATGTCGAAGAAAAACAAGCTGTTAAGCTTGAGGCTTTTAATGATTGGGGTAAAAATGCTGCAAGGGGAATAGTTGGTAAAATGGAAGCTATGGGATTAGTTGAAAGATTTAATAATAACTCGACTAAAATGATTAAACTTTCACAATCAGGATACGATTTTTTAAATTCCTTACTTGATAGTTTACATAATAACGTAATTCATTGGAACGGTAAATGGACGATAGTGTGGTTTTCGGTATCGGAAAAAAAGCGGTCTAACCGTGATCGATTAAGAAGATATCTTGAATTAATAGGTATGAGACCAATTTTAAATAGTCTTTGGATATCTCCGCTAGTACTTTCATCTGTTGTATTGTCTAAAGCAAAAAAACTAAATCTTTTAGAGAATGTGGCAATTGTTGAGACAAATAGTATTTTGGGAATTTCAAAAGAAGATATTTTAAAATCCTGGGATTTTAAAACGTCAAAAAGCTTGTTTTATGAATTTATCGATAAATATTCAACTATAAAATTTGAAAATCTTGATTCATTTACAGCAAAAAAGATTATATTTGAATACGCGTTAATTTTGAAGCGCGAGCCAAAACTCCCCATAGAGCTCTATCCTGCTGATTGGCCAAGATTTCGGGCTGATCAAATATATAAAAAAATAAAAAAACAAATCAGCTAATCAGGATCAGTAATTTTTTTAATTGCTTTTGTTGCCGCTTGTTGTTCTGCTTTGCTTTTTGATTCTCCTTCTCCAATTGCTATAAGCTCGTCTTGAATATAAACTCCTACCGTAAATCTTTTTGCATGGTCAGGTCCTTCTTGTGAGAGCAATTTATATGATGGTGTTACTTTTTTAGTTTCCTGAATTTTCTCTTGAAGAAAACTCTTACTGTCAATATATGATTTATTCTTGATTATTTCATCTAGTTTGGTTATAACAAGTTTATTAATAACCCTTGCTGCTTCTCCCATGCCATTTTCAAGATAAATGTTTCCAATTATAGCTTCAAATGTATTTGCAAGTATCAAACTTCTGGCCTTCCCCGTGTTCTTTTTTTCACCTTCACTAAGAAAAATACAATCATGCACTCCAACTGATTCAGCAATATCAGAAAGATTTTTTCCTCTAACAAGCGCGCTTCGAAGTGCTGTAAGTTCACCCTCAGGATAGTCAAAATTTTTAAATAAATATTCTGTTACAACAAGTTCAAGAACAGCATCTCCCAAAAACTCTAATCTTTCATTACTTTTCAAGTCGTTTGATCTATTTTCATTAAGATATGATCTATGTATAAAGGATTTATAAAATTTATCAGGTTTATCAAATTTTAACTCTAATTTATTAGCAAGCTGATCAATTGCTTTTTGTATTTGGCTGTTCATTCTGATACCTATTACTTTTTCTATATACGGTTCCCAAAACACCATTTATAAATTTTGATGATGTTTCGGACCCGAATGTTTTGCCCAATTCAATTGCTTCGTTAATTACGACCTTTGGGGGAGTCTCAAAGTTTAATAGCTCGCAAATTGCAAGGCGGATAATATTTCTATCTATAACCGCTACTTGATTGATAGGCCATTCGGGTGCTGTTTGCTCAATCATTTTGTCAATTTCGTTTCTTGAGTTTGATGCTTTTTCAACGAGATCTTTAGCAAACTCAAAATTTTCTTTATTGTCTTCCTGCTCAATCTTTTTTAGTTGACGTAAAAGTATTTCCTTGCCAGTATCTGATGACTTAAAATCGGATTCATACATTGCTTGCATCGCCACTATTCTAGCGTAATGCCTATTCATTCTTAAATTCTTCCTCTTGCTTCTTTTTTTCGTATTTTTCTTGTTTAATCTGTATAACTTTTTTTCCTCTATAGAATCCGCAATTTAAACAAACCGTGTGTGGTTTTATTTTCGATTTACAGTTTGAACACAAAATCAAACTATTCTGTTTGAGTGCATTATGGCTTCTTCTGTTTCCACTTCTTAGCGAGGTTAATTTCTTTTTCGGTTCGGCCATTGTTTTTTCCTTTCAATTTATTTTATCACAAAGTTTACTATTTTACCTTTTATAAAGATTGTTTTCAAGAGTGACCGATTTGCCAAAATAGTCGAAATACGATCGGATTTTTTTATAGTGCTTATAATTTGCTCTTGACTTGCATTAGAATCGAAGTTTTTTATCTCAATTTTTTTTCCATTTATCTGAATAACATATTTCTCCTTTGAATTTTTATTTACAGATACCTCTGGCCATGTTTCAAAAAATATTGATTTATTATTTCCAAGTTTATGATACAAATACTCACATGTATGAGGCGCAAAAGGAGACAAGACTATTAAAAATTTTTTCCATTGATCATTATTTAGGTGTCTCAGATTAATTTCATTTGCAAATTTCATAAAATCAGAGATAGCGGTGTTGAAATACATCTTGTCAATTTTAGTTGTTATACTTGCTATCAAATCATCGAGTTTTAGATTATTATCATTGTAATTATTTTTGTTAATTTGTCGATTTCTAAACTCATTGAAAATCTTTTCTAAAAATTTGTATGTGCCGACTATTCCGTTTTTATTCCAAACAACTGGTTGGCCAAATGGTCCAATAAACATTTCGTACATTCTCAGAGAATCTGCGCCATAATTTTTAATTATTTCACTTGGGTTTATAACGTTTCCTCTCGATTTTGACATTTTTTGTCTGTCAGAAGCAAGAATTAAACCTACATTTTTTAGTTTTAAAAATGGCTCTTTTGTACTTACAACAGAAATATCAAACAAAAATTTATGCCAAAATCTGGCATACAAAAGATGTAAAACAGCATGTTCGGCACCACCTACATAAAAATCAACCGGTAAAATTTTTTTTTCGATTTCTTTTGATATCAACTCTTTTTCGTTGTTAGGGTCAGCATATCTTAGATAATACCAGCATGAGCCAGCCCATTGAGGCATTGTGTTGGTTTCTCTTTTTGCCGGTCCAGAGCACTTTGGACATTTCGTATTTACCCATGTGTCTATTTTGTTTAAGGGTGAGGTTCCATCACCTGAAGGTTCGTAATTATCAATTTCAGGTAATAAAACAGGTAATTGAGACTCTGGGACTGGTATTGTTCCACATTTTGCACAATGTACCAGTGGTATGGGTTCACCCCAATATCTTTGACGTGAAAAAATCCAGTCACGGAGTTTATAGTTTATTGTTTCTTCACCAAGTTTTTTATCAAAAAGTTTTTTTGTAATTTTCTTTATCGCTTCTTTAGAGCTAAGTCCGGAAAATTCTTGTGAGCTTTCCAGCGTGCCATATTCAGTGAAGGCGGTGTCTTTTTTGCTTGTTGGTCCTATCACCCATTTTATTTCAAGGCCATATTTTTTAGCAAATTCAAAATCTCTTTCGTCGTGCGCAGGCACTGCCATAACGGCACCTGTTCCATAGTGACCAAGAACGTAATCTGCAACATATACAGGCACTTGCTCGTTGTTTATTGGATTTGTTGCTGTTATACCCTCTAAAATGATTCCGGTTTTTTCCTTTGCCAAATCTGTTCTTTCGAGATCACTTTTATTTTTGATACTATTTATATAATTTTTAATTTCATTAAAATTTTGAATTTTATTTGTAAACTTTTGCAGCATCTCGTGTTCAGGAGCCACGACGACATATGTACAACCAAACAATGTATCGGCTCTGGTTGTGAAGACAGATAAACTTATACCTATGTTAAGCTTAAAAATCACATTTGTACCGTGACTTTTCCCGATCCAGTTTTTTTGCATTTGTTTTATAGGTTCTGGCCAATCAAGATCTTCGAGATCATCCAAAAGTCTATCAGCGTATGCAGTGATTTTAAGCATCCATTGTTTTAGGTTCCTTTTTTCCACTTTTGTGCCACATCTCTCACATGTTCCTGAAATAACTTCTTCATTTGCCAATCCGGTTTTGCATGACGGACAAAAGTTGATCGGCGTTTCTGCTTCATATGCCAACCCTTTTTCGAACATCTTCAAAAAAATCCATTGTGTCCACTTGTAATAATTAGGGTCAGTTGTGTTTATCTCTTTTGTCCAATCATATGAAAAACCTATTGCCTTACACTGCTCTTTAAATTTTTTAACGTTTTCAGTGACTACATCTTTAGGATTCTTTTTTATTTTTATTGCGTAATTTTCTGCCGGAAGACCAAAAGCATCCCATCCCATCGGATGCAAAACATTATTTCCTCTGTATCTTTTGTAGTGTGAAACGATATCAGTTGCGGTATAACCTTTTATGTGACCAACATGAAGCCCTTCCCCTGAAGGGTATGGGAACATGTCAAGAACATAATAATTATTTTTCGCGGATTCACTGCTTTGTTCGAAGACTTTTTGATCTTCCCAAATCTTTTGTGCTAATTCTTCAATGATTTTGAAATTGTCTTTTTTCATTTTTTGTAAATATTTTTTTGTTTATACTATAACAGTTTATTAAATACGGGTATTGTTCTGATACTAGTGCGCTTAAAGATTTTGTATTTGTCAAGTTTGGACTGAAACTATGTTTAATCAGAGCAAGACTGTTCAAAACCAATGTTGCAGTTTTTTTCGAGGTTGGTGGACCAGAGCAATATATTTTAAATACATTTTCAAATATGCTCTTGAGCGGGATTTTATACTAAATAAGTATGTATGCTCAAGTAATGGTGCTAAACGTTTATGGAATGTCCAGCGATTTTATATTTAATACTTTCAAAATCCTTTCCAACTTTTCATATGAGAGGTTGCCTTCCCCTCGCTCAACCACTGCATAGTAATTGGTATTTATACCTGCCCGCTTAGCCAATTTTGACTGTGTTAATCCGGCTTTTTCTCTGGATTCTCGCAGTTTGTTTCCAAGTTTCTCAAATTTTTTCTTATCATTACTATGCATATAAACATAATATAACAGATTTGGTGAAAAAATCCACTCTAACTTAGAAAAAGGAGTGCGAAGGTAATGGCACCATCATACAAAAGGCATTTGGAAAACAGACATAATGAAGTTGATACCGAGAAATATCGGCAATCTTAAAAGCTTAATTTTTACAACAAGAAAATCAAGCTTTCAAGCACTTATAAAAGAAACGAGGTGAGCAGGAAAAGGTTATCATTTTTAAATTGTTCATCGATAAATATTGCGCCAAGTTTTTTAAAATCGAAACGCCAACTGAATCTGTTTATTAATCTAAAATAATGGCATATTTGGTATTATCAGATTTCTAGTTGGAGGGGTACGGTCGAGGGCATTGACCCGTTAGTTGATCGTACCCCCTGTGTCTACCACGCTCCTAGGGGCCCCTTGTCCTTTTGAGGGCGTTTCAAATCCATCTCCATTAGGAGATGGAATCCGGTGAGCGATCTGAGCACTAGTAGTTCTTCCATAGGGGAGGTTTCTTCATCTCCTGCACCCCCTCCTCCTTCTCCCTCTTTTTCGTCTTCTCGTTTCTTTTCTGAAATATCCATCAGTGTTCCCCCTTGTCTTTTTGATGGTAGTCTAAGTTAAATTTCTCACATGTTTTAAGGTTGTCAAGGGATTTATTTAAGATAAAACATATCAGGTTTTAAATAAAAATTGCAGTTAAATTTTTAGATTTCGATTCTTACTAAATTTGTAATTTACCTGAATAGAAATTTTTCGTTAATACATTTTTTAAAAAACTACTGTCTTTAAACAAGCTAAATATACAAATTAATTTTGGTGG
>Ga0172381_10000564_pt1 | contig 44905 bp, 69 predicted proteins | sample Leawel6488metaG_FD_119754 | JGI IMG/M metagenome (GOLD analysis project Ga0172381, IMG submission 119754) | Leachate microbial communities from a municipal landfill in Southern Ontario, Canada - Leachate well 64-88 metaG | ecosystem: Engineered > Solid waste > Landfill > Unclassified | place... | reverse complement strand
GTGTTAAGTGCAGTTATTCATTTAGTTATCATTTTAAATACAAATAAAAGTAAAATAATTGTATTTATTTGATGAAAATAATTGCAAATACAAATATTAGTATCATATTTGTATGGGTTTTTGAAACGAATCAATTACCTCTAAAAAATAAAACGATGAAAGCTTTAGAAATTTACACAACAAGAAAAGACGAATTAGTAGAAAAAACTATCGCATTATTATCAACTGCATTGAGCGGTGACCGTGCTAACAGAACTTTCTTTTTTAAGGTTGATGAAGAAACAGGTGAATTAACAGTTGATTATCATTATTATTTAGGTCAAATCGTTACTTCTGACAATTGTTTTTATACAATTAAAGACCACCAAACCCCCGATTTCGAAGAATTTGGTTATGAAAGTTTTGAAGAAATGGATTTTGATGCCTGTGGATTTACCAAACAGATTGAAAATGCAATTGATGAAAAGATTGCTTTAATTGAAGAATAATGAGAGTAATTCTTTTTACAAACAAAAAAACTGGAGAAGATGAATGCTTCTCCAGTTTAAAACCTTTTTTCGATAAATACCCTGTTTATAAAGAAAACGAAGACAATATAAACACGTATTTATCTCGAAAAAAACAGGCTTTTGAAACTGATGAAATCAAAGTACAACGGCTCGATGTGCAACGGTCTTTATAATTGCACTTAACGATGATTATAAACACAGGCGGGATTTTGGAACTGCAACCAAGCCTAACCTGATAGCTAACAAATAGCAGCAAGCGTTAAAAAGTCACATAGCCCCGCTTGGGTTTATAATGGGTTATGTTGCGTTAATTATTATGAATTTCAAGAAATTTAATTTTTGGTTGCAAATAGCAATGATGCCAATTATGTATGTGGTAGCGGTTTTAAAAATACTAGTAATGATTCCGATGTGTATAATTGGAATATGTAATTATGTGCGGGACGAATATTTATCATCTAATTCTAATGCAACATAACGATGGTGCTATGAGCAGTAGCGGATTACGAGTGATAAACTTTCAAATTATAACAAATGATTGAACGAGATACAGAACTTAAAATAACCAGCGAACCCGCTATTGCTTATAGTACGTGTTACAGGCAGTACGGGATTAATGTACTATCTCTTTTCGATGGAATATCGTGCGGTAGGATTGCTTTAGAATGTGTTGGGTATGAAGTAAGACAATATTTTGCAAGTGAGATTAAACCACACGCAATAAAATGTACACAAAGCAACTACCCTAATACAATACAATTAGGTAGTGTTTTGAATGTGAAAGGTAGCGATTTGCCAAAAATTGATTTATTGATAGGCGGCTCTCCTTGTAAAGGGATTTCAAGACTTAATAAAAACCAAGAAGGGCTTGAACACGCTGAAAGTAAACTTTTTTGGGAATACATTAGGTTGCTTAATGAGTTAAAACCAAAGTATTTTTTACTTGAAAACACGCACGGAAACAAAGAAGCTACCGAAATAATCACAGAAACATTAGGAGTTAAACCTATTTCAATAAATAGTAAGTTAGTTTCTGCTCAAAATAGACCAAGATACTATTGGACTAATATTCCAGGAGTTAAGCAACCGAAAGATAAAGGAATTACAACCGCCGATGTATTTGACTACTCTGGAGAATTGGCTGATGAATGTAGAGTAAAATGGCTGACTTCTGAAAGCGGTAAAAAATCGGTTGCAAATGGCTATACAAGAGTAAATCCATATCCTAAAAGCGGTTGCTTAACGGCTAATGGACACAGAAAATGGAACGAAAATTATTTATTGAAAGATGGCGTGTATCGCTACCTTTCGCAAACCGAAATTGAAAAACTACAAACACTACCTATTGGTTACACAAAAATATTGTCTTACGATGAAGCGTATGATTGTATAGGCGATGGGTGGACAGTTGATATTATAGCACACATTCTGTCTTTTGCGGAGTGGTCGTAGTATTGCCTGTAACGAGTAAATAAACGCACCTTTTTTATAACTATCTAATTATCAACAACAAAAACGACATTTAAACGTTTTAAACGTATAATTATTATTAAACGTTTATAATACGGGTAACAAATTAATAATCAAATAATTACACTATTTAACAGTCACATGGCTACTTTAAACACGTTCTTGCCCGGCAGTTGACCGGCGAGGGTGCCAGAACCGTATAACTAAATCGCTCCGATCCTGTTTTTAAACATATAACCAAATAGGCAGAAATCAAACCATTATAACTAAATTTGGATAAAAATTAAACAATAGCTAAAAATTAAATGTATGGAAAAAACGCATTGGAAAAAAGTATTTAACAGCGAGTATTTAGGCAGCTGCGATTTAGAGGATGGCAAAGATATTCGGGCAACAATAAAAAACGTTGTCATAAAAAAAGTAAAAAATACCGACGGTAAAGAAACCGACCGAAACGTGGCTTATTTTACCGACCCTAATCTAAAGCCAATGGTATTGAATGCAACAAATTGCAAGATTCTAAAAAAATTCTGCAATTCACCCTGGATTAACGATTGGGTAAATATGGCCGTTCAAATTTATGTTAAAGACGATGTAAAAGCATTTGGGGACATAACTGAAGGATTGCGTTTTCGGGAATACAAACCATCAGACGAAAAGCCAAAATTAACCTTTGAAATGCCAGCTTATCAAAAAGCATTGGAATTGTTAAAATCAAAAACAAAAACAATTGCCGACATTGAAAAGGTTTATACGCTAACAAAAGAAGTCCGGGCTGAACTATTAAAAATAATTCCAGTATGATTTATCACAACGTCGCACAAAACAGCGAGGATTGGTTAATCCTGAAAAACGGTAAATTTTCGGCATCTTCGGCCTCTGATTTGTGGATGAAAGAGGACACAAAAGGGTTCAACGAAGCTATAATAAAAGTAGCTTACGAGCGAGTTACTGGGTTATGCCAAGAATCATATTCAAACAAATGGATGCAGCACGGCCACGAATTTGAACCACTTGCAGCTGAAAACTACGAGATTGAATCATTTAACCAAACCGAAATTATTGGGCTATATGAATACAACTCATACGCTTGTGCTTCACCCGACCGCAAAATAGTTGGTGAAAATGCTGGGTGTGAATTTAAATGTCCATCATTTCAGGTTTACGATGAATATTTACGCACTTTTAAAATTCCAAAATCATACTTTTGGCAAATCCATTGGCAGTTATTTTGCACCGGATGGGACTATATAGACTATATGCCTTTTATAAGCCCTAGCGTAAAGCAAATATTAATTCGGGTTGACAAAGATCAAAATATACTCAATGAAATAGCCGAAAAACTTGAATATTGCACTAAATTGGTCGATAATAAAATAAAATTGATTCAGAGATAACTATTTTAAAGCCTATCAATAGGTAGGCTTTATTTTACTTTAAAAATAAAATAATGCCAAATATAGGAAAAATAATAGTTGAAAAATATTGCATACATCAAGGGTATGGCAATTGGTCGGTTGATGAAACCAAATTGATCGAAGCGATAAATAAATTGTGCATTAATTGCAAAAAACCTGCTAAACAACATAAACCAACAGTCGATAAATCAAATCAATAATATTAACTTTATGTAAAAATTAAACGATATGAAAATAGACTATTCAATCGAAGTTCTGGAAGCGGAGCTTAAAAGGTTAAATTTAGCTTTAGAGCCGCAAAAGCAAAAGGTTTCAAATATTTTAATTGACGAAACAAAAACAAAAATAAAAGATATTGAAACCGGAATTTCAACGCTTCAGGTTAAGAAATTAATGGATTCTTTCGATGACTGAAAAAAGCTGCAAAGACTGTGTTTTTAAATATTTAGAAATGCAGGATTTAAAACCTATGTGGAGGTGTATTAAACATAAATTAAAAACAGGTTCGAGTATGCGGATTCCAAAATCTAAGCTTGCCTGTCATTTTTTTATTGAATCAAATTTTAAATTTGAAAATTAATGAAAACTAAAAAACTAAAAGTATGACACAAATTAAAAAAATCACACCTACTCATCAGAATATTTTTACCGGTAAAAAAGTACAAGTGATGAATTATGGTTACGAAAATACTACCTATCTGGTTGATGAACCAATATTTATTTTAAATTTATTTATCCAAGAGTTTACGAAACCAAATTACGCTTTCAAACAGTGCTATGAAAAATTGTCCTAAATGCGGAAAGCAACTTCGCCAAATTTGGAATAGCACTTTATTTCATCCGTGCGGATATTGTTTGAATTGCAAAAACAGGTCAATTTTTAAAGGATCGTCTATGAAACGAGGAAGTCATCAGGATAAATCAAATAAAGGCAAAACACCTCGTCAAAAAGCGATGGATACGGCTGATAAATGGTTTAGTTGGTATATCCGTTTAAAATATTCCTTTGAAATGAATGGGGAATTATTTTGTAAGTGTTATACATGTGAAACTATTAAGCCAATTAAAAATATAGATAACGGCCATTACGTATCACGTAAAGAGAAATCAACCAGGTTTGCAGAAAACAACGCTCGGCCACAATGCGTACGATGTAATGATCATTTACATGGTGAGCATACCAAATTCGGGCTTAATTTAGTCAAAGAAATAGGGGTTGAGGCTGTAGATAATTTAAGGCAATTGTCGTTATTTATAGGCGAAGACAATGAACTATTTTATCGAGAGCAAGCAAAGATATATCGGTTAAAATTCAATGATTTACTAAAAGAAAAAAATGTAAGCAACCCATGGAAAGCGTAAATTTTAATCATATAACCAAAATAGATATTTTTGTCAAACGAAGTAAGGTAGATTTACTCGGAATTGAGAAGATAAAAAACATTTGTAAATTAGCTATTGAACTGGAATATATCAACGCTATTTATGATAAAGAAATAGCGGACAAAATTAAATTGCTTGATAAACTAAATGGGTTTAGTGATTAAACAATAAAACTTAAAACTATGACTTACAAAGAACTAATTGATTTAGGATTTGTCCGTGAAGACATGGATGATTCCGTTGAAATGGATAGTAGCGGTTATCCTGGATTTTCATTAAAATTAGAATTATATGGAAAAATGGCTGTGGGATGTGCATACCCGGAAATTAATAAAATGATATTATATATTCCAAAAAAAGGGCAGGATAGCTATCACACTACCCTAATTAACGACGAAATTTTGAAGGATTTAATTGAACTGTTTAAAATTTAAAATATGACTTGCATAAATATAGGTAAAGGATTCCTTTGCTTTAACAATATTGAATTTTCATGTCCACATTGCGGAAAAGTATATTATGATACCGATGAAAAGTATTCGAATCGGTGCAACAAAAACAAAAACTGGTGTACCCGGATAAAATGTACCTGCAATAATATTTTTTATATGATGTATGATTATAAAGGAAATGCAAGGTCGTTTATTTTAAATAAAAAATATTTCAAAAAATTTAATAATTAAAAACCAAAAAAATGAGCAGAAACATTAGTATTTATACAAATGACATTGATGTTTTTTTTGAAGAATTATCTGACAATGATTTAAAAGATGAATTGTTGGATCGGAAGGCCAATTTGGACTATCATTTTGAAGATTCAAAAGAATTATTACAACATCTAAAAAGATGTCTTGGACTACAGGATTGGCATGATAAAGAAAGGGTAATTAAAGAAATAAATGATTTGATTATTTAAAATAATTTACTAATTTTGTGATGCCAAAAGGCCGGGAAGTAAGAAACCCGATAAAACAACAGTACAGGTATGAATGATATTTTAAACATAAACAATATACCCTGTAAAGGGCAATACCAACAGCCGGGAGCGCCTGCCCCTTTCTTACCTGTTGGTTTTTGCTTTTTATGGGGTTTTTTAATTAAATAATATGATAGGAAAAGAATTAAGTCCAGTATTAACCGAAATCGAATCAACATTAATTGAATTTTACGGCTACAAACCTAATTTTACTGATGCCGGATTTAGGTCTGCTACTTACATATTTTTACAAGCAGTTTTAGACAAAATGTGGGAGGTGCAAAACTTCGATAAAATGGATATAAAAGACCGCGAACTGATGGCTGAAAAATGCGGAAATGAAATAAGTAAATTAATAAAAACATATACCGATATTGATACTCATAAAATGTTTTAATTATGGCATATTCCGACGATCTAAAAAATCCTAAATGGCAGAAAAAACGCCTTGAAATAATGGAACGCGACCAATTCCAATGCAAGTGCTGTTTATCTAAGGATAAAGAATTGACCGTACATCATAAAGAATATATCTCAGGACGAAAACCTTGGGAATATGAAGACAAGGTATTTATTACAATGTGTATCGAATGCCATGATTGGTTTCATAAGCTTCAAAAATTAGGAAAATTACCGCTAAATATACCGGAAAGGAATGAAACTGAGAATTTTATTTTTGCCTATCATATTTGTCAATTATACAACGATTACGGGGCTAACGGAATAAAACAACTCGATGATATGGCTGTTGCAATGACAATTAAACAGGATGAAATATGAAAGACGCTTTTTATTTTTCGCATGATTCAAATTCAAAAGATGATCCTAAGTGTGCATTATTGATAGAACAATTAGGATTAGAAGGATATGGTATATTTTGGGTACTGATAGAAATTTTACGGGATCAACCTAATTACAAATATCCGTTATCATTAATCCCATCTATTGCCAGAAAATATAATAGTACTGTTGAAAAAGTAAAAACAGTAGTATTCAATTATGCTCTTTTTGAGATCGAAAATGATACATTTTTTTATTCAAATTCACTTTTGGAGCGGATGAATAAATACGAATTAAAATGTTCAAACGCCTCTAAAGCAGGCAAAATAAGTGCAGAAAAAAGGAAATTAATGCTTTGTTCAACAACCGTTCAACAACCGTTCAACGAACGTTCAACAACCGTTCAACCTAATAAATCAAATCAAATCAAATCAAATCAAAGTAAAATAAAAGAAAATAAAAATTTTATTCCACCACAACAAAAAGAAGTGTTTGATTATTGTCAAGAACGAAAAAATGGCATAGACTCAAACAAATTCATCAATTACTATCAGGCAAAGGGGTGGATGATTGGCAAAAACAAGATGAAGGACTGGAAAGCGGCGGTTAGGACGTGGGAAAATACACAATCAAATAATAACCAGGATCAAGAAACAAAACCATTGGTAGCCGAAAAAATGTATAATTATATGATTTGGGATCATCATTCGAGAACAAATAGGACAGAGGCGCAATATCTTAAAGATTGTGAAGAAAATAAAGGTGGAATCAAACTAATGTAATTATTATGAACCTCAACGGCTTTGAAATAGATAAATTTAATCAATACAATTTGCCCGAAAACGTAAAGCAAAGTATCTGCCCTTTATGTTCAGAGCAAAGAAAAAAGAAAACGGACAAATGCCTTACAATTGATTGGAATAGGGGCTTGGCTAAGTGCTGGCATTGTAACGAATTGCTCCAGCTTCACACTTACAAGCATAAAGAAAATCAAAAGGAATACGCCCGCCCGGAGTGGAAAAACAATACTAAACTATCCGATAAACTTGTAAAATGGTTTGAAGGTAGGAAAATTAGCCAGTTTACGCTTCGCCAAATGAAAATAACAGAAGGCATGGAATGGATGCCGCAAAGCCAAAAAGAAGAAAATACCGTACAATTTAATTATTTCAGGAATCAGGAATTGGTTAACGTCAAATATCGCACTGGTGACAAAAAATTCAAATTATTTAAGGATGCAGAAAAGATATTTTACAATTATGATAACTGCATGATTTCAAGTGATATACTAATCGTTGAGGGAGAAATTGATTGCTTATCATTTATTGAGGCCGGGGTTTTTCATTGTGTTTCCGTTCCGAACGGATCAGTTAAAAAAGGCCAGGTAAATTTAGATTACTTGGATAATTGCATTGAAATATTTGAAAATAAAAATAAGGTTTATTTAGCACTTGACAAAGACGAGGCCGGGCAACATACACAAAAAGAATTTATCCGCCGCCTTGGCCTTGAAAGATGCTTAACGGTCGATTTTGAAGGCTGCAAAGACGCAAACGAATATCTGATAAAATACGGATCCGAAAAATTACGTCAAACAATCGACAACGCAAAAGAAATTCCGATCGAAGGGGTGAGTTCAGTAAACGACTGGCGGGGTGAATTCGAGGAGTATCTTATGAATGGGATGCAAAAAGGCTTTCAGATAGGTATCGAATCATTTGATAAAGTGTTTTCGACTTATACCGGGCAATTTATAACGGTTACGGGAATTCCTTCAAGTGGAAAATCCGACTTTGTTGATCAAATGGCTTTGGGGTATAATCGTAATTACGGGTGGAAGGTGGCTTATGCCAGCCCAGAAAACAAGCCAAATAAAATACATGCCGGGAAACTGATAGCCAAAATTTGCGGCCAATGGATACACACGCCTAAACAAATAAACACCGAATGGTTTAACAAAGCATCGGATTTGATCAATGATAATTTTAAATTCATTGATTTGGCCAATGGCTTCGACCTTGATTCTGTTCTTGAAAAAGCAAGGCAAATGGTTTTTAAGTTTGGAATTAAAGTACTCGTAATTGACCCTTACAACAAAGTGCGACTAAAAGAAAGCATCAACAAACCGATAACCGAATACACCAACGATTATTTGATCAAGATTGATGAATTTGCCCGAAAATATGATGTATTGCCAATTTTGGTGGCTCATCCACGAAAGCCAGGGGTGGGGGAAACGAGGGGATATAAGCCATCCTTTTACGATATAAAAGGCGGTGGTGAATTCTACGACATGTCTCCACATGGAATTTTAGTACACCGGGTATTTGAACCCGATGTGGTTGAGGTGGAAGTTTTGAAAGTCAAATTTAGCCATCTTGGAGAAAACCACGGGCATTGTTTTTTGAAATGGGATTTAAAATCAGGCCGGTATCTTGACTTTGCAGTCCAAAACGATAATCCTAATTTACTGTCAGGACTACTCGATGAAGGTGTGAATTGGATGGTTGAAACCGGCGAGCAAAAACAGATTTGCTATCCTGATAATGATTTTCCTTTGAACACTAATTTTTATGAAATTGATGAACGTGAACCGACATTTTAGCAATATAAAAACAAAACCATGCTTTCTAACATATCCAAACAATCATTAAAATCAAAATAGTATTTGTAAATTTGATAAACTAAAAATCAATATTATGGAACTTACACATAAATTTTTGCTCCAAAAAGCTGCTGAATATAAAAAGGCAGCAAACGAAATACTAACCAATAGTTTTGAATTTTTGAATTCTGTTGAAAATTCTGGGCTTTTGGTAAATGATGACTGGGTCAAAGAGATATTGCTTTCAAACAATTACCGGTATTTCAATGCTTGTGTGGCTTATAATGAAGTTTTGGATATGTTAAAAGAAGTTGAATGATGAAAGATACAGATCAGATATTATCCTACATATTCGACGGTGACTACTTTATCCCTGCAAACCAGGAAGCAATAAAAAACAGTCAGGAATTGATGCCCGGCCAATACATCTATCACAAAGATGTTTCGACACGAGACGCAATTTTTCACGCTGGCTATTTCAAGTTTTTATCGTTTTGCTATAGCAAAATGCCGGTAACATTTAAAAAACAATGCCCGAATTCAAAGTTTTATTTGTTCCTAAAAATATACACCGGTAAATACCAGGTTTCAAACATTAACGTTTTTGGTCAAAATTATCCGATAGTCGAATACGATTCCATCAGTTTCAAAAATATGACTGAGGAAAAGTTTGAGCGGTTTGTGAAAGATCAAATACCTGACATTTATAAGCTGATAAACGAGTCATACGATGAATATAGTTACGAAAAAATAATCCAAGAAATTGAACTGGAATACGTTCGTTTTTTGTCAAAATTATACGAAAAATTGAAATAATTAACTAAATATTAATAATTTAGCACTATGGAAACAAAAATAAGAGCATGGGATGGAAATCAAATGTTGTACAAAAATATATTTGATTTGAATTGGTACTCGACCGAATCAAACGACGCAAATGGGTGCAACACGGTTCGCAAAATGATACCATCAGACCGGGAATTGCCCACCATGTTTTCAACTGGCCAAAAAGACAAAAATGGCAAAACTATTTATCAAGGCGACTTTGATGTTGATGGAATATGCGTTGTTTGGTGCGACACCTGTAACGGGTGGGAATTTGGACAACTTGACAGACCTACGAATGAAATCGTGATCCCATGCCACTGCTGCGATGCTAATTTTATGTTTGAAGATGTTATATATGATTTTGTTATATATGGGAATATTTACCAAAACAATAAATGAAATAGCAACAATGAAAAAAGAAAAACAGGAAAATAAGTCAATTAAAGAAAATTGGATAAAAACACAACCGCGTTCAGAAAAGCAACAGGCTATTAATTTGTTAAAAAAGTGCAAAGAAATTGAAAGCAAATGCGAAAACGAACTTGTTAATATACCAATTCATAACGGATATATCCGGGTATTAAAATGCAATATTGGCTGTAAGTGCGAAGGCAAAATGTATGTCCAGGATGTCAAAACCGGTTTGTTTTTCTGCAATAAATGCGGGGCCTCAAAACCGGCCAACAGTAAAAAACATTCAAATAGTGTTTTATAACACATTGTTTCAAGATACAACCAATTGATATTAACCTTAAATTTGGTCTATTAAATCAAACTAAAAATTAAACGTATGAACGATACATTGCAGCCAATCGAACCTTTAATTAATCCAAAAGTAAGGTATGACCGCCGTCAAATGTTTTTTGAATACAAAAAATTAATGACAATGTTCATGGAATTGGAGCAAATGTTTTATGATCAATTGTTTGAAGAAAGCAAATTGACTTATAAAGAATTGTATGATCATTATCTGAATGAATACAAAGTACAAGCTGATTGGATCATTGAAGTTATAAAGCCAAAATATTTCAAAATTAGGGAAGATTATTTTGCAACATCATTTTTCCCAATCGAAAATAATAATAAAATAGTTTTTCATAGTTAGGTTTTCCTACCGGCTTTGATCCGATGATGCGGCCAATGTTCCGGGTGGTTTTTAAAAGTAAAAATTTCTTTGAAAATACAAAGTCAATCAACGGTAATAAAGATGTAAGGAGAAGTGTGGCGAAAGCCTAAGTAATTAAATTACAACCGAATTACATTAATAAAAACCGGCCTTTAATTTACAGAAAATACCGTCTGCTACGGCGGAAACGCACGCTCGACACGTGCAAGGTGATTGACTTTTTTAATTTAAATTGGAATACAAAAAATATGAAATCAAAATTAAATAAACTCACAAACTGGGTCGAAGAAAACAAAGTAGACATCTCGTCAGTTGCTTTAAAGTCAATAGATGAGCTAATAGAATGTGGAGAAACATCAACATCTAAAAAAACGCCTCACGGTATCAGCGACTGGACTGGTGAGGTTAAAAAAATCTTAAATATGTTTGATATTAAATTTTCATTTGGAAATAATCATGGCAAATTTATCGAAATTCAAGACGAAATTTTTTTGACGGAATGCGATTATTATCTTTTTGAAAAAGAAATGCCTAGCATGATCGCAAAGGTAGAAGAAATAGTTAATCAAATAGACCAAACAATTTTACAAATTTTGGAAAGTAATAATTTTACTTTAAAAACGTATATTTCACGTCCTGAGCAGATTGAATTTAATTGGATAGATCTAATTAGGCACATGCCTGATGGTGATAGAAAATTAACCGACAAAGAAAAAATAACAAAAATAATAAATAAATCATAATGTTTTTTAGTTAGTAAAATATACGACTTATGAAACGAAAACATAATTTTAAAGTGGGTGAGCGCCCATAAATTACGTACAAACTTTGGAACGAAATATAAACTTAAAATAACCAAGCGATGGCAGAATTAAAAGATTGGACAGAACCAGATTTAAAAGGCAATATTGATGTGCCAGACGAATTAATGCCTTTATTTAATAAGATTGGGATGCAAATAAGATTCCACACTATTTCAGGGGCAAATGAAGTGCTAACAATAGCTAGAATGGTTAAAGTAGCACAAGAGTTTTTTGAAGGACGCGCGTTGGCAAAAACTTCAAACGATGCGAGCGCATTGCCTATACCTGATGTTGTGTGCAGTACTTGCAAGCACTGGGGCGGGCAAGGTACAATAGGATTAGCAAAAACAACAACTGGCGATAATAGAACCTGTATGGCTTATTTATTTGGAGATATGGATAATGAAAACTTCAAATCAATGCCAAATTGGAAAGTAACTTTCGGAAACTTAAATGTAGCGAAGGGCGTGTTAGAGACTCATAAAGATTTTGTATGTGTAAATCACAATTCAGTATTCGAGGAGTAGTATTCACACAACTATCGCCAGTATTTATTGAATTTTTAAAATCAATTATATGAATGAATTTGCATTAGCACAATTAACGGAACTATGCCAAATGGTTGACTTAGGATGTAAACCAGTTGCGTTACTATCGATTAGAGTTTCGGAATATCAAAAAGCAATTGATATTATTTATAATGAACATTCATTACATGCTATCAGTAAGCGATTAAACGAATCGTTTTTTAGTGTTTTTATATTCAAAAACTATGATTTGCGTTTTGTCTTAGACTTACTCCCGGACGATCCAAAGACCCTAACAGACCACGCATTATTAGGCTATCTTTTTGGATATGACACCGATTCGATTTGTAAATATATTGTCAAACATTGTGAATTGAACGAACCTAATTTAATGTGATGCCGTATCTTATTATGGGTGGTAACGGTATTGCGGTATGTTGTCGGTTGCCGTTAAAATACCACCGACTTTGATACGAGTGATAACTTAACAATATACGAGCAATGGAAACGCCAACTGAAATACTACAACATAGATTAGATGCCCTAAAATATATGGCAAATACGAGAGGTTTCTCGTCTAAGAAAAAAGAGGTAAAACAGATGATACCTCAATTTGAAATAGCACTGCAAATATTAGAGTGTGCGCTGGAAGAAACTTCAGACGAGAGAAATAACTGCAATATACCGCATGTTAGCTATCAGTTACCTTCTTGCCCGAATTGCGAAAAAACGATGGAGCCTTGCAGAGTTTCATATAGTTGTCCAGAGTGCCACACTACTTTAAGGTAACTGATAGCTAATAGGTGGCGATTGATTGCACTTGTTGAACAATTTTTGAATCCTTTGTCGATTCAAAAAATGCAAGGAAATAGTAGATGTTTACTTCATTACAAAAAAGACGGATTATGAAAAAAATAAACATTTTGAAAATAGCAGCATTGATTACCATTGCCTGGATGTTTTTTATGGTATTTTTGATGGTAAAAAGCTGCGAAAATTACAATACAAGCCCGATAATTGACAATCAAATCAGGCTTACAAAAGAACAAACTTACGAGCTATTTGAAGATGCTTACAATTCAGGATACCGAAAGGGTAGGCATTATGCCAGGATCAACAAATTGACCCCTTTTGAAATCGACATTGAGGCCGATTCTGCTTTGATAATGGACAAATATTTTAAATAAAATGGAAAAAATAATACTTGAAAATAGAAGTGATTTATCTTTTGATATATTTATGTATCTTGTCTTTGACATAATAAAAGAAGGAAAAATATCAAATAAAGGAAAACAATATTGTTTTATGACTACTTATGATTTTTTAGGCAAAAAATATAAAATAATTAGCCAGATTAATAAAAAATCAAACAAGTTGATATTGATGAATATATAATACTTCATTCCATAATTGGTCAAAAGTTCTCAGCTTTCCGGGGCTTTCTTTTTAAAAACATGTCAAAAAACATACTTTTTTAGTGAAAATAATTGGAAAATAAAATTGCCATATCAAATATTATACTTACATTTACATCATTAAATCAAACTAAAAAAATAGAAATAATGAAAACCTCAAGAATCGAAATCGGAACAAAAGTAAACGGAAGCAAAGGTCAGGGTACTATTACTTCAATCATTACTAAATCTACTGGATATGTAGAAGTAACCTATAATTCAGGGATTGTTAAAAAAGAAATGGCTTTCAATTTAACCGACGAAAACGGCGTTTCTTTGAAATCAAAACCAGCAAGCCAAAATCACGGTGAAAAATTAAACCCATCGAACTTTATGTCAAAAGAAGCAAAAGCCAATTACGTTACCATGAGCCGTGATGATTTTGAAGAGATGAGAAAAAATGATGCCCGCAACAGTAAATCATTTTAATTTAACATAAAAATCAAACGCGATGAAATCAAAAACTAAAATTTTGAAAATCAACTCCGAAGGTTCATTGGTTGAATGGAACGATAGATTGAACCGATTTGAATTAACAAGCCGTGCATGGCGTTGGAGCGATATTACCCCCGGATATGTTCGAGAAAGTAAGCGCAATTACGCGCGAATTAAACCCCTTAGTTGAGAAATACTAAGGCTGACCCCTCAATTAAAGAGGGGTTTTTTATTTGTACATATTTGAAAATTAGTTATATTTGCTAAAAATATTGGATATGTTCGGACTTGGGTTAAATTTGGGATCAAGATTTATAAAATCATTAGAAGCAGAATACAAATTAGTATATAATGCGATAACTTCAAAACCAAATGCGTTAGATAAAAAAGCGCAAAATCAGTTAATTAAAGATTTAAAAGCTGCTGGATCTTATGTTAAAGGTGAATTTTTTAATCTTTATTCAACACCAGATCAGCAAAGCGCGTTATTGAATTGGATGAATCCAGGAACATTTAACCCATCAGCAGTTAATGCACCTGTATTTGAAGCATATAAAGGATTTACTGGGAATTCAGGTACAACAAAAAAATATATAAGAACTAATTTTATTCCTTCAATAAATGCCACTAAAATTAGTCAAAATAATGTTTGCATGATAGTTGGAATCGGTAGTAATGTTTCAGAAATGCTTTGGGACTGTGGAGCTTCTGGTGGTGGTGCTAATTTGGCAATGGGTAGCGTTTTGAATGCAAACACACGCCAATTTTACTCATTGGCTAATGATGCTACTACTAACTCATTAGGTACGGTTGGCGCTTACGATAAAACTAGTATTGGATTTTATGCCATAAACAGAAACAATTCTGCTAATTATATTAAATATACTAATTTTATAAAAAGTACACACACAGTTGCTTCTACAGGAATAGCTAGTAAAGAAATATATGGGTGCGCAATAAATAGTAACGGCACTCCCTCACCTTCGAATAAACAAATAAGGTTTCTTTTTTTATGTTCAGCATTAACCGATGATGAATATTTTGCAACTCTCGAAGCTTTTAATAAGTATTTAGCAAATTATAATGCTCATTTAGTATCAGTTGACAAAGAATCCGATAGGGTGTTGGGCATAAATACCGTACCGGTAACCGCTGCCGGTGATTATTATAACGTAAATGTTTTAAAAACATATTCATGGCTTGTGACTAGAGATACTGCTATTGCTTTTGATAATTATCCGGCTGGTTTTGCTAATGATTTTATATTAAATATGTATAATATTATAAAATCAAAAACAACAATTGAAGGTGATCTAGCCTATCAAGTACCTGATGGATTAGTACTAAGTACACTAGCAGTAGCTAATCTACATGCGTATGGGGCAGCACTTGATGGTAATTTTTATTTAATCAATATTGCTTACAATTACTGGAAGAAATCAGGATTAAACTCTTTTGCTACATCCGAATTAGCATTTTTAAAACTACTTGCAGATCATGCTACGAGAGATACAGATGGTTTAATTATAGTACCTTCTGGAGGAAGTATTTTAGTGAGCTGGGGATTCTTTGATGGCGTTAATTTGACAGGTAAATCATTGTTTGTTAATGTATTGGCTTATAATGCCTATAAAGAATTAGCCGAAATGGCGTTGGCAATAGAAGATACTGCTACTTATAATGATTGCATATCTAAAAGAGATCAATTAAAAACTTCTATCAATGCTACTTTTTACGTGCATGACAACGTTGGTGGCGTTGATAGGTATTGGATGAAAGCATCAACAGGAGTTTGTTCAGGTCAATTTGATTTGCCTGGTACTTGTTTTGCTATATATTCCGGTGTTGTAGATGCTGGTAAAATAGTATTAATATCTAATTATATTGTGTCAATTATTGATCAATGCACCTACGATGGAGGTATAATATGGGTTCCCGATTCGCATCAATATAATTATGGTACGACTTGTTGGGAATCGGGCGGTGGGGTATATGGGTATAATTCCTATCAAAATGGAGGATATTGGGCAACTGGCTTGAATTGGTTTCTTTATGTGGTTAATTCCATTAATCCCACGTTGGCTTCGTCTATATTTAGATTAGCTTATTATAGAATGGAAAAGAAAAATTTTCAAGAATGGTGGAATAAATCAACAGGTACAGGGGTACTTAATTATTCCACAAGTCAAACTGCATTATCTGATTGTAAGAGTTTTATTCAAACAGAAATTTTATAATTAACTTCAAAACATAAACAAAATGGCAAAAGGAGATTATTCAAATATGTCGTTACTTTACGACGAAAAAGGCAACCCGGTACCGGTAGGCAGCCCGGACACTGATGGAACTATAAAAATAACTACCGGAACAGCAACCACCGACCCAATAAGCGAAACAGTGATCACTTGTGTTGAACTGAATACCGATATTGATAGTTATATTTCGATTGGTGAAACCCCGGTTGCAAGTGATGCCACAATGCCATTATGGGCAAACCAACCAAGGCAATTTATGATCAAACCAAACGAAAAGATCGCGATAAGTGGCGGGACACTTTGGATAACCCCTTATAGGTCACTAAATGATTAGATTGCTTGACATAAAAGTCCAGTGGCTGAAAAATCCAGATTTGGAAGATTTGGGCATTGATTCAGAAAGCAATAAGTTTTGGAAACCGTGCAAGATAAACCCTGATGCAATTGCATGGGTGAACCCTTATGAACTTAATGGCAAACAACTCACCGAAATCCACTTTACCGGATATAATGAGGATGTTATTTTGACCAATATAAAATGGGACGGATTGGAAGAATTTTTAAACAAATGAGAAAAATAATTAAATATCTGAAATGTTTATTGGCTCAACCGGTTTGTGTTGACAATAAAAATCAGCTAAACCAAGGTGATTATATCCGATTTAAATCAAATTCATTATTTGGGTTACAAGATAAATATTATATTGTTAAATAAAATGCCCAAAAACACCGGTAAAACAAAGATTATAGTTAAATAATAGCTTAAATAACAGATTATGGCAGCTAAAAAACAAAAAAAAGAAACAATTGAACCACCATCAGAACTTAATGAAAATCAAAAAACATTTTGCCGGGAATACATTTTTGATTGGAACGCATCACGAGCCTATCGGGTTGCTTACCCAGGTAATCAAACCGAAGATGCAATAAAAGCTAACGCATGTAGAATGCTTACAAATGATTACATTAAAGCCTACATTGAAGAAATACAAAAAGACCTAGAAAAACAAGCCGGGATTAGCCGGTTAAGAGTGATCAAAGAACATGAAAAACTTGCTTTCTCATCAATTGCCCATTTGCATAATAAATGGATTGAATTAAAAGACTTTGAACTGTTAAGTAAAGATCAAAAAGACTGCATTGCCGAAATAGATACCAAAATAAAAACAGAATACCAATACAACAAAGAAACAGAAAAAAAAGAGCCTATTTCTGTCGAATATATCAGGATAAAGCTTTACGATAAACAAAAGTCATTGGATTCAATCACAAAGATGCTTGGTTATAATGCACCGGAAAAAACGGAACTAACCGGAAAAGATGGCAAAGATTTAATCCCAACAATAAAAGGCATAACATTTGAAACCCCATGATTTTCATTGACAACAATGGTTATTTGAATTTAAGCCAATTACATCCGGTCCAGCAGGAATTTATTAGATCAAAATATTTACACACTGGAATAGTTGGCGGCTATCAAAGTGGCAAATCAACAGCAGCCGCAATCAAAGCCATAACGCACCTTTTGCGATTCCCAACCGTGCCAATAGCTTATTATTTACCAACATACGGTTTATTTGACGATATGCTTGTCCCAAAGCTTGATTCGTTGTTCAAAAAAATAAACATAGAATATACCTACAATAAAGCCGATTCAAAAATAAGGACTAAATACGGTGAGATATGGATGAGGTCAATGGATAACCCTGACAGGATAGTGTCATATTCGGTTGGCTATTCTATCGTTGACGAAGTTGACGTAGTCCACCCAAACCGGCGAATGGATGCCATGAAACGGATTGCATCAAGGAATTCGTTTATGAAAGGCGCTCCCAATCAAATTGATTTTGTGAGCACCCCGGAAGGATTTGCATACATGTACCAGTTTTTTGAAAAGAATTGGAACGAAAACAAATTACTATTAAAGCTAAAAACCGGGGACAACTCGGATAATTTAGCCGATGGGTACATCCAGGGATTGAGGGAGCAATATACAGCCGATCAATTAAAAGCCTATTTGGACGGTGAATTTGTTAATTTACTCGCTGGTACGGTCTATTATAAATTCGACAGGAAAGTAAATCATTGCGATAAGCTGGCTAGGGAAACCGATACTTTGCATATTGGAATTGATTTCAACGTCGGTAATATGGCCGCTGTTGTCCATATAATTGAAGATAAGCCTTATGCTGTTGATGAATTGATAAAAGTGTACGATACTGAACAAATGTGCAATATAATAAAAGAGCGCTATCCAAACAACCCTATTATAATTTACCCCGATGCTTCAGGCAGGCAGCGAAATACGGCAACCACAAAAACCGATATTGAAATATTAAGAAGGGCTGGGTTTACTGTTAAAGCAAAAAACTCAAACCCATTGGTCAATGACAGGATCAAAAATATGAACCGAATGTTTTGTGATGGTAACGGTAAGATAGGGTACATGGTAAACACCCACAAATGCACGGAATACAGGGAGGCTTTAGAGCGGATGGCTTATGATAATAATGGGCAACCTGACAAATCAAGCGGCTTTGATCACGTCACTGATGCGGGTGGCTACTTTATTTATTGGGAATATCCTCTAAAAACAATCATGGATGATTATTACAACAATATAAGTTCAAGTTAATGTTCCACATGGAACAAACAAATAATTTAATAACCAAAAAATATTTGATGTTTAACAGCATTGTTTTGTAAATATTTGTATATTTGCGAAACATATCTGTGTGGATGAAAGAATTTATTGCTAATTGTAAATATAAGCCAGAAATAAAAGAGGCAATCGAATACGAAGAGCGGTTAGCCTATTTTATCCAAACACACTCAGCAAAAGACATTTATTTTAACACTGACCAAATAATTGACGAGGTTTGGAATCAATCAAACCCATTCATCAACTGGCTAAAAGGATGGATGCGAAAAGACAATTTTAAATCTTACCTTAAATTTCTTCGTCACCCACTACCTACTGCATCGTTAATCCAGGACGATATCGTACCGGAACTTAAAAAAGTATTCGATGCAACTAATTCCTATTACGACTATAATTTTACTTCCAACGCAACAAAACATGCATCCGCGGATATGTTGTCGGGTTATTCGGAATATTACAAAGACAAGATTTTCAAGTCGCTTATCAATAACCACAATTCAATAATCATAACCGATTTTAAAGAAAAAAATAAACCGTATCGTTTTGAAGTTAAGATAGAAGATGTTAAGGCGATAGAACCGGATCAAGATGGATGCATCAAAAAGATAGCTTTTGAGGCTTATAATCAAGATGGAGAAGAAAGGTACTATTTTTATACCGATGAATTTTATTCGGTGTACGTGGAATCAGGTGAAGATTATATTTTAGAATCACAAACCTTTCACGGAATAGGCCGCTGCCCGGCTGATTTTATTTCAGTAGAAGCATTAAACAAGAAGAAATTCGTAGTCCGAAAAAGCATATTTTCAAACTACCTTGAAAAGTTTGAAAATTATGTTAACTATTACACGTTGCAAAAAATGTGTTTGCCTAACGGGGCTATGCCGGTTACTACTCTATACAGGCAAAACGGCAAACCATGTGAACGAGAATTTAATAACGGGTCAAAATGCGTAGGTGGCTACTTGCACGGTGAAAGGGGAATGTTAGGGAATAAGGACGAATTAGTCCCATGCCCTGTTTGCAACTCAAAAACAAAAATACAAGCCGGCTCGGTGTTCGAATTGCCTGTTCCGAAATTTGGCGACAATGGTGAAGCCCCTTATGATTTGAATGCCAATTTTGTTAAATTCCATTATATCCCGGTTGACATTTTGGAATGGTGGAACAAATTTGTAGATGAAAAATATAGCGAGATAAAATATCAGTTGGTTGGCAAAGGTACTGAACTTTCAAATGGCCAGGCAAAAAATGCTGATCAAATTGCCAGGGGAAACCAAACGCTTGAAAACACGCTCATTGAATTGAGCGGAAAGCTCTCAAAGCTCCAGCAGTCTTTGGATTTTAAGCTGCTTAAGATAGCATACGGTAAGGCTTTTGCGAGCTGCTACATTGATAAAGGAACTGATTTTTACCTTGAAACAGAATTCGAGTTAAGGGATTCGCTGGCAAAAGCCATCGACCCTATCGACAAAGAAAATATCATCAGCCGTATTAATTTTTCGGTGTACAAAAACAACCCGGAAAGGCTGCAAAGGTCAAATATCCTTTACAAATTACTGCCTTATTCTACATTGACCGATACTGAATTTATCGGGATGCAGGGTGTTGACCCAATAATGAAGGAATTGAGGCTAAATTTTAACTATTATATTGATGCTTTTGAAGCAGAATACGGGCAATTGAATGTGTTCTTTAACGATTATTTTGGCGAAACCGTATCAATGTCAAAGAAATTAGAGATAGCAAAGAAATTAATAACTGATAAAATAAACATAACAGACTATGCAAGTGTACAAACTGAGGTTGGTAATGGGCAAGGTAGCCAATTATGACCAAAACGGAAAATTAAAGAACAATGTGATCACCGCTAAATATGCCGGTGAGTTTGAACTCAGGAACATGCTTGATGACCAAGCTTGGAAGAAACTGGGGGCGTGTGAAATTAGCTGCGTGGATTGCTACGATTCAAAATCCCCTTCGGTAACCAATAAAGATCGGATGGCCGCTGTTAATGCAGAAATTGTAGCAAGCTTAAAAGCTGGGATTAAGCCAAAAACAGAAGTTGAATTGCTTAAAGAGCAAGTCGAAAAAGCAAATGAACAAAACAAAGCTATGGCCGAAAGGTTGGAACGCCTTGAAAAGTCAGGTGACACCGAAAAAGAAACCCGGAAAGCACTTTTTAATGAAGCTAAAGAATTGGGGTTGACCCCTCAAAAAAACATCTTGACCGATGATTTAAAAGCATTGGTTGAAAACGCAAAAAAATAGTTTAACAATATTAAAACATAACAGATTATGTTCCTTAACGAAGATTTATCAAAAGACTTAAAACCTGAACAGATTCAGGCAATCGAAACAGCTTATACAACCAAAGAGGCTGAATTGAAATCAATGGCAAACAAAAATGCCGATGCTATTTTGAACGGTTTTGCGGAGAAACTGAGTACAATTACCGGGGTTGCCCGAAAAGGTACTGATGAAAAAGTATCCCAACATTTCGAACGGATAGTCAATGAATGGCTGCCCGAAGTTGCCAAACCAAAACTTTCAGCCCTTGAAAAAGAGCGTGACGAATGGAAAATAAAATTTGAAAAACATGAAGGCGACGCTACTTTAAAGACAGAACTTGAAAAGTACAAAGCCGAAATTGCTAAGATACCTGATTTGTTAAAAAATAAAGAAGATGAGTGGAAAGCTAAATATACAGAGCTGGAAACCAATCATAAAAATTTTAAATTCAGCAAATCCATGGCCGATGCAATGCCTCAAATAGATAGTAACGTTAATCCATTTGAGGCGAAGGCAAAACAGCAAAATGCGATAGATCGCATCAAGCAAACCTATGAACTATCCTACGATGACAAGGATAATTTGATAGGTACAAAAGATTATCAAAAGTACCTGGTCGCCGACCTGTTGAAAAACGACGAAGAACTAAAAGGCATCATCTTGACAGAACAAGGTGGAATTGGTGGCGGTGGCGCACAGGGAGGCAAAAGAACAACAAAAACGCTTAATTTACCCGAAGGTATTGGCAAAGGTGCAGCCCAGCAGTTAATACAGGAATACATTATTTCTGTTGAAAACATTGGGCAGCTCGACTCTAAATTTTCGGATAGGTTTAAAGAATTGTGCAAAGAGAACAACGTGCTATAATTGATAGACCAATAAAGCACTCATTATTAACAATTTAAATTAATTATTTATGGCAAATCGTTTTATTGATTTTTCGGCGTTAGTGGCCTATCAAGATAGGGTAACGCAAACCGAAAAACTACAACAGCGGTACGGCCTTATTGAGTGCATGAAATACAATACACCCTTCAATAAGGTTTTGAACCCAACTTTATCCGCCCATCTTCAACAGGTTGAAGGGCGAACTACAGAATTTACAGGTCTGAAAGAACAGACTATCACAACCACATCGGTTGAAAGTTTTACCATCCCTGCGAATTTATCTACATCGGAACAAAAGACACTTAGTTTGATCACTATTATGTCTGGGTTTCAGTATTACCCTGCATGGTTTCAGAACAATACTATTGCGGTCAATGACTACCTGGCTAACAAGTATGATGAAGTGTTTGCCGCAATGGCAGCCGCAAAAGAAACATACATTGCAGCCAATTTAAACACTTATAAATCGCAGGTTTGCGCTGGTATTGATCAAATTAATGGCGGTGATGGAGTATTTGCATTTGATGCCGGTTTGGACACCGTGACAGTAAACAAAGCAGGTCAAAAGGATATGTTGTTTTCGAACTTACAGACCCTTTTCAGGATCAACAAATTGGCCGGTGCTTACAATGCAGTAGTTAACGAAGGTGGTTTTAACTTAGCTTTGAATGAGATTTTGAAATATGGAGCGGCCAATGACAAGAACCTAGCCAACATTAAAAACCAACTTCCTGTATTGTTTGAGACTTTGGGTATTTCTGCCACTTCATTCCAGTTTGTCGCCTACATGATGCGTAACGGTGCATTTGGAGGCGTTCAAAACTATCCTTATGATTTCCGTACCGGTACAACCATTGGCCAAAAACAATGGGGCATCATGCCAACTCCTGCTCCTTATATTGGCGAACGTTTAAATGTTTATCATAATACCGAAGCCGTTGACGCTTCATCTCTGGGTGACACATCTTCACACTTATTAATGACAGGTATGGAAGAATGGGGTTTTATCGACAAATTCTTTATTGTGAATAATTATAATAGCGATTTGACTACTCGAGTGAATGACATTTACAAAATAACCGGGGCAACCTCTTAATTAGGAAATCATGGCTAAATATTTAAAAGTAAATGCAGACGGTACGACTTCAGAAGTCGAAGCCGGAGCCTCAATTATCGGTTATATCGGTGATATTCTTAAAACTGGATACAACAAATTGATGGGTTACACCAAATTTGATTATAGACCTACTGGTGGTGGTACAAATGATTATGCCGTTCAAGTTAGATCGGAATCAGCAAAAACAACCGGCACTCATTGGGGTGTGGATTGCGAAACCCATTTAAAAGCAACCGGTGGTGCATCTTTGCGAAGTGTTCAGGGAGTGGCTGTTGTTGATGCCACTTATACAGCCACAGCTGCAACATTGATAGGATTATATGGTCAGGCTCGGGCAGATGGTGACGTTGCTGGAGCTTCTTTTCTTGCCGCTATTTACGGATTAATTGAAGCCGGGGCAGCAATTACCGCTACTCATGTGACATCATGTTGGCTTGATTCGCATCAGGCAAATGCCGTAACTGGGCAACATGATTTACTATACATGACCAACAATGGGGCTGCTCAAATGGATCAAGCCATCCATCTGTATGGAGGTGATAAAATTACCGCTTTGATTAACTTGGACACTTGTTCTGGAATGGTAGCCGATACCGCTACTACTGCTGGAACTTCAAAGAAAATCAAAGTGGTAATTGATGGAGTTGTACATTATCTGAACGCCTACACCGGCTAATTATGTATAATTTAAACGATATACAAAGTAAATGCTTTACCGACAAGCTTTTAACGTTCAAAAGTTCGCTGAATAGTTTGACCAGTAAATTGGACAGCGATTTGACAGGGGCTTCAAAAACAAATCGGTATTTAAACCAAGGCGTTCATCCGTTGGTGACCTTGGAAAACATCGAAGCGATGATCCCCCTGTTAAGTGATTTTGTTATTGCCGACTATGCAACTGGGATAACTTATGGTAATTATAACACCACTTTTGCGTTGACCGACGTTGTGATTAGCGGGTCGAAGTATTATATTTCGATTGCTGCATCCAATATTGGCCACACTCCCGCAAGTTCCGCAACTTACTGGAAAGAAACTACTTTGTTATCGTTGATTTTGAAAGACAAGATTAGGAGTTCAATCGAGATAGTATTGAGCAACCTACTGGTGCCTAATTTTATTGAAGAAAATAGGTACATGTACAGGGTTGCCAATACTGTTGATGATTTGATCGAAAATACTGATAAGCTGGTCGGATACCGGATATTTCCGACAACATCCGACCACTTACTATTTTTGATCAACCAAATAGGGCTTCATTTTGAAGAAAATGAAACTATAACCATGTACTTATACAACCAAAATACTTTAGTTTCATCGTTTGACGTATCGGCCACCTCGAATTATTTCGAATGGGTTGATATAACAGCCCTTGAAATAAATAGTAATTCGGGAGCATGGTTTTTGTTTTACGATCAAAAAGAACTAGAAGGCCGGGCAATCGGGAACAATACTGTTTTTTACAATTACATTTCTACTTGGGCAAATATCACACCATTTGAAATGGCAAGCTTGACCGACTTGCCAAATATTACAAGCTCGAATTTGGTTTATGATAAAAATTACGGGCTTAACCTCAATTTTTCTATTAGTTACGATTTGACAAATTTTGTCAAACAACATTTGACCCAATTCGCTGAATGCTTTCAAAGACAATTTGAATACGACATCCTTAATATGTTTATGTACAATGCAGAAAATCAATCTAATAGGACTGAAAGAAATGTATTGTTCAACAAAACGGATTTAGGGTTTGAGTTAAAAAGCTTTGAAGGGGATACGGTTATAAAAAAACTGGCATCAGCAATGAAACGGATGAAGGCGACGATTGAAAAATTAGGATATAAAGATTCATCATTTGCCGAAAACGAAAAGGACGCTTACACAATTAGTTCGATATGATAGGGATTGACTTTGCGATAAAAAACATCAATGATTTGTTAACCGCAAAATTGTGGTTAGGGAATACAACTATGTTTTATGGCCGGGTCTATGAAAACGAATACGAGAATGGGATAGTCCCTGAAATTTCGGACGAGCAAAGATATACGGAAGTGATGCACGACCGTAAGTTTGATGCCCAATTATTTTGGCGTGTACTTCCTTCAAACAAAAGAAACGGTGAGCCAATATCGGTGCAGTTGTTTGTTTATGTAAACATCCTAAAGCTTTATCCAACCGAAGATAATAGAGATGCTTTGGAAATTGCAGCTCGTGACCTTATCAACGTATTAAGGTTATCTGCTTTCAGGTTTGGCAATTTGGTGATTGGCAAAGAATCGTTTTCCTTTTGGAAAGGATCAAGCCAAAATAAACACGATATGCAGCCCTGGGCTATGTTTCGGATTGACGGGTCGATACCTTTGGATATGGTTAGCGTTGGAACTCCTATTACATCAATTGACTTGACTATTTTGGCAGGATCGCACGGGACGAGTTCACCTGTACCATGGGTTTATTTCCATCCGTATTCAAAAAACAACCCCGTGATTATACCTATTAATGCCATCCCTGATGCTGGTTATCAATTTGATTACTGGTTGATAGACGGCGCGATCAATACCAGCGCACTTACTTATGTAAGGATGTACGCAAGTATTTCAGCACAACCATTTTTTAAACTAATTTAAAATTATCATTATGAGTACATTACCGATGGGGATGTCCCCAATTATAGAATACTGCGGAGATCCAAAAATGATTGGGATTTCCAACACGAACAACATCTATGCTAACATCAACGCCGCAAAATCTACAACCGGCTGCAAGGCATGGGTAGATACTGCATTAAGCATGCACATTACTCAAAGTTTCCAAGACATCGAATCTACCAAGCCCGAAGCCGTTACCGAAACGACCGGGTTTGGGGCTAATCGGGACACAAGGTTTACCCCTGGTGGGATGATTGTTTATCTCGATTCAAACCCGTGGTCACACAATTCAGGCGTGAAAAACTTTACCGGTGGCCGGTATTATATTGAGGTTTATCTCGCAAATGGCTATAAATTGCTGCACAAAAATAGCAATGGAACTTACTGTGGATTTTTGGCACAAGTATCCGCAGTTCCAACCGGGATTCCCGGTTTAAGCGACAAAACAAAACAATACACTTTAAGGGTAAATTGGGAAAATGTTGATCAGTTTAAGGATATTGAAATTGTTGAGCTTGTTGACCCGCTTGCTGATTATTTGGCTCTAAACCCGACCGCTTTAGGTTACACTATGGTAGCTTCGACTTATGCAGCAACTAATATCAATATCACTTTGTTTGCATTGGCCGACAAAACAGCCCTGGTAACCGACACTTTAACTGCTACTGTTGTTGATAGCTTCGATTCAGTTACCGGGACTACAATGGTTAGTCCAGCTGTAACCGTAGCCGCTCCAAGTTCTGGAGTATCAGCATTGACAATTGTAAAGGGTTCAAGCCCTGTTACCTTAGTATCCGGCGATTGGATTAAGTTTAAGCTGCACAAAAAGACATCAGCTGTATTTAATACGATGACTGAAATCATCACTTTAAAAGTGCCTTAAATGTCAGTCGAAAAAACAAAGGATGTAGGGTTAGCTGAAGTTAGCCCTACACACAAAAACCTTTCGCTCGACGAATTTAAAACATTTCTGGAAAGCGCAGGGTTTTACGGGGATTTTGAGGCAGCTTACAAAAAAATAGGCGGAACAATCGAAAAGAAAACTACTAAAAAAGATGTCGAACATTAACCCAGACAACAAAGTCAAACAGCTTTTAGATCGACTAAACAAAATTGATCAAAAAGCTATTTTGATTAAAGTTATCCAGGAAAATGAAATTAAGTTGATAGACGTACTACGAGACCAAATGAGAATGGGACTATCCGGGAGTGGTGACATTCAGCCTGGATATTTCCCAGCTTATTTGAACTATAAAAAATCATTGTCCTCTTACAATGCCGGGAATAAAGTGGACTTGTATTTAACTGGTAATTTTCAAAATACAATGTTTATCAGGATTTCAGGCACTCAATATGAGTTTGATTCAAGGGATTGGAAACGAACCGACCTTTTAGAAAAATATGGAGAGGATATATTTGCCCTTAATTCACTTTCAAAAGAACTTGGACAAGAATTAATCACTCCAAAATACTTAGAAGAATACGCTAAAGAATTGAACGCATGATTTACAAAGGCTACTATACTTTAACGATAGATGAATACTGCCAACTGGAAGAAAACCCACGAAGCATTTTATTGTTTAATTACCCGTGGCCTGAAAAATACCTGGTAAAAGCTATCAATAGGCTTAACCGAAAAATGGCTTTAAAAATCAACCAAAAGGAGGCCAAATCTTTGATGTACGATAAAACCATGATTACCCATTTGGAGGCTAAAATAAACCTGTACATTATAATGTGGAAAACGTTTATAACAGGGGCAATAGTTGAGCCAAATAAAGAAATGTTGGCTTTGTTTGAAAAACATTTTAAACACCCATTTTCGCCGGAAAACATAGACGAAATAACCGACAAGATACAAAAGCTAAAGATACTTTTAAAACAACTAACTGCCCGATTTAAGCAACCAATTGAGCAACAAAAATTATCCACATTGGAGCATGTTATGAGGTTGGAAGATGTTTTGGGCTACCCGATAGGCCGGGAGCGATTGTTTAAATTGAAAGGGTATCACGAGCATGTTATGAAAATAGTTGCCGCAAGAAACAAAACTAACAAGAAATAAAATGGCTGAGATTACCGAACTGCTGTCCCCGGAAGCGATCAAACAAGGCGAGCAATTTATAAAGATGCTGGAAACGGCAGCCGCTAAATATACCGAACTGGCAAAGGTTTATGATACTATTTCGGATAAGACCCGTGTACAGATAAAAGAAGAACAAGAACTTGAAAAACTCAATAAACTAAAACTGCAAACCGATGCCCAGGCTATAAAAAACGAACAGGCATTAGCAAGGGAGCTTGAAAAAAAGGCAGCTCAACAACAAAAAGCAGCAAAAGCAGCCGAAAAAGAATTATCAGCATATGAAAAACTTAGCAATAAATACAAAGAAGCCGCAAAATTAGCCAAAGATTTGGGTGCAGCGGTTGCCGGTGGAAATAAATCATTAGCCGGGGCATATAATATAGCCAACAAAGAGGCTTTAAAATATAAAAACCAACTTGATGGGATAAATTCAAAATTAGGAAACCATCAAAGCAAGGTAGGAAGTTATTTTAAATCAATGGTTCAGTTTGCCGGTTCTTTAGGATTAGTTACCGGCGGGGCTGCTCTTTTGACAAAAGGATTTGAATTATTGAAAAATAGTTCTCAAACATTTGGTGATGCTTTTGCTATAAAAATGGCAGAGGCCACTGCGGTTACCCAAAAATTCTTTTCAATGCTTGGTACCGGCGATTTTTCTAATTTCCTTAAAAATATGCAAGAAGCTGCAAAGGCAGGGCGTGAATATGCAAAAGCATTGGATGACTTATTCGAAGGCGGCATGGGATTGACAATAGCCGAATCAAATGCACGTAAAGAAAAAGCAATTTATAAAGAATTAGCCAGAAACAGAAACCTTTCATTAGAGGAAAGGTTAGAATATGCAAAAAAATACTTGAAAGTAGAAACCGATATAGTCAAAAGAAGAGAAATAGAGGCAAAAAAAGAATATGAAACATATTTGAATTATTTCGTTAAAATGACTGGATTAGATGAAGAAAAATTTATATCATATCTAAAAAATTACCGAGAAACAGAAAAACTAAGAGACGAAATAGAAAGAAAGCAAAAAGAAATAGAAGGTTTAACAATAAAAGCATCCGCTAATACCACCAATGCAATTATACAGGCATCAAAATTATTTATTAAAGATAGAAAAGAAAAATTAGCCGCTATTGAATCATCATATACAGAAGAAGAAAAGATGATGATTGAAACCATGAATAAATACAACAAAGGTAATGATGAAATGACTAAAAACGCAGTTCAGGCGTATGCAAAAATAACTGACATTCAGGCGGGAGAATACGAAGAAAGAGCAAGATTAATACAGGCATATAATGGAATTGTAGATGATATAAACAAAGATGCTATAAAAACAGCTGAAGATCAAAATAAATTAGGGGAAGCTTATTTAAAAGACATATTAGACCGTGGTAATTACGATAAAAAACAAAAAGAAACAGCTATTGATTTAGCCGAAAAATCACGGGAAGAAAAGCTTGCTATCTTTATCAAAGAAGGTGAAGATTTTAAAGCAAATCAGGAAGAAACTACAAGGATTCATGCGGAAAATGAAGAAAGAAAAACAAAAAAAGCTGAGGAAGAAGCCGAAAAGCAGAAACAAATCGAAGAACAAAAACAAGCCGCTATCCATTCGATTGTAAAACAAACATCGGATACTATATTTTCGATACAAGAATTGCGTTTAAGCCAGGAAATGGACGCTTTGGATGTGTATTATCAATCTCGCATCGAATCTGAAAGCAATCTTGGCAAAAATACAGAAAAATTAGAGCGGGAATATGCCATTAAAAAATATGAGATACAGGTAAAAGAGTTTAAACTATCACAACAAAAAGCACTTGCAGACATAGCAATTGCAGCAGCGGTGAATAGCGTAGAAACCCCTGCCTTAACTGGTTTTTATATTGCAATGGCCGCTTTACAAGCCGGGATTGTGCTGGCACAAAAAGCCCCAGCAATGCCAGCTTATGCCGAAGGTACGGACGATGCCGCTCGTACATTCTTGGCCGGTGAAGCCGGTTTTGAATTGATGAAATTAGCCGGGGGAGGTTACGAACTGGCAACCAAACCAAAAATTTATTCCGGGTCAAAATATGAACACGCCGAAATATTCCCCCACGATGAAACTCAACAGATTTTAGCGGCTAACCAAATGAACGGGTTATCTATGTCAGGGGTCGAACGAAAACTCGATAGGCTTATAGCCAAAGAAACCGCCCCGGTAATAAACATAATTAATAAACATGACTATCGCTACACTAAAAGATATGAAAGGATGGGACGGTGAAGCATATTAACCGATATTCGATAATCTATAATTCGGTAACGACCGTTTTGGAGTTTGCCCCGGTGAAATGGGAGGAACGCAATAGGTCTTTAAAGCGAAGTGATAGCGCAATTGGCCTATTTAGGACTTTCACTGCTGATTTAACTTTTATCAAAGATGGGTTCGATTTGCTCAATTCAATCGAAGAAAGCGACGGGATAAATGCAAATGTTCAATTATTGGTCGAAAAGATGAACCCAAAAACTGGCATATACGCACCCGAACCGCTGATGCAATTTGATTTTACCGAACTATCTTATACTACTGAATACGGCAAAGGCATAAAAATAGCCCTTATCAGTTCAGGGTTTGAACAGGTTTTAGATGCACGAAAGGCTATTGAAGTTCCTTACGACCGGTTAACTACTATTGACGGGGCAACAATAACCCCTTATCCTGCTATTGATACTGATTTTGGGGGCGGGTTGACCTTTCACGACACCGACGGATACCGGACTGCAAAAGTATTTGGGATTGATGTAGCGGATAAAGGGGTAGAATATACGTTTGATAAATACACTAATGAATATTCTATTTTAGGAGTTAACCTAAATATTGGACAAATATTTATAATGGGATTAAGCACCGACTACACTAACCCTTCGTTTTTCGAAATAGCAAATAGAACTATTGATGATGTTGGGTTATCAGAAATGATATCAATCCCTGCCTTATATGCAACAACTGATTGTTTTTTCTACACAAATGCAAATGCCATCATAAATTATAACATTAATTTTTATTTAAATCATAGATCAGACCTTTCAGTAGTGCCTAATACGTGGAATTTACGAATTGCATTATTAAAAATAACATTTAATGAACTTGGAGCTCCTGGCGTAATAGAAGCAATAGAATATTTAGACGCAGCACATTCTAATCCATTATTTTCGTATAATGTTAATTTTGTTGGGTCAGAATCATTAACTGCTAATCAAGGTTTAATTTTAGCAATAGCACATAATAATGACAACGGCAACCCATTACATAGATGCGATAGTAAGGTGACTATATTAGATAATGGGGTAATGAATATTGATTATTCAGAAAAATATCCAACTACATACACAAAGTTTGTATTACCACACGAAGCTTTCGAAAGGTCAATTGAGGGATATACGGGTATCAAAGGTTTTTATTCGGAACTATTTGGACGCACCGATTTAGGATATGCCGTGGATGGCGAATATGCTTATATCGCACTTACAAATGGTATGCTATTGAGGGGATTTCCACAAGGGAACGTAATTGGCCCCGATGCTGTGAAAATTGCCCAATTGACATTTTCATTTGAAAAACTGTTTGAGTTTTTTAATTATAACAAGTGCCTTGGTTGGTCTATCGAGACAATTGACGGCGTGGAAAAAGTAGTGGTCAAAAAACGTGAAGACTTTTTTAACGACGCAGTTATAACCGACGTGCCACCAATGAAAATACATTCCTATACCCGGACGAGAGAGCCAAAGTTATATTTTAATTCGATCAAATTAGGGTGTGAGGTCGAGGCTTACGAAAACACATCAGGGTTGGAAGAATATTGCGGAAATAGCGAATTTGCGACTTGCATTAAACCGGTCGACAATCCTCTTGAATTGATAACCGAATACAAGACGGCTTGTTATGCAGTTGAATTTGTCCGTCGTTATCCGATGCTCGAGTATTCCACAACTGACACCCAATATGATAGCTACATAATGGCCGTAGACATGATTTTAGATACCGACGGCAACCTGATGCAACGCACGGATGAAGGTTTTACAACCATCGAAGGGATACCTTTGATCACAACACCAATGAACTTAAATTTAACCCCTGCACGGGCGTTATTACGTTGGGGATTCTGGCTCAATGCCGGGCTTTGGAAATACCCATCATATAATTTAGTGTATTCAAAATCTTCTTTTGTCACCGATTTGAACACTTTGAAAACCGGTGAATCCGAATTACTTGCAGAAAATGACAACCTTTTAAACAATCGTTTGGGTAATCCTGTATTAAGCGGGTATGGGATCGAGTTTAGCGCACCGTTAACAGATGCCGTATGGGATTTAATAGTAGCTAATCCAGGGGGGATACTTAGGTTAACCGACCAAATAACCGGGGAAATAATCTACATGGCAATTGATTCAGTAACAAGCGAGCCACAACAAAACAAGCCGACCAATTGGAGCGGATTGGAATGTTATCCTGCTGATATTGGCACGTTCAAAGTACTTATTGATTACAATGGATTAATTTTTATGGATCACTCGAATAATTTGATACAATTAACGTAAATTTGCGATATGGCAAAATTTAACATATTACCGAATACACCGTTTTTCTTTGTCAGGAAAGAGGACTATCTTTTAAAGATGCAAACCGAGATGACAAGGTTCTTTGAAGATTATGAGTATCAGGATAGACAATTCGACGAGCCATATATTTTCTCTTTTGACCAGACCGACCCGTTATTTTTTCAGTACCGGACTGATTATTCTGAATTTACCATCACGCTTTATTCAAGTACCGGGACAATTATCGGGACATTAACAAAAACAAACCTATTAACATATGCTTCGACAAGCGAGTTTTATGGGTCAAAACTTTACCAGACCAATATTGATTTGAGTTCTTTGAGCGGAGATTATTATGTGGAAATTTATTGTTATGAGATTTTAAAACCAATATTGACCTTCAAAAGTGCATTGTTCCACGTGGAACAAAACTGCCCCGGGTTAAAATTAGAATGGTTTGGTTCGACTTCGCTGCCTGACCCGTTTATTTGGGATGTACAAAAAGCAACCTTAAGAATGGTTGGAGAAATAAAGCGTAAGTTATCGGGTAACGAAAAAATAACTTACGTAACCACTGAAGGAAATATAGAAAATACTTATTGTTTACCAAAAAACATGAGGCTTTTACAAGTTGATATAGTACCTGAATATATAGAAACAATTCTGGATTTATCCGTCCAGCATGATTCTTTTTATGTTAATGAGGTTGAATTTGGTGCATCGGAAAGCGGTTGGGAGTTTGAATCTACACATAATTGCCTTTACCCTATGAACATTAAATTAACCCAGAAAAATTACTATAATTTTGCTGAAGATGAAGAATTGACTGGCAATAATCCGGTATATGATGACGATTACATGATGATTAATGATACCGATTATGTTTTAATAAACACAACCGACAAAGTAACAATCAATAATTAAAAATATGGCAGACGCAAGAATTAGCGGATTTACGGATACGCAAACAACAAAGGATTTAACAGCCTATGCGGCTGTTGATAAGTCATCTTTTACCAATATGAAAAAAGAAACATTGGAAAGCATACTTCGCACGCGGGTGCAGAGTTCTATAACTTGGGCAACTTTAGATAGTACATCGTTATCGTTCACAAGTTTAGAACAAATTAATTTAACAATAAATCCATTAATTTCAGGTGTTACGGCTACCATTTCATTGACAAATATTCCAACAGATAGTGAGGTTTTTTTAAAGATAACTAAAGGAAGTGGATTAACCATCGCCTTTAGTGGGGCAACGGTTGATTATTTTAATTCGACATTAACAACCCTATATTTTAGGATTATTTCAATAGGATCGACTTTGTTTGTTTTTAACTTGCAAAAAAAAACATTAGGCATAGATAATTTAACGGCATTTACCCCAACATTAAATTATCACCCAATGACATTGAAGTACGTGCAAGACAATACTTTAATACCATTATTGCGTGGATATGCTGTTGTTGGGGACTCGACTGGAGGTCTTGAATCAATTGCACTAACATTTACTACTGTCGGAACAACTGATTATATGGTAGTTGGAGCGTGGAAAGAAAATGCTACTGGGTTATTGCCAGTTGTTTCATGGAAAACAAGATTGCATACGGCAACCGGATTTACATTAGATTACGCAGAAGCAGGAACAGGAGTGTCTAATTTGACGTTTTATTTTTATTTATTGCCTTTGACTTCTTTTATTGACGTAACACCGACTTAATATGGCAGCGCAAACAATAACATTGACTTTTAGTGATGGATCAACAGCAACAGCGACGATTGATGCTATAAAATTAGATGAATTAACCGTTTTAGCACCAGGGGACGTGGCCGTTGATGCTCAAATGCATGTTAAGCAATTAGGGGTTGATTACTATGTTTTGGCTGGAAAGTTTTTCACAACAATCGAAGATAATTTAACATCTTTGACAGCAACAAATGCACTTGCTGCAACTCAGGGGCGGGAGTTAAAAAGGTTGATTGATTTTGAAAAACGTGCAACAAGAACGCTGTTTTATTATGATGATTTGCTTACAGTTACCGAAGTGGCCACCGTCTTATCTGTTGTTTTTCCGGCTGGCACAATAGCGATGCCAGATTATCCGGCTTATGATGTTTTGACGGCAACCATTTCCGACATACCTGACGGTGGTGGTATTAAATTGAGTTATAACATAGCAACCACGGCTTTTACTTATTCGGTTGTATCCAGCTTGGCGGCTTATATTGATGGAGTAGTACCACCCTCAGGCACTTTTGAATTTATCATAGCTCGTAACGTCGGAGGAAAACTTGAAACCCATTCACCATCTTTAAGAGCTTATATTTACGGATTAGCATAAACTTTTAAAAAATAATAATTATGAAAAAAATCATCTTATCAATTTTACTTTTAGCTTTTGTTTTGTCAGGGTTTGCTCAGGAATGCGTTCCGGTATCACCTCCTGGCGGTAGGTTGCCGTATATTGATATTGTCCATTTTAATAAATATACTTCGGATAGTTCGATTATTGAACTTTATCAGGATACGGTAAAATTTAGGACAAACCAAGATGCCTATTCTTTTAATAAGTATCTGTTTATTAAAGGGTTAAACATTGCCGAAGGTGGTTCGATTGTTATTAATAACGATACGGTATTGTCGTTAGATACAGCGAATATTGTTTATAAATCCACGACTGACACCATAACAGGCAATAAAACCTTTACAACGGGAATATTAATAGGGGCTGATGCTAATTATACCGACTTCCCAGGTGGATTATTTATTTCATCCAAAGACAATACCGGGCATACATATACGGGCAGGATAGGGGTTATAGGTGAAGCTAATGCTTCAGCGGGCGACACTGGCACAGGAGTTGGAGGCGTGGCCAAAACAAACGGGGCTAACCAGGCCAGGGGAGTGGCCGGGGTAGGTAAAGTACTTTCGTCGTCGGATACCGGAGCTTCAATAGGTGGTTACTTTAGGTCAGAGGACACCCATACTGGTGGTTTTAACGTCGGGATAAGTTGCCGGGCGGTGAATGCTACGACTAATTATGCACTATCATTTGCCGGTGGTGACATTTCAAGTAATACAAATGCTTTAAAATGGCTGCTTTACGACAACCAGACAAGTGCATTGTCATTTGACGCAACCGGGCGAACCGGGCTGTTAAAATTGATAACTACCAACGGGGCTGAAAAAGTCGAAATAAATGGGGAAGTGGATGTAATTTCAACATTAAATTCGATTTACGGGACATATAATTATCTAACCGGAACTTATTGTATAGGCAATTTCAATTATACCACCGGGGCTAATTCAAATGCAATAGAAAATACAGCCGAAGGATACCAGGCGATGGGTGGGGCGTTTTATACATACGGGATTGAAGGAACGGGACAATACACAAAAACAAATAGTTACCGGGCAATTCCTGGAATATTCGAATCTACTTTATGCGACACTATATTTCAACTTGATAAAGGGGCTACCAATATTTTAAAAGTGACCAATTCGGCTGATAGTTGCAAATTATTTACAGGCAAAACTTATTTTGCATTAAACAAACGCATTTATTCACCTGGATTTACCGTTACCGGGCTGGTTAATGGCGTGGTATCAAACACATATGGAAATAGTATTATTTCATCTACCTTGTACGATGATGCTATTGCTTACCAAGGGACAACCGACGGTAACGGGGCTACAGTTGCTTTGTTTACTTCCAACGGGGACGGGGCTATTCCGGTAATAGGAACAGCCACAAGCTGCGATACGCTTTTGCAGCTTAATAAATCTACGACCAATGCTTTAAATGTGGCTAATGCCCCCAGTTCTGTAAAGTTAAACAGCGAAAAAGATTTGTTTGAATTTAATAAACACATTGCGACCGTTGAAGTTACGAAAGCATATCAAACACTTACTTACAACGCTTCAGTGACCATGAATACTAATATTGGGGCAAACGCAAAAATAACCCTTACCGGTAATTGCGCTTTGACTTTATCGAACCTCACAAACGGGGACGAAGGAAATATTATTGTTATTCAGGATGGCACAGGTAGCCGGGAAATAACCATCAGCCCACAGCCAAAAGTCAGGGGAGGAGATGGTTCTGGGACTATAACACTAACAACAACAGCAAACGCAATAGACATATTATCATACACATACGACGGTACAAGTTTAATGGTTACATACGGATTAGATTATAAATAATGAAAAAAATACTATTGATAATTTCAGTTGTTTTTGCCTCGTTAATTTCCAACGGGCAAATGTTTTACGGACATAATCAAGATAATAGTAGGGGAGGTTACGGTTTGCTTTATAATTGGTATTCTGCCAGTGATGCTAATTTCGCACCTACGGATTGGAAAGTACCAGAATACACTGAATTTCAATTGTTAATTACTGCTTTGGATTTATCTCCTGGTGCAAAAGCAAAAGAAACTGGATATACTCATTGGGATTCACCTAATACAGATGCTACTAATTCGAGTGGATTTACAGGCTTTGGAACAGGGCATAGGTATACTTCGGGTTTATTTTCATTATTAAAGCAATATGGTTATTTTTGGACAACAACATCTTATAATTCAACTCAATCATATGGTTATATACTTGCATATAATTCAAACGCATTTACATCTGCAACACCATACAAATATGCAGGACAAGCAATACGATTAATTTATATAGGAGTCGGAACCCCTACAACTGTAACCGATTACGACGGAAATGTTTACGATGTTGTTTTAATTGGTACTCAATATTGGACAGTACAGAATTGGAAATGCACACATTTAAAAGATGGCACCGCAATTCCAGAGGTGACCAATTCCACCACATGGGCGGGGTTAACTACAGGCGCATGGTGTTATTATAACAACGATCCTTTAAATAAATGATGCCTTATAACACATTTTTCATATTGATTAAAATATTAACTTTCGGGTTATTAACTTAAAATTTATGGATATGAAAAAATCACTAGTAATCCTACTTTGCCTAATCTCATTAAATGGGTTCGGGCAATTAGTTCACAAACCGGTAAAAGCTACTTTAATCGGTTATAATTTAAGCCAACCGGTTCCGTCGACTTGGGAAGACCCAAAAGTTTATATTGGGATTGTTGCCGTTGGAGGCACATTCGTAGTCAATCGTTATGTTTGCAAAAACATGACAGAGGGGCAACAAATGATCGTAGCTTTGAGTGGTGCTGCCACGTTATGGCTATCTTATACCATATTCGACGCGGTTCGTGACCACAAATATAAAAATCGTTACAAAAAATGTGTTAGAAGGATTTAATTTACTAAATTTGCTATAATTAAAAATTACTACTATGGCACATATCAGTGAAACCGAAGATCAGGTAATCGAACAATCAAAAGAAGGGGTTGCAATTGAACCAAATGAGGCTACGGACGAAGAAATAAAAGCCGCTCCTATTGATGATTTACCAGAACGTCCGATAAAAAAATGAGAAACTTTTGGCCAATAGCACTGCTGATATTAGTTCAAACTACGTTTGATTGCTTCGCTATCAGGTCAACCCATTGGGCTGTCTTTTGTAATTGTGGGATATATTTATCGGTATCATGGATGGCCTACCGACTTTCAGCACCATATTACAAGCTTAAAAAAATACCATATTATTCGGCAATAGTCGGTTTTATGGTATTGTTTGTTTTAATGGCTTTAAAATGGCCATTAATTTACGATGATTATAGGAATTCTATGGGGAAAATGGAAAGTATTATTCCGTTTTCTTTTGTATTAATTGGAGGATTTATATACTATTTGATCAATGAAAGACATAAAAGACTTGGGTAAACAGGCGCTTTATGCCCTGATTGTAGTCCTCGTGACCATGCTTGTTACCGGGGTGTTTGCAAAAAACGATAAGATAAAAAACGCCGCAACAAAACAGGAATTGAACATGGTGGAAGAACGATCAAATAGATACACCGACGATGTGATGGGTACGCACGAGAAGAAGGAAGTTGTTCGGGACGCTGCGATTGATGCCCAATACAATCAAATCCAGAGTGATTTGACATTGATAAAAAAATATTTAATTGAGAAAAAATAAATGATATGGAAATAACTTATAATCGCTCTGGTTTTGGAACAACAGCCTCCGCTGGTTGCCTTTATTTTGATGATAAATTCGTTGGTTTTATAGTTGAAAATAAACTAAAACGGATTGCTCCGGGTCTGTATAAATTGGGCATTCAGAAAGAACTTACGCCGCTAACCAAAACCCATTTGGAAAATAGGAACTATTCGGGTTGGTTCAAAAGACACATTGAAATAACAGGCGTTCCTGGCCGTTCAGGAATGTATTTTCATATCGGAAATTACGGGAAGGATTCGGAAGGTTGCCAACTCCCAAATATGACTTTAAATGAACTTAACAACGACATTGTAGGTGCAGGTTCGACTATCGCAACGAAGTACTTTTATTCGGTTGTTTATCCACTTTTGGAAGCAGGAAAAGAAGTTTTGTATAATGTAACCGATATGGACGTATGACATACTTTTTAATCGGAGCTATTTTAGGGCTAATCATCGGGGCTATATTGGGCTCATATGTGGCCAAAATTGGCAACATAACCGATCAGGTGACTAATATAACCGGCGGCAAGCAAATAATCAAAGATAGCCCCGGGGCGATGCTTTCAACTGAATTAAATAAAGTTGACCAACTTATTAAAAAAAAGCGTATATTTGGGAGGATTTTTAATAACTTAAAAAATAGGAGAAATGAAAAACTTTAAAAATTGGTTTCTTTTTATAATCGCAGCATTGCTGGTAATGGCTGCTCCAGCGTTCGGACAGGATACCGAATCCACAAGCACAACCGTAAGTGTAATTACCGTATTGCCAGCTCTTTTGCTCGCCGTTATGGCAGTAATTAAGATCATAGTGAATCTGACCCCGACCGAAAAGGATAATAAAATATTCGGGTTTTTTGATGACTTTTTTAATAGCTTTGTACCTAACTACAAAAAGGGTGGTGGAAAGTTTTGATTACTTTTTTTCATATCATATATTAGGTTTTTAGTTTGATTTAGCCCCGGCGTGATTTACCGGGGTTTTTTATGCCCAATAACATACGCTCAAAATATACAACCAATTGCTATTTAAACTAATTTTAGGCTTTATTTATCAAACTAAAAAATCATATGAAAGCAGAAAGTATCGAAAAAATTGTTGAGTACCTTGAAAAACAAGGAATAAAAACAAAGTACGAACAAGGCGAACCGGGCGTATTTAATCGAGTAATTGAATTTGAGGTTGAAGGTGATATTTACTTTATTGAATGGTGGATAAACCAATCGTATTTTAAACTTAGAAATGAATTTAGCTCACCATACTTGCCTTTTAAATATATAAACGTTAATCCAAATTCACCAACTGAAAAACACCGCGACCAATTATGTTTTTATGATCTTGAAACTTCAGGGGATAAAAGCAGTATGTTTTATAGTCCTATTCCTTTTGGGTGCATGCAACTGCCTTTTAATCGCGTTAAATAACATTTTGCAATATCATTACAAATGCTTAAATTTAAACTCATTTATTTATCAATTAACTAAAAATTTTAAAGTATGAAAAAGTAAAGGAAATTATGGCCGGACATTTAGCTACTCGGCTAAATCAATGGAATCGGTAGGCTTTAAATTGATAGGACGTGGTGAAAATATATTGTGGCGAGCCGGTGGTCAGTCCTGTAAAATTGTGAGCCAGGGTAGAAATACCCTGTAAACAAACCTAAAACCTAATAAAATGTACTCAAAAACCGAAATAATCGAAATGATCGAAGGCATGAAAAAAGCTTGCGGGGTTAAGCTTGAAAAATTTGGGAATAAATTCACTTTAAAATATAATTGAGATGAAACCAAAGATGAACGAAGAGCAATTAAGGGATTTTTTAACCTCTCCATTTGGTCTGGCGTTAAAGCAAGAAAAGCTATGTGATTTAGCGGAAATCGATAAAATAATATTGAGCCGAAACCGGAAGTTAAATAGCCAACATTTGGAAGCTTTGAATAAAACATTGCTCAAATTGGCTGCTGAGATTATTGTGGCATGCACATAACACCGTGTATAAGCAATAGCACATAAGCGTTGTAGTTAATTTGAAAGGGTGTACAAGTGCTATTGCTTATACACGTGTGTTACCGGCTTTCCGTTCTTTCTTAATTGAAAAATAATTACTTATGTATAATAAAAGAACTTGGTTAAACAAATCTAATTCTCCATCTCTCGGAAATGTTGTCGCATTTGACGGAGAAGTAGAATATAGCAACGGAACTGAAAGAACTACTTTTTTAGCAGTTTCAGATTGTCGAAATACGATTAAACTGATAAAAAATACTGAAACAACTGAAGATTTCATTGATAAAATGAAATCATTAAAACAAGAAATAGAACTATTTATTAATCATTTAGAGCAAACAATATTATGAAAATTACAGATTTTAAAAAGGGAGATTTAATTGTTCGAGTTAAAGAATCAAAAGAGTATTCAGCAGCTCCTTTATTTGTTGGAGATCCTTTTATTTTTTCAGAAATAAGGTATGGTAAAATTTATTTAATACGGTTTAATTGCCACAATGAATATAAACCAGAATTATTCGAAGAAGATTTAGATAAAAGGAAAGATGACGTTTGGGAATATTATGAAGCTCCCGAAATATTACATACGGCAATAATGAGAAGACTATATGAATCTATTGAAGAAGCATATTCAAAGAAAGATATTTTTAAAGAAGCTATCTTTAAAATAGCTATGGATCAGCTTTCTAAAAAGTAGGATGTTTTTTCGGATTGCCGGTAACGTTGAAGCTATGACCAGTGGCGGATTACGAGAACAAATTTATCAAATTACATAAAAGCATGAACGAATCACAAAACATAAGCACACCACCGCAGCCGCCATTGGTTATACCATGTTGCCCTTCTATTAATTTTTTCAATGTGGATAATGTAGAGTTTATGAAAACAAAAACCGATAAATACTACGACCTTGCAATAGTTGACCCGCCTTATGGAATTAATGTTGCTAAAATGGCTTATACACAAGAAGAAAATAGGCCATGTAAACAGAAAAACGGCACTACATTAAGAATTAAAAAGTTAAAATACAAACATGGCGACTGGGATAAAATGCCACCGCCACAGGAATACTGGGAACAACTTTTTAGGGTAAGCAAAAACCAAATAATTTGGGGAATTAAACACTACGATTTAAAAGGCTTAGGCAATGGCTTAATAACATGGAATAAATGTGTACCTGAAGGTGTGAGCTTTAATAATTATGAACACGCTTATTGCAGCTTATTGGATAAAGAAATTGAGTTTACTTATATGTGGGCTGGAATGTGCCAAGGTAAAAGCCTGACCGAACCAGCAACACAGCAAGGTAATAAGCAACTAAACGAAAAAAGAATACACCCAACGCACAAACCTATTCGGCTATATAGGTGGCTAATTTCTGAATTTGCTCAAAAAGGGTGGAAACTTTTAGATACTAATGGAGGCGGAATGAGTATTTCAATAGCCGCTGATGAACTTAATTACGACTTAGATATTTGCGAAATAGATGAAGATTATTTTAATGCAGGTGTCCAAAGATACGAAACTTTCAAACGACAGATGCGGCTCTTTTAGGGTTGCGGCTAACGTTGGCGGTATGCGCTGAACGGGGATTATTAACATAGAAATTAAATACGATGAACGAAACTTTGCAAACAGATAACTTATCCAACGAGAACGGAAGCCCCGTTTTGCGTATACCGCGTGTTGGGCGCAGTATTTCTTTAAATCTTTTTGGAGAAGTTACTCAGGATAAAAAGAACCTTGCTGATTACTTTATTGTGCCTCCTTTTTCAATCTTAAATGCAAGCTCTAAAGAATGGCAGAAAAGAAAGAAACTATGGGTACATAGAATTAACGACAAAGCACAAGCAAGGTCGAATAAGTTGAACGTTTATAAAGGCATATATGATGAAAATAATATAAATTATCAGAAAGCAGTTTCTTTTATGAATATAAAAGGCGATACAACAAGCATATTAGACCCTGTATTAAGTGAAGTATTATTACATTGGTTTAGTGAAGAAACCCATAATGTTTTTGACCCTTTCGCTGGTGATGCTGTTTTTGGTTTTGTTACGGCTTATAAAAACAGATTGTTTGACGGAATTGAATTAAGGCAGCAACAAGTTGATTTTAACCAAACATTAATTGACGAATTGAATACAGGCGCAAAGTATATATGCGATGATGCTTTAAATATTAAAAAGCACTTTGAAAAAGAAAGCAAAGACTTTATGTTTTCATGTCCGCCGTATGCTGATTTAGAAGTTTATTCTGAATTAGATAACGACCTTAGTACAATGACTTATGAACAGTTTTTTGAAACAATTGAAAGGGTTTTAATTGATTGCTTTTCTATACTCAAAGAAAATAGATTTGCTTGCATTGTCATTGGTGAAGTTAGACACAAAACAACTGGTTGTTATATTGGATTAGTGCCAAAGATTATTGGAATAATGGAGCGTGCTGGGTTTAATTATTATAATGAAATTATACTACAAACACCTGTAGGTAATTTAATGATGCGTGCAGGCAGATATATGAACCAAAATAGAAAAGTAGGGAAACAACACCAAAATGTATTGGTTTTTTATAAAGGAAACCCAAAAAACATTAGTAAACACTTTAATAAATTGAAAGATGCTGACTCAATTTAAACCTATTGATAATATCTGTCTTGAATTTTTGACAAAACATCATAATTCATTAGATTACATTGAATTTTTTAACGGAAAGATTCAATGCATAAACGATGGTATGTATTATGCAATAATTAACGGAGGATGTTATATTATTAAACCCAGTGCAATAATGGGAAAATACTCGCTTATATTATACTCATACCCAATTAATGCAGACAAAAACATAATAAATGAATTATTTAGCAATGGTGTAGGATTAAGAAGTTGTAAAATAAAAGGGACAAAAGATCCTTTTGGACAAGAATACATATACAATACAAATTCTTTTATAAAATTAGAAGGATCACAGTTTAGGAGACATCGTAATATTATTAAAAATATAAAAACAGATGTTGTGATCGGGAATAATAACGATATTGCAGACATTGTTGAAAATTGGAGTAATAATAAAGGCGAAAAACACCAAATAAAATTATACCGAACAATACTAAAGCAATTAAATAAAGTAATTATAACAACTTCTTACTTTAAAAATGTACCGATTGGTTTTTCTGTAATTGAAAAGATAAATGACAAGTATGGTGTGATAGTACAGAGGCTCATTAATCCAATTGAACAGGCTTTTGAAACCAAAGAACCAAACTACTTATTACATTATAACGATTGTATTCAAATGCCTAATATGTTGTTAAATATGGGTGGATGTGGGGGGTTAAAAAATATGGAAATAGCAAAACAAAAATTAATTCCAGAATACAAGCAAACAATATATCGACAAAAAAGTGAAGTAAAAATAAACAAAACACAATATAATTTATTCAAGTATGGAAGCGAAAATATGGAATAAAAACGGTTGGGCGAATGAGATTGACCCGACAAAGCTAAAAAACACTTTTAGCGAATTACTTGGATTAAGTGGTTTTGATATACTTAATTTTCAAGAACACTATTTTCAACCTATTGGATGGACTGGGTTGTGGTTGTTGGGTGAAAGTCACTTTGCAATACATACCTTTCCAGAGGAGGAAAAAAGCTATATTGAATTATCAAGTTGCAATGAAGATTATTTCTTGTACTTCGTTGCGAATTGCGGTCTTTAATATTGCGCCCAACGGTGGGCATAAGAAACGTGGCCTTGCAACCACTTTCAATTTACCTACCAGCTTTCCGGCCATGTTTTTTATGCCGTGTTAAGTGCAGTTATTCATTTAGTTATCATTTTAAATACAAATAAAAGTAAAATAATTGTATTTATTTGATGAAAATAATTGCAAATACAAATATTAGTATCATATTTGTATGGGTTTTTG